>Ga0172367_10006456_pt1 | contig 13788 bp, 7 predicted proteins | sample Lak10m_FD_114542 | JGI IMG/M metagenome (GOLD analysis project Ga0172367, IMG submission 114542) | Freshwater microbial communities from Kabuno Bay, South-Kivu, Congo - kab_022012_10m | ecosystem: Environmental > Aquatic > Freshwater > Lake | place: Democratic Republic of the Congo: South-Kivu... | reverse complement strand
TCAGCCAGTATTACTCACGATAATACGCCGCCAGCTGAGCCTACTGAGTTAGCTGTAGTCAATCCAGTATTGAGTTCGCCAACAGCTTCAACAAAAGTCAAAACACCGACTATTAAGGTAACCGGAGCTTTGGTTGCTGGTGATCATGTTTCGATTCATGCGAATGACGCGACTTGTAGTCTACTAACTCAAAAAGCTACGGTAAGTATTGAAGCAGATGCTCAGGATGTTGAGTTGACAACCTCTGAACTTGATTCAGATGCATGGAGTAATGTGACCTATGAATTCTATGCGAGAATGGAAGACCATCTGGGTAACTTCAGATGTTCAGAGACCAAAGTGACTTATATCTTAGATTTGATTCCTCCAGCAATTACGATTTATCAACCTTCTAAAATGACACCGGATGAACCCGAAAGCTGGATCAATCCAAGAAATTATCAGCATTTCGAGGTGAGTGGAATATGTTCAGATGAGGGTACTACGATTGAAGTTTCAGCAACGGGAGGGGCTACAGCGTCAGATATATGTGATGAAAATGGTGAATGGGGTGTCTTTCTAGATTTGACAGATGCTCCAGAAGGAGTTTCAAGTGTTTCTTTTGACATCATTTCAAGAGATACTGCAGGAAATGAAAGATATGATCTGATTGTTCAAAGTAAAGATACCATATCTCCTGGTTTGATCAGTATTGATGTTGAGATTTCTCAGGTCGATATTAACCATCAACTTGAAGGGGCTTATACTATCAGTGGTAAATGTTCTGAAGTAGGGACTGAAAATGTAACGATTTATTCAGGGACCACAGCACTTGCACCAAAGGTCAGCTGTACAGGTACCGATTTTTTTGGCTCATTTAGCTTTGAGGGAATTCCTGATGGTGACCTATCGTTAACCGCTCATATTTCCGATTTCGTAGGAAACAAAACGGTTTCGGCACCAGTGAGTGTTCGTAAAGATGTGACGCCGCCGACATTGCCTGCGATTATGATCAACGGAGGTGACGAGGGAACCAGTTCAAATGTAATGAATTTATCGTTGTTAGCATTTGATTCTCCAACTGAAATGTATGTAACAGATCTCCCTGGCTGTGGAGTTGGAGGAACTTGGGAAAAATATGATACGAGCAAAACTTGGACGATTGAATCTATGTTCGAGAATAGTCTTGTCACATTGTATGTGAAGTATCGAGATGTGTCGAAGAACGAAACCGAATGTGTGAGTGATTTTATCATTCATGATACAGTGGGTCCAACTATCCCAACTGCTTTTGATGATGGAGTTGATTCACTAGGTAAACTCAGAATGACTTCCCCCATGTCCTGGACAGCAAGCATGGATTATGGGGTTGGAGTCGATTCCTACGAAGTGACGATTGGAACTACTGCAGGTGGAACTGATATAAAAGATTGGATGAATGTCGGAGATGTCACTTCTGCCGAGGTGAGTGAGGTTATGCTGATTCCAGGTGTGACCTATTATTCGAGTATTCGTGCAAAGGATAAACTCGGCCAACTTTCGGAAGTAGTTCAAGGTGATGGATGGGTGGCAAATACGTTCTTTAGTTGTCCATCTGGTTATATCTTTGTTCCAAGCTTGGGTACCACAGAAGATGAGGATTTCTGTGTTGCTAAGTATGAGGCTAAGCAAGTTTTAACGGCCGCACATTCAACAGCTAGCGGAACTCCGTGGGTGTCCATCAGTCAGGCAGACGCAATTACTGCTTGTCAGAACAATGGTCAGGGATTTGACTTACTCAATAATGCTCAATGGCAGATTTTAGCGCGAGATATCGAAAATGCGTCAGTCAATTGGTCGAGTAGCACTCGGGGCAGTGGATCGATTAATCGCGGTCATAGCGACAGTGTTCCTAATGAGGCGTTGGCTGCTGGCGCTAATGATCAATTGGCATGTGAAGGTACAGGAGAGTCTTGCAGCGATATCAATTGGCATCAACAACGCAGAACTCATGTGCTTGCTACAGGCGATATTATTTGGGATTTGGCGGGGAATGTTTCGGAATGGATGAAAGATACCAATACGAATATGTCTCTCTTTGGTGGAGACGCATTCTTATCACAAGTGACGACGACTTCTCACACACAGTTTGGGTCCATGGGTATGTATGAAGGTATTGCTAAAGCACTCTTTGGTCCTCTCGGTGATTATGCTTCACTGAACTCAGGTGAGTACGGCGGATTCGGCTATGCGAACTTTAGTTCCAATGCGGGCGGTGTAGTCCGTGGAGGTACCTGGGTCGATAACAGTCATTCGGGCGTATTTGCTACCAGACTTGATTTAGAAACCTCGGCATCGGATTCTCATATCGGATTCCGCTGTATTTATCAGGGTCCTCAACCACCTAGTTCTTTTGTTGATGGAGATACTTCAGGGTCTGCATCATCTCCGATGATGTCCTGGGTTGCTCCAGCAGGTGTGCCGAATGCGACTTATGAGATCGCTATTGGTAGCGGTGTTGGTAAAGTAGATGTGGTTCCATGGACGGATATTGGAAGTGTTCTTCAGTATCAGTTTAACGATCTCAGTCTATCGCCGGGAGGAATTTACTACGGCAAGGTTCGGGTCAAGGATTCAGTAGGCAATACCTCGACTATCGTCGAAGGAGATGGCTGGACTGTCGAATAGGAAAAAAGAGATATCATGAGCAAAAAAAGGATAAGCGTTTTTATTCTGAGTTTGCTCATGATTCCTGGGCCGGTAATGGCCGGATCGTTTCAATGTTCGCGAATTTTTGCACCTTTAATTTCAGGGTTTAAAAGAAAAAAAACACTTCATGTGAGAGATCCTTCTGAGATCCGCGTTTTGAAGGAACGTCCGGAGGAGGTTTGGATCACAGAACAAGGGTATGTTTCACGACAGCAAGTCCAACAGTTAGCTGAGATGGGTTATGTTCGTGATTTTTTGACTCGAAAAAAAGATCTCGTTCTTTATTATCGAGAACCTGCGTTGTTGAGCGATCAAGAGATTCATTCACTGCCTGTACAAACTCAAAAACAGCGAGAACAATTCATTTCACATTTTGGCGAACCCGGGGGATCACTGAAGGCCAATTCACGAGAAAAAAATTTCTCAGAAATTCCAGAGTATGATCATCTGCTGACGGCCAAGACCATCAAAACCATTCCGCCGGGGCGTTATTCTTTTGTTGTGATCGAAGGAGAAAATTTTATTCGTTTAGGAATGGGGCATCATCGTTTAGGTGCAAGATTGCCCGTGTCATCTGCGGGCGAAGTCCTGATTGAAAAAGATCTTCAATCGGGAAATTCTTATTTAGCTGCAGTGAATCGCAGAAGTGATACTTATCGTCCAATGACTTCGAATCTTTTGCCTGCGCTTGATGCAATTTGTCGACAGGGGATTTTTCAAAAGAAGCTCAAAATTTTTGATTGGGATCTTCACACTCTTCTTATTGAACTTGAATAAATCTATCGCTTCTGTGTCGGTATATGTCCTGCATGGCGTTTTTGCGGCATTTTTAATGAGTTATTCCTCAAATCGCAAAAAGGATAGAGCTTCATGCATCAATTTCAATTAGCTCGGGTTCAATTCGGTCGGATTGCTTTGTTACTTTTGGCAGTGGGCATAGGAACTCATGCGTTTGCTGGGCCATCGGGTACCACGTTGAGTGCAACTAAAACAGCAGTAGCCAAGTGGACCAAGACGGATACCTACACTTGGAACATCACAAAATCTACGCCGCCCAACCAGGTCCCTTATGTGATTCCCATGGGGCAGACTCAGCCTGTTATTTTCACGGTGACTGCTATAAAAGTAGGACCGGTGAGTACGACGTGGAATACTCCATTAACTGGAGAAGTCTGTGTCACCAATACGGGCACAGCATCTACCTCAGGGCTTTATATTAAGGACCAGCTTGAGAATGTAGCAGATTCTTCGATTGTCGAAGGGGCTATTGTTTTAGAAGTAACATCTGAACTGGCACCTTCTGAGAGTCGTTGTTTTCCTTATGAGTTCACTGGCGTTGTGGATCCCAACATTGATTATCGGAATCACGCGATCATCTCTGTCGATAACTATTTAGGTCATGAAGGAACGAGTTTTAGTATTGACGCCTATGCTGAAGTACGTCCCGAAGTCAATGTGGTTCAAGTAGATGGATCTGCAACCATTAATGATGTATTTAGTTGTCCTACGGGGATGACCTGTTCACCTCCCAGTTTTAGTCAGGTCGTGACCGAAACGACCTCTATTCCGTATGTGCTTACGATTAAGAATGATTCAGCTGTGTGCGGGGTAACGTTCAGGCCTGTGAATACAGCCGAGCTTCTTCCAGTGAATCATCCTATCTCGCAAATTGCATCGGCTTCAATCACGATCTCTACAGGAAGCTGTCATTCAACTTTTCAAGCAGGAGATTACTGCAGCTATACTCAGGGCGGTTGGGGCGCTCCTCCGAATGGAAAAAATCCGGCTGAGATTTTAAAACAAAATTTTTCTGCTGTTTATCCTCAAGGCGTCTCAGTCGGAATTTTGAATCCAGGATTATTTATGAAGTTTTTGAGCTCAGTAGCAGTAGGCGATTATCTTCCGGCAGCTGGAACTCCTGATGTTCTGACAGTTAATTTAACCGATCCTAAGACGAGTAGTTCCGGTGTTTTTGGTGGTCAGGTGTTGGCCTGTCAACTCAATCTAGATTTAAATAACTCAAATATAATATCAGGCACCATGGGAAGTGTGGCGTCTCTTTATTTGAAGAATACAGGAACCTCACTTGATGGAAAAACTTTGAGTGAACTCATGGGATTGATCAATGTCGCATTAGGAGGAGGCGGAATGCCTTCTGGTTACACTGCTTCTACTTTAAATGACCTCACTACAAATCTCAATGAAGCTTTTGATAATTGCATTCCGAGTGCTTGGGCTATGACGCACTTATCCCAGTCTCGTTGAAGATTCAGTCATTTAAAAAAGGACAGTGTCATGATTCAAACAGATCTGTGGGTCAGGAGAGTTTTGTCTTGGATTTCATTGAGTGGGTTAGGTTTGGGTATGGTTGGTTCTATTGCATGGGCTGGACCTCAAGGGACGATGATCGAAGGAACAATGACGGCATCAACCACTGTGACTGAGGTCAGTAACTATAGTTGGAGTTTGTCTGAAACTGCGCAGTTTCCAAATCAGGTTCCTTTTGTGATTTTAGCCGGTAATAGCGCCAATGTTGGATTTACGATCACTGCAACTCGCTCAGGGCCAGAGATGACGCAGATCTATGCGCCCATCAAAGGGCAGATCTGTTTGAGTAATGTAGGATCAAGCTGGACACGTGGGCTTCATTTGAAGGATCAGTTAGAACAAGAGGTCAGTCCAGGAGTTTGGAAGCGGATTTTTGGTCCGGTCACGCTTTTGGTTCCAACGGAGATTCCTCCTCAGACGACATTCTGTTTTCCTGATTTACTGAATATCCAGAACCACGTCCAGCTTGATCCAAATACCCATTATCGAAGTCATGCTGTAGCGACGATTGATAATTTTATCGGATTTGAAGGGATGGATCACTCGATTGATCTCTATACTCCTCTAACAATTAATGTCATTCAGAAGCAGGTAGATGCTTCGGCAACTTTAGTTGATCCAGTCACATGTCCCTCTGGCTTTGAATGTATCCCTTCGGGAACTACCTTATTGATTCATGATACGACGATCATGCCGTTATCTGTGCTGACAAAAAATCACTCGGCTAAGTGTGGCCAATGGTTGGAAATTTCGGATTTATCCACATTGACACCGACGGATCGACCTATTCCTATTACTGCGATGGTTTCAATACCTATTTACACGGGTACCTGCCATTAATTAGGATTGGTGTGCGATGCGAAGGATCTTGAGTCTTGTTCTTGGATGGACTGTTTTTTCAGGACATCTACTCTTTGCCGACGAAGATCCGCTCAAGCTCTCTTCTTTGCCGGATTCATCGAATCGACCTGATCAGATCGTTGATCCGATCAAATATGTAACATTAGAGCGGATGCGATCTGCAGGTTTAGAAAAGGCAGAACTCATGACACCTCCTTGGTCAGGGTGGTATTTTCCGCTCAATGAAGGAGGCTTAGCTTACCGTTATGCCGATCCGAATTATCCTCAAACTGGACCTTGGAGTGTTTTTGAAACTTATATTCTAAAAACCTTAGGGCAACTTCCTGTGCAGATGCTCTCACCTTCTGAAAAATATGATTTATTGCTAGCTGATTCTCAGTTTAATTTGACTCGAAAGATGATTGAGACCGCTTCGACTCATCAAAATAACGGAACGATCGAAGGATGGATGGGATACTGCACAGGTTGGGCAAATGCGGCGATGATGTTGTCGAGACCCAGTCGTTCAGTCAAGGTTTTGAGTCGAGATGGTCGAAATGAGATTTTATTTCGTCCTAGCGATATCAAGGCACTGGGGGCGCTGCTTTGGGCCAATGGGAGTTTTGCAACACGAATGGTCGGCACTCAATGTCAGGAGTCTCCAGTCAAAAGAGATCCTCAAAATGATCGTGCTCTTGACGAGGCTTGTCGAGATGTTCATCCTGCAAGTTGGCACCTCGTTGTGGTCAACCAACTGGGGGTGAGTCATCGCTCCTTTTTGATTGATTCTGATCCAGGGTTTCAAATCTGGAACCAACCCGTTTCGAGTTATTCTTATACTTATTTTCATCCTGTCACTGGCAAAGTGGGATCTTTGGAACAAACTCAGATTGCTTTAAAAGATTTTAAGAATGATTTATTTGCTAAATACCGTGCTCCTCAGGCTCGCTTTGTAGTGGGAGTGGAAATGACTTTGACTTTTATATACGAAAAAAGACCTGATCTCAGTGATACAGATTCTAAAGACACTGATGTGATTCGAACTCCCATCTATAAATATGATCTGGAACTCGATTCCTCCGGGAAAATCATTGGAGGGGAGTGGTGGTCACGAATTCATCCTGATGTGTTGTGGGTTTCATTGCCCGGGACAGTTCCATCGACCGTGGGTGATGCTCAACTTCAAGGAGACCCGAGTGTTTGGCTGATCGAAAAGCCACTTCCTGAGACTTGGGCTCGAGCTGCGAGTCGCGGTGAAGTTTATGCTCAACCTTTAGCTCGGATTGTCAATCAGCTCTTTACTTGGTCAAAAAGATGAATGACGAATTAAAGTAAATTAAAATAATTTATCAATTCTGAGCGCCAATTATTTGTTGACTAAGATTGTCATTTAAGTAAAAATGGAGGAAAGCACACGAAATCTTCATGTGCTTTCTTCGGGGGAATTATATGAAAAATGCTCAGAAGGGTTTTGGCCTCACTGAAGTCATCGTTACGGCCGGAGTACTCTCTGGTTTGGCTTTAGGGGTTGCTTCGGTATTAACGCAAGCAGCTAAAGGGCAAAAAGGCGTTAATGAAGTTCAAGCAGTTCAAGAGCTAGTCAATACGATTCACCTGGTATTAAATAGGAATAATGCTTGTGATAAAACCTTTATTGATGCTCCAAGTGAAGCTGACTTTAACAGGAATAAGGTTTTTAATTTAAAAAGCTTGAAAATTCCTACATCCTCATCAATCAACGGACTCCTCATAGCAGAAGAGAGTAATAAAATTCCAGGGGTCCCCAGTCTTGAGGTTCCTAAAGCGGGAATTACATTGCAAAACCTAGGAAAGCCAATGGCTTCTAATAATAAACCGGTTTCTGAGTCTATTTATTTTGCAGAGCTGGGTGTTCAAATTCAGAAAGTACCTCAAGGACGCGCCCCTTTATCCTCGCTAGGCGTTGCTAAATTCGATAGAAGATTTAAAACAATAGTCAGTTTTGATAGCACTGGCAAGCTGGTGACGTGTGGTCAATTGCCGAGTTTTTCTGAAGGTTCAGGCGCAGGGGCGGGAAAAGACGCCGCAACTGACACTGGAACTGGTACTGGTCCCGGTACAGATACCGGCACGGGTCCCGGTACAGATACCGGCACGGGTCCTGGAACCGCGACTAGAACTATAACCGGTACAGATACCGGCACGGGTCCTGGAACGGCTACTGAAACTGTCACCACCACTTCGCGCACTTGTGCCGAGCAACCCGGCAAATACGTCGCATCCCTCAGTTCAGATGGAACCTGTAAATATAGTGACCTGCCTTCTGCTCAAAGCTTCTGTAAAGATTTAGGAGGCCGTTGGGATGTCTCACGCTGCGTGATGCCTGGAAGTGAAAATAAAATTGTGAGCGGAGTTGTCAATATCCCTGATGCGTCTCGTGGTTCTGGAGATCGATATGTGCAATTTCCACCTGGCACCGGATTTGTTAAACGTCCTTTCGTCATTTTAACTCCAAAATGGATTCGACACACGGGAGATGAAGCTGTTACTTGGGGTGTGACTCATGTGAATCAGTGGGAGTTTAAAATTTCTTGGCATGGTCCTGACAACGATGGAAAAATGATAGGTGACCCTGGATTTTACTGGATTGCTGTGGAACGAAATTAGGCTATAAAAATTGAAATGAACAACGAGTTGTCTTCTGGCTGAGTGATTTTCATTTCTTAAGATATTTGCAACTTGCGCTAAGGTAATGGGTTCAAAGATCTAGAGGAAAATACCTTCTTTTGGATTGCGGATCTCCTTGATGGTGTGGAGTAAGGCATGGGCTGTGGGTTGAATATGGGTTTTACGAGTAGGCATCACCGAAAAAAGCCTAGCCAATGCACCTAATTTGGAAGTCGATTTTTTTGGACGAGTGGCAAAAAAGCTTCAAATAATTGTCGATATTTTTGAGCACAGATTTCACGAGCCCAGGCAGAGATTCCAAAATTTTGAAATAAGATCAAAATAATGCAAGTCACTCCTGTCCGGTTCGCGACCCCCCCAAGGGAAAGAGAGTTGAGGAGTTGGCGGATATCGTGTGACTCGAGGAAGCTTCCCTAATAGCCTAGAAATAGGCTCTTTTAAAAGTAAGAGCGTGGTCTCCTGATAGGAATGAATTTTTTATGCAAAACTCTCATACCATATCGAGAAATCAGGCTTTACCTATTTTTACGCTCCGAACCGGACAGGAGTGATACAAAATAAAAAATTTCTGAATGGAGTTCTTGAAATTGAGGGTGATCCTAAAAATGCTCTTTTAGGTGAGAACGATTCTTAATCGAGCCATTTATTATCAAGCTGATAAATATTTAGTTTTTTTAAAATTAATTCAAATTCGGAGGGATGAGTCTGTTCGAACTTTTGCCGAGGTTGCTCAACAGTACTTCATCACTGAAGAAATTTTGATGGCTAACTTAGTGGATAATATCTCCCGGTTAGACAAGCATTTGGCAGCACATGATGCGGCATTGGGCAGTTTTAATCATATACTGAGTGATTCGAACCTCACTCTTGGATTTGAGGCTCAGTTGAGAGATCTTAAGGTAATTTCTGTGATTTTTCATAAATGGCTCGTGTTTCATATTCAGGGAAATGATCAGATCGATTATGGAAATAAGTTATTCGCGAAGAGTCCAGAACAGTTTTTTTCTATTCAATATAGATCAATCTTAAATAACTCAGAGCGTCTTGATAAGCGTTGGGATCTCGACCGTGATGGATTGAGTTCGGTTCAAGAGTATTTATTGAAGGCGCTGAACTCCGAGAAAATATTTTTTATTAAACATTAGTTAAAAGTAAGACGACTCATCCGTTGTTCTCTGTTCTATTGCGCTTTATACTTTTAGATATACTTATTTTTTGAAAGGAACAGCGCTTGAGAACTGTCAGATTGATTTTAGTTTTTGTGTTATTGAGTGTTCCTGCTTTTGCAATAACGCCTTCGGTCGAACAGACCCTTCGTAAAAGGGCTGATGAAAATCCAAAATCATCTCTCGCACTTTTTGTTAGAGCGATTGAACGTTTCACTACCGACGAGGTGGAAGCGGATGCGGCTCAGGGGCGGTTGGTTCCAGTTTATGGTCGAGAAAAAGAAATTAATCAAGTTTTTGATACTCTTGCCCGAATCAAGGGGAAAAATCCTGTTTTAGTGGGTGAGCCTGGGGTTGGAAAGACGGCCATTGCCGAAGGGATTGTTCAAAACATTCGGGCGGGCGTGGTTCCTCAAGCTCCCGCTTTTGCAGAGATTAAAAACGCCGTGGTTGTTGAAGTAAGTGCTCCCTCCATTTCTGATCTTGCTGAGTCGACTTCAAAAAACGCGCAACAAAATGTAATGCGAAATTTTCTGAAAGGCCTTGAAGAGGCTGAAGCTAAATTAGGACGTCCTATTATTGTCTATATGGACGAAATGCATATTTTGCAACCAGCTGCACTTCAGGTGCTCAAGACTTCAATGGAGGCACGAAACGGGATCCACTTTCTTGGGTCGACCACTCATGGTGAATTTAATCAGATGGTTCAGCACGATGATGCAATGAGAAATCGACTCCAACCAGTCAATGTTCGTGAATTTTCTCCTGATGAAACGGTAGAAGTTTTAAAACGAAGCTGGGTCCCGGTTCTTGAAAAAGAATACAACGTGAAGATTACTGATTCAGCATTGAGGGCAGCCATCCGAGTTGCGCCCTCTTATGATTCATTTGGAAGCCGTCCTCGCGCTCCATTCAAAGTCCTTCAATCTACTGTCGTGCGCGCTCATCGCGAGGCCAAGGGAGCTCCTGTTGAGATTACTGAAAAAAGTGTGGGTAGGCAGATGATTCACGAGTTTGATCTGAAGCTCGATCCCGCCGATCGAGTCAAGTTTCGAACGCAGCTTGAAGAACTGAAGAATGAACTCAGAGATCGAGTCGTAGATCAGGGGCGCGTCACGGATACGATGGTAGATCTTTGGCGTGATCTGAATCAGGGTACGGGTAAAAACCACCGAGTGATGTTGATTGCTGGTCCCACTGGGGCAGGTAAGACTTTTAGTGCCAAGACGTTTGCTCAGCTCGCATTGGGTAGTCAGGATCGCCTGTTAGAAATTGATATGGCTCAGTTTTCGTACGGAGGCCATTCTGGAAACACTTTGGTTGGTGCTCCTCCTGGTACTTATTCTAGCGAGCAATCGGCAGGGGAACTCCCGGATTTTCTTGCAGGTAAAGGCCGAGGGCAGAATGTCATCGTTTTTAATGAATTTGATAAGGCTCATCCAGATACTGCAAATATTTTGATGGAAATGCTCGATACAGGAAAGCTCAAATCGCGCAATGGGAAATCTTATTCTCTCGGAAAGTCTCTCGTCATTTTTACAACCAATAAAGGAGATGATGCGATTTATCCTCGAGGACGAATTCGACCGCTGCCACGTAAGGAGATTGAAGAACGACTGGCTAAGATCGGAGATCGAGAAATACGAAGTTATTTCATGCGTCCCAATGCTAATGATCTTAATGACAAAAGTAAGACTTTACCCGCACCCATTTTAAATCGAATTGATGCGGCTGTTCCAGCTGCTCCTCCGAGTCATGAGGGTGCTGTTAAAATTGCTCTTCAAGAAGCACAAAAAATTTCAGAGAATCTTCGAAGTCAATATGGATTTACAGTTGAGATTTCACCTGAAGTGGCAGAGCTTGTGGTGAATTCAAGTTACGTTCCCGAAGATGGAATCAGAGATCTGAGTCGTCATGTCGAAAAGACTATTAATCAATCAGTGGCCGCTTTTGAAGCACAGGGCAAGCATGCCGGAGTAATTCCAGAGGGTGGAGTTCTAAAGATTGATTTAGATTCTAGCTCGAGCACAGATCACCCACAGCTTCATGTCTCGCTTTCAGCATCAGAGCCTAGTATCATTTTTGAGCCGCTTTCTCCTCCTAATCGAGTTTCAAATCCATTGGTTGATCCTGAAGCACGATCTAAATTAGCGAGTCTTCAAGAGCGTTTAGAAAAACATATTTTTGGTCAGCCGGAGGCAATTAAAGCAACTGCAAAATCGATTCGTTTGCGCTCGACTAATACTCAAACGCGAACTCCTGCTGTAACCTTGGAGTTAGGGCCAACAGGCATTGGTAAGACCGAGCTAGGTAAAGCGATTGCCAAAGAATTATTTGAGGATGAGGAACGACATATCAGTTTTGATATGGGCAAGATTAAAACCCAATCCGAACTCAACGAAATTTTTGGCGTAAGCCCGGGTTATGTAGGATCAGGGAATATGTCTCCGTTTGAACAGTTCTTAAATACTTATCCAGATGGGGGCGTGATTACTTTTGATGAAATTGGCAATATGGGGGGCTCTAAAGGTGAAGGTCGTGAGTCCTTACTCAAATATTTTTATTTAATGCTTGATGAAGGATCCTGGCGTAGCCCTCAAGGCACTGAGTATGACCTGAGAAAGTATGTGATTCGTTTTACTTCCAATGAAGGGCAAGAGGCTTTTTCGGATGCGCCAAGTGACGATCTGCGCATGGCGATCTGGAAAAATGTCGCCAAAAAAGAGAATGTTATTGATCTCCTTAAGAAGAGTGGCTGGCCCGAAGCTTTGATTGCACGTTTGCAGGGAAATATTACTCTCTATCGTCCATCAACGACTGAGACTCGTCAAAAAATTGCAAAAAAAATGGTCGATCAAACCGTGCGTGAATTGAAAGAACAGCATGGTTTTAAAGATTTTCAGATGGATGATCGGTTTTATCATGTTATGGCCGAGTCATTTTTTAGCCATTCAGAAGGAGCGCGCTCGATGAGACCCGTTTCTAGCACTGAGATTGTGGATCTTTTTAGTGAGGCGCTTTTCGATGATATTTCGTTAGAATATCTCAAGTTTGCTACTTTCCGTGCATCGCTCAGCGATAACTATGAGGGTCAACATAGTTTCAATGGAAAAACCCCTCCTGAGCGTGAAGTAAAAATGACTTTACAAGTAGAGATTCCAGGACAGCCTAACCGAGTTTATGAGCGCAATTTAGCTGATGTTACACCTGAAAAAAGGCTAGTTCATCAGCGTGAAGCGGTCCGAATTGCGCTTCATGAAGCAGGGCATGCTGTAGTGAATGATCCGACTTTGACCGAAGAAGTGACAGATTTTGTAACCATTCAGGGCAAAGGAGGCTATGCAGGCTATGCAGGCTATGCACGGTATGTCGATATTCCAGGTGCCTCGCATAATACTACACGGCAGCAGGCCATTGCCAAGATCGCACGTGTGTTGGCAGGAGGATTGGCTGAAGAGCGTCTCAGTGTGAACGGAAGAACGAGCGGTTGGCGTTCAGATAAAGAAAAAGCCCTTCGGCTAGCTGAAAAATCTGTTGCGGAATATGGTCTGACAGATGAGCCATTGAAGCTTCCGCAGAAATATGGCCAGGTCATTATTGAACATCCAAAAACCCAAAAGGAAATTCAGGCGATTTTACAAGAAGCCGAAAATTTTGCCCATAAACGAATCAATGAAAACCTGGGAGCCATTCGCTTGACTTCTGCTCGCTTGGTTAAAAATGGATTTCTCAATCGAGAGGATTTTGAAGCGGTGATGTCTGAATCTAGAGTTCCTGGGTTTAAGGGCAATATGAGAGTCAATGCAAAGTGTGGAGATTATTTCCGTGCGCTTACGAATCGGTAATTCTTTTAAACTGGTCTACAAAGTTGTTCTTTAGGTAAAATTAACGAGACGCTTTTTTGGCGTTAAATTTGCGCATTTATAGTTTCTTATGAAGCTAAAATGCCCAGATTCTGAGTGTATTTCAAAAAAACAAAGTCCAAATTCGAGATCTGTAATCCGAAAAGGAAGATTCTTTAGAAAATCTGATGGTCAGTGGATTCGACGGTATCGCTGTTTGGATTGTGGTAGAAATTTTTCAGCAGCCACTTTTAATTCCTGCTTTATGCAAAAAAAGC
>Ga0172367_10006454_pt1 | contig 13792 bp, 10 predicted proteins | sample Lak10m_FD_114542 | JGI IMG/M metagenome (GOLD analysis project Ga0172367, IMG submission 114542) | Freshwater microbial communities from Kabuno Bay, South-Kivu, Congo - kab_022012_10m | ecosystem: Environmental > Aquatic > Freshwater > Lake | place: Democratic Republic of the Congo: South-Kivu... | reverse complement strand
CCATTGAAGACCATGTTGATGCCGGAGTACGTTATATGGTAAAACCCAGTATGCCAAAAGTAAAAACACTCGACGAACTGAAAATGTGGTGCGATTTTTACAACCAGATTGGTGAACTTACAAAGGCATCAAAAATATTGTTCGGATACCATAACCATGCCAGTGAGTTTGAGAAACTGGAAGGCGAAATCATGTACGATTTCATGTTGAAGAATACTGATCCCAAAAAGGTTTTCTTCGAAATGGACGTTTATTGGGTAATGAAAGGAGGCTACAATGCCGTTGACTACATGACCAAATATCCTGATCGTTTCCCGGTTCTCCACATTAAAGACGAAAAAGAAATAGGCGAAAGCGGTTTGATTGACTTTAAACCAATTTACGAAACTGCCTACAAAAATCGGATGGAGGATTCGTTTGTTGAAGTTGAACGCTATAATTTTGATCCGATTGTGAGTGTAAAGAAAAGCTACGACTACTTAAATGCAGCAAAATACGTTCGTTTTGTAAGATAATTTGAATGGTAAATATTTCTAAAAAGCTGGTAATTCTTTGGATTATCAGCTTTTTTGTTTCTGAAATTTCTGAAGCTGATGTTTTAAACGTAACCCAAACAAAACAGCAGCGGTGGCCAATCCAAAAACAAACCCAATCCACACCCCCGGCGAACCGAAATCAAATACGAAAGCCAGCAAATAACTAATTGGCAAGCTAACCATGATGTACGAAAAGAAGGCCAAATACATCGGAATCTTCACATCGGCCAGGCCACGCAATGCCCCCAGCAGAACCACCTGCATTCCGTCGAAGATCTGGAAAAAAGCAGCAACCACAAGTAATCCGGAAGCCACTTTTATCACAGCAGGATCGGAAGTAAAAATACAGGGCAGCTGATTTTTGAAAACAACAAACAAAATTCCCATGATCGCCATAAAGGTCATAACCAGGTGCAATGAAGCAAAAATGGTATGCCGGAGCTCTTTTTCATCGCCATCGCCAAAGGCATGACTGACCCTAATGGTGGTGGCCGAAGCCATTCCAAACGAAATCAGATAGGTCATTGAAGCCATCCCAATGGCCACCTGATGGCCGGCAATCGATTCTTTTGAAATCCAGCCCAGCATAATGGCGCCCAAACTAAACGCCAGCACCTCAATTACAAGCTGCAATCCAATTGGCAATCCGATAGAAATAATCTGCTTAATTTTTGTTGTGTTTATGACTCCGTGATAAGCCTCTTTGAGATAATGCCGAAAATTGGGAGTTTTCATTAAAACTACAATAAAAATAACCGGCATAATAACTCTCGAAATCAGTGTGGCATAACCGGCTCCATTTAGTCCCAGCGCCGGAAATCCCAATTTTCCGTAGATAAGAATGTAGTTCAACCCGACATTTACGAAATTGGCGATTATCGTAATTATCATGGCTATTTGTGTATTACCAACTCCTTCAAAAAACTGTTTGACGGAAAAAAACAATAAAAGTGGTATCAACGATAAAACCTGTATCAGGTAATACGGAATTGCCAGTTGAACAACCTCTGAGGTTTGCCCCATTTGAGGCATAATAAAAACCATTGCCGACATAAGCAACCCAATTACAACAGCCGCCAAAGAGTGAACAAGCAATCCATTTTTTAGCCATTCCCCAATTTTTTCGCTAGAACTAAATGCCTGCCCTACCAATGGTGTCAAACCAAAAGTAATCCCCAGGCCAAAAAGCATCCCTACATGAAAAACATTAATTGCAAATGAAGCAGCCGCCAGCTCAACCGTACCAACATGGCCTACCATAATATTATCGGCCAAATTCACAGTTACCTGGCCAATTTGAGCCAAAATAACAGGAAGAGCCAAAACCAAATTTTTTCGGTAAACAGGAAAATAATCAGAAAATTTCACAGGAAAAGGATCAAAATTCAAAGCAAAGAAAGTAATTATAGCGAAAACCAGTAACTGAACTTGACCATAAATACATTCTGAGATTTCGTATTAAAAATATCGCCAAAACTTCCCCAAATAGATTGGTCAAGATTATCGGAATAAGCCGATCTTGAATTTGTCCATACCAAATACAAGGTAGAACCGGGTCGAAACTCCCATCGCCCAACCAGATTTGAGTTTAACTCCTGAAAATTAAAATCGGGATTTTTAATTGAGTACTGAGAAACTCCATCTTTCTCCATCAAATAATAATTATTTGGCTTTAGGTAATGATCGAGCTTTTGATAGCGGAGATCAAGTGATTTATTTTTCGAATCAGCCACTTCCCTAAAATTACTGTAAGTTCCAATCGAGGCGTAAGGGTTTCCGTAATACTGAATAGATATTTCAGGAGAAATAAAATACTCGAACCGCAACGTGGAGGAAATGGTGTTTCGGTCGATCGTTCCGACCAAATATTTAGTTTCGTTGGCTAAATTTTTCGTCCGGGTAACAAACTGATGATGATCAATGGTATGATCGAAAGTGGTGCGCGAGGTAATGCTAAACCGGTCGCTGATTTGCCACCTTAAATAAGTTGTAAAAAGTTCAGTTTTCGATACTTTATCAGAATAATATCTTACCCGAGGGCCAAAACCAACAAACAAATCTTTCACCGAATTTGACTGTACAAACAGTTCAAAATCATTGTAGCCATCTTTATTCAGCGAAGGCCCCCCACGAAGTTCGCGAGTATCAATTATATTGTAATACCTCTTTAAATTCAAGTGCATATTCCAGAGATTCTTAAACTGCACATAGCCATGCAGTTTAAAACGATCCAATGTACTTTCGCCACCATAACTCCAGTCGTGCTGTTGCTCAAATTCAACGAAATAACTTCTGATCATTCCCCTTGGAATGTTCACTTTGTAAGTTAAATTCACCATTTGTTCCACCAAATCGGCCTGATAAAGGTAGCCCACATCGTTTAAATCAACACCGGGAGAACGCCAGTTCAGCGAACCGGTGGCCCTGAATTTTCCACTGCGCTTTCCGCCCTGCAACAAACCTCCCCAACCCGAAAGACTTGTGCGGTCAGGATCGTATTCCAAATGATCAGCGTCGGCGCGGTGATAAAAATGAACAGAAGATTGTTGTAAACGTGATATGGCATCTTTTTCACCACGGATATCGCTGAAGAATCCTTTGAAATCGAGAAAATATTTTCTTTTCATCCAGTTGTGCTGAAAATCAATTCCTCCCGCCAACGCAGATTTCGGTAAGAAAACCAGGTGATCATCTTTTATAGTCCGGAAAGTTGAAGTGACCATTCCTCCGAGCACTGTATTTCCTTGGTTAAAATCTTGCTTCAGGCGTCCAACCATATAACTCGAAAACGGCTCAACTGCCATTTTTTCGCTGGTATCGCCAGTGTAAATAGTGGCATTTTCTCTGGCAGTAAAACTTTGAACAACTCCAACAGATAGTCCGTTATTGGTTTTTCCGGTAAGTTTAAGCGCACTTAAAATTGGCGTATTCTCTGACATTTTCAAAGTTTGATTTTCGTCCAGGTCGGGGTTGTAACTTGGAGCATGTCCAATTCTTCGGCTGTAAAACAACATATCCTCACCAATACTAAAATCCAGAATAGAGTTTCCCTCCAAAAAGAAAGGGCGCTTTTCATCATAAAAAACCTCATACGAGGTTAGGTTCAAAACTGAGGGATCGGCTTCAACCTGACCGAAATCGGGGTTGATGGCATAATCTAGTGTCAGTCCAGAATTCAACCCAACCTTGCCATTTAGTCCATAACCAAACGTAGTTTTATTCTCAAGGTCGGTATCCGGATTAAATCGGGCTGTCAGGTAAGGTAAAAACTCATAATTCACTTTAGACTTAACACCTTCAATTCCACGTAATTCACCAAACAAATAAACCATTGCCGGGGCATCAATCGGAATAAGTTTCCATTGACTTTCTTCTTTCAGTCGGTCAACCCATCGCCAAACATGCATTCCCCAAACCTGTTCTTTACCGGGAGCAAAACGAATCTGACTAAAAGGTATTTTTAATTCAGATGTCCATATCGAGTCTAAAACCTGTGCTTTCCCATCCCAAACTGCATCCCAGTTAAAATCCCATTTATAAGCACCCAAATGTACCAGATCCACTTTCTGTCCCGAAGCAGCAACGTTAAATTCATAGGCCGTTTGCTTGTCAAAATAGGAATCAAACGCTATTCCGGCAATCTCACCCGACATTTCATCGCGGCGACTTAAAATTGGACGAATTTCTCCGGGGCCTTTGTCATGACATTTAAAGCCAACATAAAGATTATTGTTGTCGTAAAGAATTTTGATTTCTGTTTGTTGAGAAGGACTTTTCCCCTGATTTGGGATCTGTTGAATAAATTCACCTGACCAAATTCCGGTTTCCCAACAGGCATCATTTAACTTGCCATCAATTTTGGGACGTTTGTCAATTCGGGTGGCATAATACACCTTTTTAATTCCTGCTAACCTGTTTACCGTTGAATCTGATGATAAGGAATACTTATCGAAACTTTGACCAGAAGCTGAAACAATTCCAAAAAAAAACAAAAACAATAAGGGCCGAAAAAGCATAGGTTTTAATTAAGTCGGTCAAATATAGATGAATTTCACAATTTCCCCATATGTTAACTTTATTTTTTTTACTTAAATACGAATGAAGTTTTCAAACAATTCTGCTTTTTTAGGGTTTTTAGAAACTGGAAAAAACATTTTAAATACAAATTTCTTATTTGTTTATCTCGTTAGATGAAAAAAATCCAAAAAATTCTAATCGCCAACCGGGGAGAAATTGCGATCCGGATTATGCGTACCTGCCGCGAAATGGGTATCTCAACAGTCGCTGTATTTTCTGATGCTGACCGAACATCTATGCATGTCCGCTATGCCGACGAAGCTTATCATATCGGTCCCTCCGCTTCATCCGAAAGCTATCTGAATGCCGACAAAATTATTGAGGTAGCTAAAAAATCAAATACCGATGCCATTCATCCCGGCTACGGTTTTTTGTCTGAAAATGCTGGCTTTGCAGTGAAATGCGCCCAAAACGGAATTAAGTTCATAGGTCCTTCTCCTGAAGTAATAAACCAAATGGGCGATAAAATTCAGGCACGGCTTACAATGATTGCTGCCGGAGTTCCAGTTGTTCCGGGAACCACTGAAAGTATCAAAACCGAAAAAGATGCGATTGAAACAATTCAGAAAATCGGTTTACCGGTAATGGTGAAAGCTGCAGCCGGAGGCGGTGGAAAAGGTATGCGGCTGATTACAGAAGAAAAAGACATCGTTTCTATGGTCAGATCTGCCCGTTCCGAAGCCAAATCGTCGTTCGGAAATGATTCTGTTTACGTTGAAAAATATATATCGTCACCGCATCATATCGAGTTTCAGGTTTTAGGCGATCAACACGGAAACGTGGTTCACCTGTTCGAAAGAGAATGCTCGGTTCAACGCCGCCATCAAAAAATGATTGAAGAAACCCCGTCTCCTTTGGTGACGCCGGAGTTGCGCGAAGAAATGGGACGTTGCGCTGTAAATGCCGCAAAAGCAGTGGGTTATGAAGGTGCCGGCACTATCGAATTTTTGGTTGACAACAGCCTGAATTTCTATTTTCTGGAAATGAATACCCGTCTTCAGGTTGAACACCCTATAACTGAGCGTGTAACTGGTATTGACCTTGTTAAACAGCAAATATTGGTGGCCGAAGGACATGCACTTACATTTACCCAGGATAAATTACGCCAAACCGGCCATGCCATTGAATGTCGTGTTTATGCCGAAGATTCTGAAAATAATTTCATGCCTAATCCGGGGAAAATCTACAATATTACCCAGCCGTTGGGTTTAGGGGTTAGGACAGACGGGTATGTTTATGAAGGGTATGAAATTCCGATTTATTACGACTCGATGATCTCTAAGCTGATTGTCTGGGCTCAAAACCGTTCGGAAGCGATTGAAAGAATGAAGCGTGCTTTGTACGAATACAAGATTACCGGTGTAAAAACCTCGATCAAGTTTTTGGAAAGAATTATGGATTCGGAAGATTTCAGGAGCGGAAATTACGACACTAATTTTATTGAAAAAAATAAGGAATTTCTGCTATCAAGTGCCAAATGTGAAGACAACTGCGAAGACATGATCATCATTGCGGCATACATCGAGCACCTCGACAGAATGAATACTGCCCATACCTCCAAAGAAATGTACACGGCGCAAAACCGCTGGAAGAAATATACCTACCAAAAGAATTTCGAACGCTTATAATCCCCCGCAAAATATGTCAATTGAAATAAGACTCGACAAACGTATTGCTTCAGTAAAAATTCTGAAACAGTACGAAAATCTGCTTGAAATAAAGGTGGATGAAAAAATTTACCAGGTCGATTTAATGCACAACGACGAAGGTATTTTTTCGATTCTGAACAATGGGCGGTCGTTTAACATTGAACTTGTGCCACAAGCTAATCCTAAGCATTACACCGCCTACACGCTTTACGATCATTACGACATCGAAATAATCGATGCCGAATCGCGCTACCTGCGCAACAGAACCGGTTCCGGACAACTGGTGTCCGAAAATTCCATCTCTTCGCCAATGCCGGGCAAAGTGGTTAAAATTCCGGTTGCTGTTGGCGACGAAGTTAGGAAAGGCGATACTGTTATAACCATTTCGGCTATGAAAATGGAAAGTGAGTATAAATCGCCCATCGACGGAACAGTGGCAAAAATTCATGTGACCGAAGGAAGTACCGTTGATGCCAATCAAAAATTAATTGAAATTGAATAAATAAAACCTTATGGATTTAAAAGCCAAATTTGCCCAGTTCGAAAACCTGAATCAGCAGGCTGAAGCTGGCGGCGGAGTTGACCGACTTGAAAAACAACGTCAATCGGGTAAAAAAACAGCCCGCGAAAGAATTGAAATGTTGCTCGACCCCGGAACTTTTAATGAGATCGATAAAATGGTCACCCATCGGGCCACCGACTTTGGAATTGACAAACAAAAATATCCCGGCGACGGAGTTGTTTCGGGCTATGGAAAAATAAACGGTCGTTTGGTTTATGTTTTTGCCCAGGATTTTACCGTATTTGGAGGAACCCTCAGTCGTACCAATGCCGACAAAATTCTGAAACTTCAGGATTTGGCCGTAAAAATGGGAGCTCCGTTAATCGGGTTAAACGATTCGGGTGGAGCCCGCATTCAGGAAGGGGTGGAAAGTCTTGCCGGATATGCCGATATTTTCTACAACAATGTCATGTGTTCGGGTGTAATTCCCCAAATCAGCGTTATCCTTGGGCCCTGTGCCGGTGGTGCGGTTTACTCTCCTGCCCTTACCGACTTCATTTTTATGGTCGAGAAAACCAGCCACATGTTTGTTACCGGGCCTGAAGTAATTAAAACAGTAACTCATGAAGACGTCAGCAAAGAAGATTTGGGAGGAGCGGCCACTCATGCATCAAAGAGCGGAGTTGCCCATTTTACGGGTAGTGACGAGGAACAAACGCTGATGATGGTTCGCGAATTGATGAGTTTCATTCCATCCAATAATATGGAAGAACCACCATCAAAAATTTCTACAGATCCGGATAACCGTGTTGATGCGGCGTTGAATCAGGTTGTTCCTGTTGATCCGAACAAACCCTACGACATGAAGGAGATCATTCATAAAATTGTTGATGACGAACATTTTCTGGAAGTACAACCCCATTATGCCGCCAACATTTTAGTAGGTTTTGCCCGTATGGGTGGTAAACCGGTCGGGATTGTTGCTAATCAGCCTCAACATTTGGCCGGTGTTCTTGACATCAATTCATCGTCAAAAGCGGCAAGGTTTGTTCGTTTCTGCGATGCATTCAATATCCCATTGGTCACGTTGGTTGATGTTCCCGGATTTTTACCCGGAACCGCTCAGGAATTTGGTGGAATTATTAAGCATGGAGCAAAACTTTTGTATGCCTTTGCCGAAGCAACTGTACCCAAAGTTACATTGATCACCCGCAAAGCATACGGAGGCGCCTACGACGTAATGTCGAGCAAACACATTGGGGCTGATGTTAATTTTGCTTATCCGACGGCTGAAATTGCCGTTATGGGGCCTGAGGGTGCCATCAATATTTTATACCGTGGAAAACTGACCGATGATGAAAAAGCCGATGCTGTGCTGGATTACCGCGAAAAATTTGCGAATCCATACCGGGCTGCTTCTCTGGGGTACATCGACGAAATAATCCTGCCACAAGATTCACGGTCGAAAATTATTCAGGCCCTGCAAATGACGCACAACAAACGCCAGTCGAATTTGCCACGGAAACACGGAAATATTCCGTTATAAAGGAACATACGCCTCTCTGATGCGTAAGAGAAATTGAAACTTTTACAAAAGAGCTGGTTATGAAAATTCTGAACTTCAAGAATCACCGGTACTTTCCGGGTTTATGGCTGTTATTGGTTGGCCTTCTGCTGTTCGTGTTGCTCTTTACGCCAATGCGAACCTTTAGCATTATTGGCATTTCGCTGGCAGCAATTTACGTTGCCGCTTCATCGTATTCAAAGTTCAGTAATACCGACAAACATCCATTCAGAAGCCGGGCCAGAGATCAGATTTACAAAGACCAGGATGAAATAAATTAAAAAGCCAGTTTAAACTGGCTTTTTTTATGCCCATATATCATACATCTCCAACTCACGTTATTTTAATAATTTTTAACGTCTTTATCCCTTCAAAATTTCAAAACCCGTTTTCATAAAAAAACGAATTATTTCTATTTTCGGCGCGATTTAAAACCAATCATTAAACAAACGAAAAAAGATGAGACTACAAATTTTACCTAAAAGCTTAATGATTCTTTTTATTTGCGGAACACTACTTTCCTGTTCCAGAAAAAATCCTGATCCTTCTGTCGTTCATTCCTTAAAGTACAGAAGCTGCCTGAAAGAAGGTTACGAGAAAGTTGGTCTGTTTTACCATGCCAATATAGTTCCGGGGTTGGCCGTTGCTGTTTCTATTGACAACAAAATTGTTTGGGCCGATGGATTTGGATATTCCAATTTCGAACTAAAAACACGAGTATCACCAACTCACAAATTTCGGATTGGCCAGCTTTCTGAAATGATTACAGCCCTTACTGCTGCAAAACTTTACGAAGAAGGAAAGCTTCCGCTGGACAAACCCGTTTCTGAAATAATACCACAAATCAGTAAAAATCCGCTTAATTATACCGTCCGGCAGCTTGGCACGCACACTTCCGGAATAAGGCCCGAGAACATTCCCGCAGGAAAAGGAGATGGAACCACGCTGGAGAAATTTATTCCTCAGTTTATTGACGATGAACTGATTTATACGCCAGGAACAAATTTTATGCATACCGAATTGGGATTCGACCTCATGGGGTACCTCATCGAAAAAGCAGCACAAAAACCTTTTGCCAAGGCAGTTTCCAAAACCCTCACCGATACCTTGAAATTAACCGGCACAACTCCCGATTCGCCCTACCGGATTATCGACAACAAAAGCAACCACTACGACTATGATTTTGTTGCCCAGCCTATGGTGGCCAGTCAAATCGATCTCAGGGGAAAAGAAGCATCAGCAGGTTACCTGAGTTCGGTACTGGATTTGGTAAAAATGGGAAACCTTTTGCTTTACCCCGGTTTTCTCAAGCAAGAAACAATTGATTTAATGACCGTTCCGTACAAAATCGGTGAACAATCAACGAATTATTCATTCGGAATGATTGCCTCAAAAGACTATTTGAACCGTACTTTTTACGCTCAACGCGGTTCGGTAACAGGGGGCAGCGCTGCACTTTTGGTTTATCCTGAAGACAAAATGGTGATTGCAATTGCCAGTAATGTGGGAAGTAATACGTGGGAATTGCCCGTATTCGAGATTGCCGAAGTTTTCGTAAAAAAGCTACATCCCGAATTATTTAAGAAAGAAGAAAATAAGGATGCCACCAACGAGCAGCCTCAAAATTAGCACACAACCCAGCAAAAAGCAAAAGGCTCCGGAAAATTCCGGAGCCTTTTGCTTTTTATTCAACTATTTCAGAACCAGAAATTATCCTGAAACCATACTTTTGATCCAATACTAATTCAATCATTTTTTGGGCGAGAGTATCCACTGGTGTTGGCTGATATTTTTTCAATATAAAGCGGGTTAAAAACCGGCTGATGACTAACCCGATCTTCTCTCCTGCCCTTTTCTCCTGCCGGTTCCCATCTAAAATCGACGGTCTGAAAATGAGAGTTTTCTGAAACGGCAACCGGCCAACCGCGTCGTCCAATTCGCCTTTCATCCGCGAATAAAAAACCGCCGACTTTGGATTTGCCCCCAGCGACGAAACGAGCACAAATACCGGAACACCATTTTCGGCTGCATGTCGGGCAAACTCATACTGGTAGGTAAAATCAATTCTGTACTGATTTTCTTTGGTTCCGGCTTTTTTGATCGTCGTTCCCATTGTCGAAAAAGCAACATCTCCTTTAATCTGATCTTTCCAGGCTTCCGGCTGATCGAAATCAATAACCAGTTCATCCAGTTTGGGTTGAGTCAGCCCAATCTTCCGGCGAACAAAAATTTTAACCTTTTCAAATTCCTGATGAATAAGCAATTGGTTCACCAATTGTTGGCCGACCAATCCACTGGCTCCAATCACCAAAGCTGTTTTTCCCATGGGGTTTGATTTGATGCTGTTATAAAAAACAACAATTAGATGAGGTCAAAGTTAATCAGAAACTCTATTTTTGGTAGCACTAAACCAAACCTATAAACGGATGAAACTGCTGCTCATTTTTACTTTTCTTACCTTTTTCTTTCACCTCCAGGCTCAGGAACAAAAATGGAACGGGCCTTCCGTCGATCTAAAAAACGGCAAGCTCAGAGTTGCGGCCAACCAACGTTACCTCGAATTTGAAAACGGTCAAGCATTTTTTTACGTGGGCGACACCGCCTGGGAGTTGTTTCACCGCCTGAGTAAAGCCGACGCCGAAAAATACCTTGAAAACCGCCGTGAAAAAGGATTTACAGTTATTCAGGCCGTTGCTTTGGCCGAACTCGACGGACTCAACACACCCAACATGGAAGGTGAAAAACCACTTGTAGAGAATGACCCGGCCAGACCCAACGAAAAATATTTTGCACATGTGGATTGGGTAATCCGCAAGGCCGGAGAAAAAGGAATGTTTGTGGGACTGTTGCCGATCTGGGGCGACAAAGTAGATAAACAATGGGGCGTTGGTCCGGTAATTTTTAACAAAGAGAATGCATTTAACTACGGAAAGTGGATTGGCAACCGGTACAAAGATTTCCCGAATATCATCTGGATCAACGGTGGGGACCGGTCGGGAGGCGGCGCCAACACCGAAATCTGGAATGCCTTGGCGAATGGCATTAAATCAGTCGATCAAAATCACCTGATGACCTTCCATCCCATGGGTGGAAACAGCTCGTCGAAATGGTTCCATGCGCAAAACTGGCTCGATTTTAACATGATGCAAACCGGACATGGCGAACGATCGTATGCCGCTTATAAAAAGCTAATGATTCCCGACTATCAGCGTCAACCGGTAAAACCAACATTCGACGGCGAACCGCGCTACGAAGACCATCCGCACGACTGGAAACCCGAAATTCTGGGCTGGTTCGACGATGCCGATGTGCGCCAGGCCGCCTACTGGAGCCTGTTCTCCGGAGGTTTTGGTCATACATACGGATGCCACGCCATCTGGCAAATGCTGACACCCGACCGCCAGCCGGTTGGTTTTGGCCGCCACACCTGGTACGACGATCTCGATCTGCCCGGAGCTACCGACATGCTCAACCTGCGTCGCCTGATGGAAAGCCGACCCATGACCGAACGAATCCCGTTTCAGGAATTGATTGTAAACGGGTACATGCCCGAAACCGACTACATCGTCGCCACCAAAGGGAAAAACTATGCCTTTGTTTATATTCCAACAGGTTGGGGCGCTACCGTCGATCTTGAGAAACTGGGTTGGAATAAATCGGTAATTTGGTGGTTCAATCCGCGCACTGGCGAAGCAAAAAAGCTAAAGGAAACCGTTAACTCCGGAAAGCAGGAGTTTCGGCCCGAAACCGGCGGACGCGGAAACGACTGGATTTTGGTAATCGACAATATGGATACAAAATTTGGAACTCCCGGGAAAAACTAGCATATGAAACGACTATTATTAATTTTTACCCTAGGCTTTTTCAGTTTTTACCTGAAAGCAGCCGACGCCAGCCAATGGATGAAATATGAGCTAAATTTCACCAGCGAAAAGCAATACGACAATCCCCTTTACGACGTCAAAGATTTTAGAATTTCGCTGAATTCCCCTTCTGGCAAAACGATGGTGGTTCGGGGTTTTTGGGATGGTGACAAAAACTGGAAAGTTCGCCTTTGCCCCGGTGAAACCGGAACTTGGACATGGAAATCAACCTGCTCCGACGACAAAAATCAGGGACTGCATAACCTTCATGGAAGTTTTCAATGCTTACCGAACAACCGAAAAGAAACCATTTTTCAAAAAGGTAGCCTGGTTCATCCCGCCGGAAAGTATTACCTCAGTTACAGCGACGGAACGCCCTTTTTCTGGCTGGCTTGCACGGCCTGGAATGGCGCATTGAAATCGACGGATGAAGAATGGGCGTATTATCTCAGTCACCGGGTAAAAAACCAGTATAATGTCATTCAGTTGGTGACCACCGAATGGCGCGGATGCGATAAAAACGCCGAAGGACTTACGGCCATCGAAGGAACCGGTTCGATTAGAATTCATCCGGAGTTTTTCAAGAGAATGGATCAGAAAATTGACGAAGCCAATAAAAAAGGGCTGATCGTCTCGCCGGTGATTTTATGGGCCTTACCCAATGGACAGGGACGCCATTTAAGTCCGGGATATACGTTGCCGCTGGAAGAAGCGGTGTTGCTTGCCAAATACATTGTTGCCCGCTACCAGGGCAACCAGGTGATTTGGACCTTAGGTGGCGACGGCAAATACTATGATGATCAGGAAGTGAAATGGAAGGAAATTGGGCGAAGGGTGTTCAACGACATCGATCACGCTCCGGTAACCTTGCATCCTCACGGGGTATCGTGGATTGGCGAACTGTATGCCCGCGAAAGCTGGTACGATCTGATGGGTTACCAATCGTCGCACAGTAATGGTGAAGGCACGGTAAACTGGATGAACAAGGGGCCGATGGCTAAATTGTGGAGCCAGCTAAAACCCATGCCTTACATCAACATGGAACCCAACTACGAACAAATTGGCTTCAGGATAACCGACAAAGATGTGCGAAATGCCTCGTACTGGAGTTTGTTTGCCACCCCTGTCGCCGGAATTACCTACGGCGCGAATGGTATCTGGCCCTGGCTTCGCGATGGAGAATCAATCCTGAATCATCGCGATGCTCCCGGAACGACCAACTGGCGGAAAAGTCTCGATTTCCCGGGAAGCATCCAAATGGGTTACCTGGCTCAGTTTTTTCAATCGCTTGAATGGTGGCGATTTTTCCCGGCGAACGAAATGCTGATCAGTCAGCCCGGAAATGCGGCATTTAATCAATGGATTTCGGTCTTGCAGAAAGAAGATCAAAGCGAAATTCTGGTTTACATTCCGGAGAAAGCTGCGGTCAGCCTGATCAATCCGCAAGGATTCAACTGGCAGGGCCGATGGTTCAACCCAATAACAAACACCTATTCCGAAGCAAAATTGCAGGTTTCGGGAGACCGGAAAGCCGGTAGAATTGAAGCGGTACATGATTTCGCAAACGATATGATTCTTATTCTGAAAAGAATAAATTAGTG
>Ga0172367_10006453_pt1 | contig 13792 bp, 12 predicted proteins | sample Lak10m_FD_114542 | JGI IMG/M metagenome (GOLD analysis project Ga0172367, IMG submission 114542) | Freshwater microbial communities from Kabuno Bay, South-Kivu, Congo - kab_022012_10m | ecosystem: Environmental > Aquatic > Freshwater > Lake | place: Democratic Republic of the Congo: South-Kivu... | reverse complement strand
CTTTTGGAATTGGAAAAGACCCTTTTAGTCTTTACATTATTTTTCGAAAATATCAAAATATCCACGGTCTAATTCATCGTCGGAGATATGAGCGTACCGCTGAGTAACTGAAATACTGGCATGCCTGGCAAGTTCCTGCGCCAATTTTAAATTCCCAGAAGAGCGCAATACCGTGGTAACAAAATAATGCCGAAAGGAGTGAGGCGTTATTTTGCCTTTTGAATCTTCACCAAGGACTTGAATTACCTTTTCTTCAACGATAATCCTGCCAGTCGTTGGTGTTATCGTTTTGATTTTCTTTCCTGCTCCTTTGTCATGTCGGGCGAATAATGGAAGCGAGGTGAGTGGCCGACCGGAATTCCCATCTAAGGGACTTCGCGCCGAAAGATAATCCTTAATGGCAGCCATAGCTCTGGAAGAAAAACGAACAACAGCTTGCTTATCACCTTTTCCGATAATGATTGCCCTGCCTTCGTCCCAGTCTATGTCGCCTCGCCGAAGATTGCAGATTTCATGAACACGTAGACCGGTATCGGCTAATGATATAATGAACGCTCTATCTCTAAGAACTCTTAGCCGATCTTCCTGCGAACTGGGTGAAGTCGGTAATTGCATTGAGAAATCAATAATTTTTTCTATTTGATCTTTTGGAAATTGTGGCAAGCGTTGACCGGGTCGGCGACTTCTCATGCGGATTATTTGCTGAACCCGAGATGGATTGATTTCAGAATAGTTTTCTGCGAGCAAAAAACTATAAAACCGATTTACTGTTGATGCGTATAGCTGTTCAGTTGCGGGAGAATAATCTTTCAGAGCATCCAAATACCAGGGGAGAAAATCTTCTGTGATCTGACATGCAGGTAGTGTATTGGGTGAAAGCCCATGCTTCTCGATAACCAGGCAAAATAAATTTAAGCTTTTCGTATAGCTAAGCGCAGTGTTTACACTCCTTGATCCCTCTATGAGGCGAATAAATTTGGAAACTGCTTCTTTCATGGACAAGTGGGGAACAACATTTTCAATTTGATCCATCTAGATTTTCCTCCTTTTCTTAAATTTGGCAAGGGATGACAATTATTTTCTTCTTGGAAATAGGAAGGTGTAGGATAGGATAGTATTGGTTTTATGTAAACCAGTAATTCAAATTACTTTATTCTTTTATGGTTTCGGTAATTATACTTATCGAAACCATAATTAGCAAGGGAAAACTAGAAAACTTTTAACTCTCCCCCACTCGCGGTTTGCGAGTTATTTTTTTAATTGAGTATCGCTTGTCGACCCGATCTGAAACAGACGAAGAGTAATTATCCCAAGTGCTTGTTTGGATCATGCCGCCCCTTCCCTACTATTAATCTTGATCGAGAAATGATAGACAACCAAATAAACTGAAGGCACTTTCAACAGATCCTGGGAAGCATTTCGCCCATTAACACGTCAACTACACGAGTAGATCCTATTTCAGTCTTTAATAAAACCCTGTTCCTTGGATTAGTCGTCACTTCGCCAATAATTCTTGCCTCTTCCCCGTATTTTGTTTCTTTCATAATAGAGATAACTTTACTTGCATCTTCTTTTGCGATGATTGCCAATAATTTCCCCTCATTGGCTATGTATAATGGGTCAAACCCTAGCATTTCACATACCGCAGCTACAGCTGGTCTGACTTGAATGTCTGATTCATTTAAGATAATTCCGACTTGCGATTGGGCCGCAATTTCATTCAAAGTAGTTGCTACTCCGCCACGAGTAGGATCCCGGAGAACATGAATATTCGGACTCACGGACATCATCGCTGCAACAAGATGATTTAGTGGAGCTGAATCGCTCTGAATATCTGTTTCAAATCCCAACTCTCCACGAGCTGCCAGCACAGAGATTCCATGGTCACCAATTGGTCCGCTGAGAATGACCGCATCCCCAGGTTTAGCCAAGGTACCGCTGATTGAAATCCCAGGTGGGATTATCCCAAGGCCTGTAGTAGTAATGTACAAACCATCCCCCTTCCCACGCTGGACTACCTTCGTATCTCCACAAACAATTTGAACTCCTGCCTCGTTTGCTGCAGCTTTCATGGATGATACTATCCTAATAAGTGTGTCAAGTGTAAGACCTTCTTCTAAAATAAAACCAGCGGTTAAATAAAGTGGTCTAGCGCCCATCATGGCGACATCATTTACTGTGCCACAAACAGCTAGGTGGCCAATATCACTTCCAGGAAAGAAAAGCGGGGAAACCACATGGGAATCAACACTCACTGCGATTTGACCACCCGGTACATCCAGCACCGCCCCATCATCCCCGGCTCGCAAAGCTGGGTTATCAAACGCAGGCAAGAAGATCTTCGAAATTAAATCGGCGGCCATCTTTCCACCGGATCCATGTCCTAAAACAATTTGGTCATTATGGGGCAACGGAACGGGACAATAGGCACCATTAATATCTGGATTACTCATAATTATCCTTGCAATTTAAGGTTAGTTGACTAACGGTCATATTTATAATAAGCAGCACAGGCGCCTTCTGAAGATACCATCGTAGCTCCAAGTGGATGTTCGGGACTACACTGTTTGCCAAATGCAATACAATCGTGCGGTTTTTTTCTTCCTTGCATTATTTGGCCTGCGATGCATAATTCTGATTCGCGGGGTTGTATCTCAGTCACATCGAATCGAATTTCGGCATTGAAATTGTTATATTCAGGTCTGAGGCACCATCCCGAAGCGGGTATTACCCCGATTCCTCTCCAACCCCGGTCACATTCCATAAATACTTGATTAATAATTTTTTGCGCGGGAAGATTGCCTTCAAAAGTTACAGCTCTCGAGTAGGAATTATCAATTTCCGTCGTGCGTCCCGTTTCCAATAACCGAACTATCTTTAATATTCCGTTTGCCAAATCCAGAGGTTCAAATCCGGTAATCGCCATCGGTACGTGAAAACCTTCAGCAAGCGCAGGGTATTCATGATAACCCATTACCGCGCAAACATGTCCAGCAAGCAAAAAACCTTGTACCCTATTTGAAGAGGATCCAAGTATTATTCGAATTGCAGGAGGTACGCGGACATGCGAAACTAATATACTAAAGTTCTGGAGTCCCAGCATCTTGGCGTGAATCACTGCCATAACATTAGCAGGCGCGGTAGTTTCGAACCCGATCGCAAAGAAAACCACCTGCTTAGTTGGGTTTTCTTTTGCAATTCTGACAGCATCAAGAGGCGAATAAACTACACGCACGTCACCGCCTGAAGCTCTGATCGAAAAAAGGTCCATCCCAGAGCCAGGAACTCGCAACATGTCACCATAAGAGGTGAATATTACATTTGGCATGCTCGCGATGGCATGCGCCCTGTCAATTTGTTCAAGGGGAGTTACACAAACCGGGCATCCAGGTCCATGCACTAATTCAATCTCAGTTGGTAATAATTGGTCCAATCCATGGCGAACAATTGAATGAGTTTGCCCACCACAGATTTCCATTAGCACCCACGAACGAGTAACGGTTCGCTTTATTTCTTCGATTACTCCCTTTACCAAATGAGCATCACGGAATTCTGTCACGTATTTCATGTTTTTCTTTACCGTTCTCTTTTCAGCAACTACCCGGGACCCAATTCATCGTTGAGGTCCGCGATTTCGGTCAACAACGCAAGCGTTTCCAAAGCCTCGCTTTCGCTCAGGATATTCAGCGCAAAGCCTACATGGATGATCGTATAATCGCCGACATTTGCCTCGGGAACATATGCCAGGCAGACCTCGCGAAGGACACCACTACCAAAATCAATTTTGCCCATTGTCAGATTGTCTTTTTGGTAGATTTCAATTATTTTTCCAGGTACACCTAAGCACATTTCTTACTCCTATTGGATAGATCTATATGCAGTTATTGCGGCTTGTCCAAGAGAAATACCAGCATCGTTAGTTGGAACGAGTTGGTGAATATGAGTAACAAATTTGTTTTCTTCAAGATAACGAGTGGTCTTATTAAGGAGATTGATGTTCTGCCAAACTCCACCCGAAAGGACTACATGGGTAACACCATATTTTTCTCTAATCTGATTAGATACTTCAGAAACCATTACTGCTAGCCCGTTGTGGAATTTTGCCGAGATTTTAGTAACTGGGACTTTAGAATAATAATCGGAAATTATATTTTCAATCATTGGTTTGGGATTAATTTTGCCATCATTATATTCAAATTCATAATAACCTTTTTCATCATTATCAACCAAAGCTTCTAATTCTATGGCTGCTTGGGCTTCGTAATTCACTTTTTGACGTACTCCAGATAGAGCAGCAACTGCATCAAAAAGCCGCCCTATGCTCGATGTCATTGGTGTATTAATTCTTTTTTCAAGTTGATTGAACAATAAAGTGCGGTCTTTTGCACAAATATCATTATGAGTAGGTAACCCTCCGTCACCCCAATCAATCCCGAGAGAGTACATCAAGCTCAGTGCTGTTCGAGAAGGCCGGCGTATAGAAACATCTCCGCCTGCAAGTGGAAAGTATGCCAGATGAGCAACACGTTGATAACCTGAATAATTAGCTATGAGAAATTCCCCACCCCAAATGGCTCCATCGTCACCATATCCAGTTCCGTCAAAAGCTATTCCTAAAACTTGTCTTGTGCTATCCATACCTTTTTCTGCCATAACAGAAGCCACGTGTGCATGATGATGTTGAATTTCCATAACTGGAATAATTTCTCTACTCGCTCGTTCATGAGCATACCTTGAACACAGGTAATCTGGATGCATATCACATGCGATGACCGCAGGTTTCACTCTATACATTCGTTCAAAGTGGCCTATACCATCCTCAAAAGATTTCAGCGTTTGATAATTTTGTAGATCACCAATATGGTGACTTAAAAAGGCGAAATTTTCATTCGTGACACAAAAGGTGTTCTTTAATTCAGCACCCGTTCCAAGGATGGGGAGAACATTCCATGGTAGCTTCACAGGGTAAGGTGCGTAGCCACGAGATCGGCGGATAGGATAAGTCTTGTCTTTGACAATCCTCATGACTGAATCATCAGTGCGAATGTGGATTTCTCGATTGTGCATCAAGAACGCATCCGCAAGATTTCTTAAATGCTCGCGCGCGTCATCATTATCTGTGCATATTGGTTCTTCGGAAATATTTCCACTTGTCATCACAAGCACATCTGGAAAACCGGTGGCCTTTTGAAGCAACAATGCATGTAAAGGAGTATATGGCAGCATTACACCAATGCTATTCTGGCCTGGAGCAATATCAGTACTAATTTCCTCGCTAGAATTTAGTTTTAGCAAAACAATTGGATGCGCAGGGGAAGTTAGCAACTTACGCTCTTCGGAATCAAGAAAACAATATTTCTCAACCGTCTCAATGCAATCCATCATTACAGCAAAAGGTTTATCGATACGAAGTTTGCGGCGGCGAAGTTCAGTTACGGCAATAGAGTTTTTTCCATCACAAGCAAGATGGAATCCCCCCAATCCTTTTATGGCAAGGATTTTACCTTCCTTCAACAGTTCCCTTGAATGAAGAATCGCATCCCCACCTTTTTGGGTAATAATATATTTTGTTCCAGCTTTATTATGATTGCGAATTTCCAACCAAACATCAGGCCCACATTTTGGGCATGCGATTGGTTGTGCGTGAAAACGGCGATTAACCGGATCTTTATACTCTGTAGCACATTCAGAACACATTTCGAAGATCGCCATGCTGGTTTTGGGACGGTCATAAGGAATATCGTGAATTATTGTAAAACGCGGCCCGCAATTGGTACAATTAATAAACGGATACCTGTATCTTCTATCAGATGGATCGAACAACTCATCCTGGCAGTCCTGACAAATTGCAACATCCGGCGAAACAGGTTGAAAGGCAGATGGAATTATTTTAGATTCCAGAATCACAAAACCTTGAAATCCCTTGTTCGAAACCTCTTTGACCTCGATATCTTCTACCTTTGCTAATATCGGCGCATCAAATTTTATGCCTTCAACAAAGATGTTGATATTCTTTTCTTCCCCTTCCACTTCAATATCAACGCCTGATGATGTATTCTGCACCCACCCAAGCAATTCGAATTTACGGGCTAAAGAATAAATAAAAGGTCTAAAACCCACACCCTGGACAACACCCGTTATCTTGATTTGGACACTTATAATCTTTTCAGGCATGTTTGGTTCTATTTTCACGCAACCAACGGATCCAGTCATCAATTCCCTGGCCTGTCTGACAAGATATTTCAAATTGGCTTACCCCAGGATTAAGTGCTTCGATTCCTTCTCTAAAGTATTTTAGCCGGAAAGTCACGTAAGGCAGCAAGTCCATTTTATTGATGATAACCGCATCCACACCCCTGTACATTCCTGGATATTTGTATGGTTTATCATCCCCTTCTGGAATGGATGCTACTAGAATGTTTTTATGAGTTCCAAGTCGAAACTCTGCCGGGCAAACTAAATTCCCCACATTCTCAACGATTAGCAAATCAATCTTGGACAAATCCAACTGCGATAACGCAAATTGGAGCATAACCGCGTCCAAATGACATTCTCCACCCGTGTTGATCTGTATGGCTGTAGCACCAGCACTAGATGCGCGATCGGCATCAAAACTTGTGGCGATGTCTCCATTGACCATACCAATTCTTAAGGTTCCTTTTAATGCGATTATGGTTTTTTCAATAAGGGAAGTCTTGCCTGCGCCAGGAGAAGCCATTATATTGATGGAAAATACCCCGGCGGCATCGATTAACTTTCGATTCTCAACGGCCAAAGAATCGTTAGCGGAGAGAATTCTTTCTACTACTGGTATTCGAGATGTCATATTTCTTTTTTTTCCTATTGAAGAAATCACAAATTTTTCGTTGGTTAAGTTTCAACTTCTATTGATTCAAGATAAAATTCTTCCCCAGATTTGACTTTGATTTGAAAACTTCCACACCGAGGACATAATAATTCACGCGAATTTGGCGAATAAGAATGGCCGCATTCTACGCAATCAATAATGGCTTCTTTTCTCTCAAAATGAAGTGTTGCGCCTTGCGCAATGGTGCCTTCGCTAATCATATCCCAATAGAATTGAATCGAATCATCTACGCTTGACGACCACGCGCCCATGACAATATATAAGTCAGTTATACGTCTTGAGTTTTGCTTATTCGCATGACGTATTGCAATTTCCAAGATGCTTTGTGTGACAGAGAGCTCATGCATATTTTCTCCAGCCAATTTTATCCTAAGAAAAATAAAAAGGCACTTTTGCGCCTTTTATTTTTTTTCTTAGGATATATCAAAGGCCGCTAATGTAATTCTCTAGATGTGAAATCATTGTCTTTTGTTCAGAAATAACTTCCCTTAGAACATCTCTTATCGAAATTAACCCAACCAAGATTCCTTTGTTATAGATCGGTAAATGCCGGATGCTTTTTGAAATCATTAATTCCATACATTCTTCGAGTGACTGGCTACTTTCTACATACAGCACCCTTCCTGTCATGACTTCTCTTACTTTTACTTTCGTCGCATCGAGACTTTTTGCATTTACCTTAATCAATATGTCCCGTTCGGTCAAAATTCCTTGGACTTTATCTGAATCTGTCACAAGAACAGCGCCAACATTATGTGAAGCCATAATTTCCACAGCCTCAAAAACACTGTCATCGGGTGAAATCGATAAAATCAGAGAATCGCGTTTGTACTTAATCAAATCTTGCGCTGTCGCCATTGTTCATCTCCTGATTAATTTAGATAATATGCATCAGTTTACACATGATTAGTCCGGTTGTCAATAAATTAGTTATGTAAAACGTGCAATTCCTATTTTGACACAGGGAGGAATGAAAGTTCAACTGTCATACCCCAACGAAGTTTAGCGTCGTTTTTATCAACATCAATTCGCACCACGTATAAGATATCCCCACCTTGGGATTTGTAAGACTCCCCAATATTGCTTACCGTCCCATAGAGGGTAATATCTTTCAGTGCATCCGGTTTAATTTCAACCTTTTGTCCCTTGGCAACTTTAACAACTTCCAGTTCGGTAAGATCACTTGTTTCTACATACCAGCGGCTTGTGTCAGCCATTTGAATTGCATATTTTTCGCTCCCAACCAACTCTCCAACTTTTACATTAACCTCAGTTACGGTACCAGTAAATGGGGCATGTATCTCAAAGTTATCAACAGTGCTTTGCGCGGCTAGATACTGTTTTTTTGCGCTACTCAAACGAGCTTCCAGCAATGACTTTTTTTCTGGGTCAAGTGTGCCGTTCAGGGTATTTTCATATTTTCTTTTATATTCAGCCTCTGCTGACCTCTTTGCATCCAGAAATGCTCGTGGTTCATTAATTAATCGATTTAGCTCCTCGACCTTACGAATTGCAGAATAATAATTTGATTCAGCTCTTCTAACTTCGTCTTCCGCATTGCGCCTGGTAGGGTTATCATCTTTTAGATCCAAGTATTTATTTAACACATCATTGGCATCATCCAGAAGCTTCTTATTGTCTTGAACTGATGTTTCCGCTGTATCAATATCATCCTTGATCTTATTAGGATCTATGGACCCCCAGGCAACTTGAGCTTTTGCTCTTTCCACCTGTGAATTTTGATAATTTATATACGCCTGCGCCGAAGATATGCTGGCTGTTCTAACAAAATCATCATACGCTTGCTGTGCTAGAATCATTTCCATGTTGGCGCTGGCTAATAATGCCATTGCTTGCTCATTATCCCCTTGACGGACTAATAAATCACCTTTTTTTACTAATTGCCCTTCGCCAACAAATATATCAGCTATTTTCCCGCGGGTAGAAAACGATAGTTTTATGTCCTCATTTGGAATGATATGGCCCTCGGCAACGACAAAATCTGATTTTGGGGTTTCTACCGGATCAAGGGTAGAGGCGGTTTGGGCGCAAGCAACTAGTACAAAGAACGGAATAAATATTACTAAGATTAGTTTGGGCACTTTTTTCATTTTTCGGAACTCCTAGAAAGTATTACCATGAATCAATTCGTAAAATAAAGTGCTTTTTGAAAATATGTTTACTCATAAGCAAGGACTTCACGAATTGTTAATTTTGCAGCATTGCGAGCAGGTAGAACACTGGCTAAGGCTGAAAGCGCCAATACTACTGCTAACCAAATTAAGTACCCAATCCATGTAAAATGAACTTCAATTGGAGATTTGAAAATAGCAAGGCTGACGATTGTTGAGAGCAAGTAGGTGAATGGAAACGATAATAAACTACCAAAGAACCAAGAAATACTGCCGATGACAACACCTTCAACGATTACAGTGCGCATGATTTCGCTGTCCACAGCCCCAATGGAGCGCATGATCCCAATTTCGCGTGTCCTTTCCAATACGTTCATTCCCATTGTCCCAGCCAATCCCATTGAACCTACCGTCGCAGTCAAGAGTGCCATTACCAATAAAAAAGCGACTAGGATATCAAGACTTTCAGAAGCTGATGTAAGAGTAGACTTTCCAGTTCTCACTTCGGTTACGTGATAACCTTGGTCGCGGAAAAATTTATCCAAGTTTTCAGCCAATTGATTTTGAAACGATTCATTGTGTTTTTCTGCAACAACCCTGTAAGAAAATGATCGGTTGGAAATATTGGTTAATCTGGATATATAATCATAAGTACCGTATCCAATTGTCCCCTGTTGGCTCACAAATTTAAATATCCCAACAACTTTCCAGTCATCTTCTTTTCCATTGATTTTCAATCTCAGGTTTTGGCCAGCCTGAAGTCCAGGAACCTTTTCAAGAAGGCTCTCGCAGACTGTTACTGCCTTTTCATCCCCGGCTTGCAACCACCGCCCGGAAATCAGAATTGGTTCAACTAATTTACTATCTACCGGGGGGGCAAGAATGAGCATGTTATCAGCAGTCAAACCATTCGATGTTATTACTTCTGAGTTTGCATAAGCCCAACCCTCGATTTGCTTGATGGCAGGATACTTCTTTGCAGTAAGTTCTACCTCTTTAAGTCGATATGGTCTATCAAAGCTGACAGTAACATCTGCTTTAAAATAGTTACCAATTGCGCCAATATAATCAAATAAAGTAACTCTGACATTGAATACCGCAATAAATATCGCTCCGCCCATAGTCAGTGTAAATAATGTCAACATCAACCGCCCTCGACGCCTAAATGTATTTCGCAGGGAGATTAATAATGGTCTAGGAAAGTGGATTCCTCTACTGGCAAGCGTGATAATTAATTTTGCCTGGAATTGACTCCAACGCGACACTATTTTGCCACCGTTATTAGCTCCATTTTCATCAATTCCTGTGTCGCCGCTGATTGCTCGTAACACTGTTATCCTGGAACCGTTAATAACTGGCAATAATCCTGCTAATAATGGAACAGCAAGACCAACAATGATTTGAATAACAAAAGCCAATGGAACTATTCGATAACCCAAAAGGGCAAAATTCATTTTATCAGCAATAAATTCTGCCAGACCAAAAGCCCCTTGTCCGCCAATGGGCACAGCAATCAACAGCGCTATTATGCCAAACGCCAAAATCAGTGCAATATACATTTCGAAAATTTGACTTTTTCGCCCTCCTATTAGTTTCATTACACCAATGTGGCGAAGGTGCTGGTTTAATAATGCACTAAGAGTATTGGCAATCAGTGAACTGGAAAGAAAAAGAATTAAGACACCAAGCGCTAATAAAATCCCCAAAATTGCTTGAACCGTCGAAGCCATTGGGTGTTCATTCGTTTTTGCGACTTTAGTTCGACTTACCTCGATATCGGTTTTTTCAACTTTATCCTTAATTTGACCAGCGAGTTGGCGTAAGTAAATCTCATCATTTTTACCTTCCGATACGGTAACAAACATCCGATTATAAAAAGGCGGTTGGTGAAGATAATTCAGTGTGTCCATATTTACAAATGCCAATGGGGGCGCTAAAAAATCGCCAGCTCCAGTCGCCTGATCCTGGACAACACCGACAACAGGGAGCAAACGTGTTGTCCCATCGTCTAATTCGAATTCCAGCTCGGAATCGATGCTAGAATGTAATTGAGCCTGCGCCTTTTTTTCAAGGACAATTTCTTTCCTTGACGGGATTGTTTTCCCGGAGATGAGTCTAAGTAGATTTATCTTGAGCTTTTCACTATCATCAATCCCAACGAGATCCAGCGTAATCCACTGAGTGTTTCCTGGTCTCCTTACCCTGATTGGGAAGATTCTTCTTCCTTCAGCTTGCTCTACACCTTTCATACCCTTGATAGTTGTCACGAGATCGTTGTCAAAAGGATCATTCGTGCGAAGTTCAATATTCATTGGATTATTAGCAGAATAACTCGCACTCATATCATTTCTAATGATGACATAAGCACCTGTAATAACTCCAATAGAAAAAACACCGACTGCAATAGAAAAGACCACCAAAGCAGTTCGATACTTATTATCAAGCAAATCTGAGAACACTTTTCGCCATCGAGGTCTTATCATATTCTATCCAAACAATCCAACAAATTTATTCCTGCGATCAATCGATTGGTTTTCGCTGATTCTTTGCTGAACAATACGACCAATTGCTTCCTCGGTTAATGGAGATTCGCTTAGTAAGGTTAGAAAGTCATTTCGGTTAATGGCTAACACCTCAACTTTATTCTTTTCAGATGCTCGAACATTCGCAATCGATTTTCCACCCCTTAACAGTTCAATTTCTCCAAAATATTGACCAGGAAATAAGCAAGCGATGATTGTATCAGTACCACCTTTACCTTGTAACACGATTTCCACATTACCTTTTGCAATCATGAAGAATCTGTCATTATGTTTGTCGCGTGTGATTATTGATTGCGTTGGGTTGTAAACCAGCCGCTCCGCTTTTTTTGTAACAGCAAGCATTTGCCGATGTTTTAATAAAGGTAAGCAAACTGCCACAGTTTCATCTATCAATTCTCCATCTGAGATAATGACATTTCGGTTAGTTCGTTCAGTTAGAGAAGGGTCATGCGTAACCATCACAACTGTTTTTCCATCCTTGACCAACTGATCAAATAAACCAATAATTGCCTCTGATGATCGTGAATCCAAATTTCCTGTCGGTTCATCTGCCACGATAAGTGGAGGATCTGTAGCAAGCGCACGAGCAATAGCCGCTAACTGCTGTTGACCCGTCGATACCGCTAAAGGTAACTTATTTGCCTGGTTTTCAAGACCTACTATCGCAAGCAGTTCTTTTGCTCTTTTGGGGCGTTCTTCAAAATCAAGCTTGTTAACGTAATCCATAGGAAGCATGACGTTTTCAAGAAGGCTTAGCATTGGCAAAAGTTGAAAGAACTGAAAAACAATACCCAAGTTCTTCCCCCTCCACAAAGAGCGATCCGATTCATTCATGCCAGTATATAAATCAGTACCGTTCACAAATACATGCCCAGAGGTTGGATGGTCAATCCCAGTAAACATATTTAATAATGTTGATTTTCCACTCCCCGATTTTCCGACTATTGAAACAAACTGTCCCTTTTCTATTTTCAGATCAATACCCTTGAGAACAAGAAATTCACCAGCTGCATTTTTAAATTTCTTTTCCACCTTGCGAATATCGATCATAACCTCACTAGAATCTTGCGGAGCGCTAAAGGTTAAAGGATTTTGATCTTCCATAGTAATTTCGTGAATGTTATGGTTTTATGCTAACGGAAACTCAGAATCTGAAATTATTTCACCATCTGAGATTGCGATGTGCCTGGTAAATCTCGGGGCTAACCCATTGTCATGCGTGACCATGATAATTGTTTTGCCTCTTACAACCAAGTGCTCAAAGACATCAAAAATATGATCTGCAGTTATCGAATCAAGAGAGCCGGTAGGTTCATCGGCAACAATTATTGCGGGATCGTTCGCCAAGGCTCGGGCTATTGCAACCCTTTGTTGTTGTCCACCGGAAATAAATGCCGGTAATTTATTGGCATGCTCCTCGATTTCGACGAGTTCAAGAAGCTCAAGCGCCTTAATTCGGCTCGCTCTTGGGTTGTAATTTCCACAAAGGTCCATTGGGAGAATTACATTTTCTAGTAATGTTAACATCGGTAATAATTGGAAGGACTGAAAAACTACCCCCATTGTTTTTCCTCTCCATAATGCCAAATCATCCTCATTCAGAGTGTGTACAGAAACATCATTTCTTGTTGAGTTAACAACAACTTCACCCGAAGTCAAATGATCAACACCGGTAATCATATTCAAAAGAGTCGATTTTCCTGCGCCAGATTTTCCGATAACCCCTAAAAAATCACCGGGATATACATCAAAATTTACACCCTTTAAAGCTGGATAACCACCAGATTCGTTGGAATAAACTTTAACCACATCGCGTACTTTAATTATTGGAATTAATTGTTGCGTTCCTTGTGATGTGCGGTTGTTATTTTTTTCGACCATTAATTTCTCTATATCAATTATTCTGAGTGCAATATCGTTTAAATCATTTTACTCCTAGATCTATGTAATTATCCAATAAAATCTCTGATAATATTCCTGAACAATACCACATTTTTGGTTCCAGCAACTTCTCCAACAACAAAAAATTGCGAGGAAAATAAATTGATACTTCCATGGTTACAGACAATATATGGACTGATTGCAGCCTTCACTTGGGGAGCTGCTGATTTTAGCGGAGGAATTGCAACAAAGAGATCCAATGCCTATAGTGTAGTCGTTACTGCTCACTCTGCAAGCATGCTTATTCTTATTTTCTGTACGTTCTTTTTCAAAGAAGAGCTACCAAATATTTTTGATATATTATGGGG
>Ga0172367_10006451_pt1 | contig 13798 bp, 2 predicted proteins | sample Lak10m_FD_114542 | JGI IMG/M metagenome (GOLD analysis project Ga0172367, IMG submission 114542) | Freshwater microbial communities from Kabuno Bay, South-Kivu, Congo - kab_022012_10m | ecosystem: Environmental > Aquatic > Freshwater > Lake | place: Democratic Republic of the Congo: South-Kivu... | reverse complement strand
ATTACAGAAGTTACGGATGGCTTAGTTACAGGAGCTTGGGTTGGATTAATAAACCTATCTACAACTTCAAAAAGATTTTCATAAGTCATTTCTTTAGCTTGACCTTTTAAATCTTTTTTAGCTTTATAAATAGCATATCCTTCTTTTCTTCCGAATGTATTTAATGCAGTTTTAATATCATCTAAATATGGAAGTATTAAATCAGAAAATTTAGGAAACATCTGTATCGTCCTAAATATGCCTAAAGTTTCATCTATTACATCATCAATTGTAGCTTTTCCTTTATTAACTCCTTTAGAACTATATACATCAAGACCTTTATTATATTGCTCTACAGCTTCATAAAATTCTGCAATTTCTTCCTCAACCCATCTTTTTTGGGCTTCTTCCACTCCACTCAGTGCATCCTCTTTGGATTTATTATCCATAGTTCTATAGTCAGTAATACTAACTTTTGGTGTTATGGAAGATAATGAAGTCTTAGTAGTTTCTTTAGCAGTAGTTTTCTTTTTAGCAGCAGGCTTAGTAGTAGCTGATTTTTTACCCTTATTGCTTTTAACAGGGGTAGTTTTCTTTTCGTAGTTTAATATCTTCTCAAAGTCCTCAGAGCTTGGCTCAAACTTTATATGACCATTGAGACCTACTATCTGGTTATCCTTATTTAGTGGTAGGTTTATAAAGAAGTTATCTTTAATGAAGTCTACATAGTTTACCTCGTTCTTCTCTTTAACCCACTCATCATTCTTCTGATTAATATTAAAGTTGTCAAACATCCCGCTAATATCACCAAGTACACTTGACTTAATGTGTAAACGTCTTTTATATACTTTATAGTAAACAGGAGATTTAAGTTTTCTTTTTGTTACAGGATCTACTTCAGCTTTAACAATAACGTCCTCATCTAGTTGATCTAGATGAGAGTTATCTGTTTTAAATAAAACAATTTTTTTACCTTCTAAGAAGCCGTTGTCTATTTCTTTTTTAGTAACTTCAGAACTAGTTACATAATACTTTTCAAATAGATGTTTGTATATTAATTCTTCAGCACGGTCTTGGTTTTCTAAACTAATGATTTTATCATCTAGTTTAAGTGATGGACCAACACCTTTTACATATTCATATGTAATACCAGATTGAAATGTATATATAAATTCAGAAATATAATTTTTCTTTTCATCAACGCTTAGTTCACGTTTATCATCAAGATCGTTAATTTCCATAACGGGTCTAGCAATCAACCTAGCAATCTTCCTAGCTATATCGGAGGACATACCTCTACTGATAATAGGAATAGCACCATTAACACCATTGATATAAAATACTTGATTAGTTTTAGTTTGACCTGATGCCTCATAGTTTTTCTCAGGTATAACTACAGGCTTAAATGTTTGATTAACAAAATTAACTTTACTCAAAGGAGTAAGTACATTGTAATCTACATACATTGTACCCAAAGAAGTTCCCGTAATGGGAACTGTTACCCAGTTATCAGGCTTATTAAAGTTCTGTTTTGTATACGCAAATAAGTTTGTCATAAACTTAATTTCCGCATCAAGAACTTCTTTAGCTTTTTCTACAGATATACCTTTACGTTTAGCAATATCCTCAGGAGCAAGTACACGCTTTCCTATATTTTCTGAAGCAGCTCTACCCGATCTAGCTTCAAAGTATATTGCTTTACCGTTATTTTTATTAGTAGTGTTATACTCTTTATCAAAGAATAATAGATTACCATTCTCATCTGTAACCGCTAACATTAAGTTATCTGCTCTTGAATAAGATGTTCTATCGTATATATTATCACTATTAATTAAAGTTTCTAACGCACCTCTTGGCATTGCCGTTAAGTGATATGCATCTTTATTTTCCTCAGCGGTATTTGTTATATGTAGGATAAAGTCATAGTAGAACTGCTTTGCCGGATCAGGTACTCTATCCGTAACCTTAGTGCTACCATTTACTAAGTTCTGCATTCCCGTTGTAGAGAAAATACTATCTACAATATAGTTAAAAGATGTAGCAAGTTCTAGCTCAGTTCCAGGAGGAAGATTTCCTTTAGTAGATTCTTCAATTGCACTTTTAACCTCTGTTTCAATAATTTTTTCAGCCGTTTCACCTGTTCCTAAATAAGCTTGAACTTTTGCATAGTCCTCAAACTCCATCATCTTATCTGTAACAAAGTTTAAGTTAAACCCGTTTTTAATCAGGTGCATTGTTACATTGTTATTGATAAAAGCAGCTTGACTTATAATACCAGGTAAAATTTGAGCATAAGCTTCCGTTACTAAAGAATCATTTACGTTCTTAGAGATTAAATCTAAAGTATCCCGCATATACTTCTCTACATTAACGGGTTCCTTAGCCGTAAATGCATCGTAAAGATCACGATACACCATTTGGTAAAAAGAATCTCTTTCTTCTTGACTTATACTACAAATTGCCATTACTCACAACGATTTTTAAGTTTATCTAAAAAGTTATTTTTTACATCTGCCTTTGACATCTTTTCAGCATCACTGGCTAGTTTAGCTTGAGCATCTTTATCGTTAGATAAAGTCTCAGCATTAGATTTAGATTCATTCATAACTTCTTCAGTTTCAGGTTTTGGGGCAGCTGCAGGTTTCTTTTTACCCGTTGAAACAACCATCTTATCTAAGTCTTCTACAGTTGCTTCATCTAGTACTTCACCTATAGCATCCTCGTTATTCAAAGGTACAACAGTAACCTGTTTTTTACTAACTTTTTTAACCTTAACTATACGACCATCATTAAGTTTTATGATCATACCTACTTCAGGTTTTACGGTAGTAGGTTCCTCAACTACCTCTTCGGGTACAATTGCTAGGTCTTCTACTGTAACGCCATATAGCTTTAACTCATCTACAATTTTATTAATCTTTTCAGTTAAATCTTGGATTCTTTTTAAGTTTGATGAGCTAATGGCTGCAATTTGTTCTCCTCTAAGTTTAGCTAATTTTTCTTTTAAGCCCTCAATTCTTTTTTCTTGCTTAGCTTTTTCTTTTTCAGCTAAAGCATCTTCTTCCTCTTGAGTTCTTGTAGCTGCTTCTGAGCCTGCAGGTCTTCCGTATCCTGTTACTTCAAAGATATCTCTTGATGTATTTAGCTTTAACAAGATAGCAGGGTTTTCTTCAGTTCCCGCATTTAAAGTATCAAGGTTCTTAACACTACCATCTGGATTAGTAAATAACTGAATAGGTAGGATGTAGATATCCTTGATGTCTTCTCCGGTAGCTTGGCGAATTAATTCACGGTAAGCCAACTGTTGAATTGTATGTCCACGCTCATATTGGTATTCATCTGCAGGGTCATTGTAACTATCTACTAAGTTTCTTGTAGAAGTTTTTAAGTCAATGATACCTAAATCACCATCTTTGTTATAGAATAAGAAGTCAATTTCTCCAGCACGAGGTCCAGCAATATCTCCAAATAGTGTTGGAATACCACCTATTATCTTAAGTCCTTTAGCATTTAAATACTCTCGTATGCCTTGCATAGTAGTAAATAACTGAGCAGGAAAAGTTGCTGAATAAGTCATCATCTTCTCACCGCTTTCAGAATCAACTTTTCCTGCTAGTTCTTCAAGCTTTTGTTTTACATCGGCTGGTGTTACAAGTTTGCCATCAAAGAAATCACGGAAGATAGGGTCAAGAACATTACCTCGGTTAGCAGCAGTAGCATTAATAAATTTCTTTTGTAAAACTTCCCTAACTATATCACTAACACGCGCAAGTTTTTCTCCATCTTTTTCATACCCACCAGGTACTTTAACAACACCGCTGTCTTTAAGATTCTTTTCAAGCTTCTCTATAAACGCAGCTACTTTTTTATCAGCTTCTGCAAACTCAGCAGCTGTTTGAAGATCTCTAGTTACTTGTTCTTTAGTTCTACCATCCGCATGTTTATTAGCTAGTTCTTCTTCAGTTAAACCGTTTATATCTTCAGGTAACCAACCACGCGCAAATAGTTCATCTCTAATTTTTTTGTTATTATCTATTGGAGTTTCTTCAGGCTTTTCTTCTACGGGCTCAGCTTTTTTAGCATCTTTCCAATCCTTAATAATTTTTGCAGATTTTGAATTAGTATTTACAAAGTTTGCAAAGCCACCAGGTGTTTCTTTAATTCTTACTACAGCTGCTGCCTTTTTATATTCAGCATATAAAAGATCTTTAAGATCTTTAGGTAATAAATCTATAGGTGTATTGATATCAATAGCGTCAATGTCTGCCTCAATTGTTGATTCTTCTTCAACCTCAAGTTCTTCAATAGGAGGTAGCCCAGAAGTTTCTTCTGTAGTAGTACCTAATAAAGGACTAATAAGTTTATCATATTCAGCATAAATACTTTCATATCTTTTAAGATCTGCTTCGCTTAGCTTACTCTTATCTACATCACCATTTTCTTTTCTGTAACTATCTATATTAGGTATTGCTCTACGCAAATCCTCTTGTTCTAATGCTCTATATTTAGCTACTTTTTCTTCGTTAGTATCTCCAGGGTTTATACCAACAGCCTTTTCTCTTAAAGCATTTAACTCTGCTTCAGCTTCATCAAATGGTATTGTTCTACCATCTACATAAACAGATAATGGTGTAACACCTACTTTTGAGGCCTTTGATACAGCATCAATTATAGCATTTAAAAGTTTTACTCGCCTGTCTGTTTCTTCTGGTGTAAGACCTGTAGTAACTTCTTCTGGAGTCTCTTCTTCTTCAGTTGTAACTTCTTCTAAAAGTTCATCTTTAGGTTCTTCTTCAATAGCTTCTTGAGCAGGTGATTTTCTACGTTTACCTGGTTCTTGTAAGTAATCAGATTGTTCTATAGTTAATCCAACAAGTGCTACTGCTTGATTTAAAACAGTATCATTAACATTCCTTATCTTAAAGATATTCTTAAGAATGTTTTTAATTGCTTTAATTAAATCATTAAAAGTACTAGTCTTAACTTCTCTAGTAGATTTAACTTGAGAAAGTAATGCTTGGAAGTTAGGGTTACTCATAGCCTCAACAATAAACATTTGAGGTGACATTAATCCTACAGGTATTTTACCTCCAAACATATCTAACATTGAAGGATTATCTTGCGTTGCAGTTTTAACTCTTGTCATCATTTCCTCAACCTCGTCTGCAAACTCCTGATCTTGTAAAAAGTCAGTAGTTAATCCCATCATCATACCCTTTAATACAATATACTCTGCTCTATAATCACCTTTAGTATATCTAGGGGACGCGTATCTGAAGTCTATAATTACTCCATTTTTAGTATCAAACGTAATTGGCGCAGAATGGTTAGGTTTAATAGTAACCTTCATTCCACTGTTTAAAGCTTTAATCTTTTGAGCTAGCTTTTTTTCTGAGGATATGGCAAAACTGCTGTTAATTATAAAGTCGCAGATATCATCAATAGATACTACAGTTTCTTTATAAGGATCTATGTTTAAAGCTGTTCCGTATTCCTGAAGCCCGCGGTTATCTTTACTATTTTTTCTTCTATGAGCAAGGCTAAAGAATTGTTCAAGCAATCCTTGTTCTGCTGAAGCTTCTCGTATAGGTCTATCTTTAACAACTTTATTATAAACTTTTTCATAGTTATCAAACATCTCCTCAATCATTGGTATGCGAGGATCATTTGCTTTTAAAGGCTTTAAAGTTTTAGAATCTATAAGGTTTGGATATCTATCATTTTTTTCAAATGCCTCAATATCTTCCATGCTTACAAATACGCCGGCTTGTTCAAATAGCTTTTTAAGGAAAGCGTTTTGAATCATACCTTTCATAAACTTCTTCTTCTGCTCCTTAAGAATAGCATTACGTTTTTGATAAACGTTGTTTAAACTAATACCAATATTATTCTTAAACTCGTTAAAGCCATTTGGATCTGTTAGCATATTAACCCATCTAGCCATATTTTTATTATCGCTACCAAGCATATGCCAATCTCTATACATGGTAAACATGTCATCAAGTTCTTCTCTTAAAAAAGGTCTTTCATTGGCCGTTGTGGTCATGTCATTGAAGTATGTATCAAAAGCCTTTCTAAGTTCTTTCTCATACTCATCTAAAGAATCTTGAGATGTTAAATCATCAAATGTAAATTCAGTCCCTTTTTCTTCATTTATCTTACTTAAATTTTCAAGATATGTTTTCTTAAAACTTTCAAGTTCTTTTTTCTCTTCTTCTGTAAGGTTACTCTTACCAGCAAAACCTTGAAGTGTAGAGAATATAGAAGATGCATTTGCTAAATTTTCTAAAGCGTTTGCTTGACGATTTAATCTAGCAGCAACCTTAGCATCACCATTCTCTTCATATATCTTAGCTTGAGTTCTTAATGATTCAACATCATCTTGCATTTGTGATACAGAGAATATTTTAGATGCTCGCATTCCAGGCATTCTTGCAAAGCTTGGAATTGCAGCAAACTTCTCTTGTATACCCTGCATTCTATCTAGAGTCTCCTCAAAAGTTTTAGTAGCATATACCGAAAAGAAAATAGCTTCCTCATGTGCATTGTAGTTATTAACTTCTGCTGCATAAAGTGCCGGATCTGTATTCCTATTAATACGAGAAGGATTATACTTATTAGGCATTTTTTCACGAGCCATCTCAAAGCGTTGCCCTAAGTCTTGTACATTATTAATAGCTTTTTCTAATCTACTAAAGTACTTAGCTTGATCTGCTTCTACATATTCTTCTCCTAGCGCATTGGCTAATTCTTCAGCACTAAGCTCACGCATTTCTTTTAGATTATCTATAAGTACATCTAATCTACCTGCTTGTGATAAAGTATGTACATAACTTATAGTAGCATCATTTCTAATGTCACGCTGATCTTTTTCATCACCTAATGCTTCAGCAACATCACCTACTCGAGCATAGTTTATTTGCTCACCAGCAGCTTTATCAAATATCTTAAAGAAATTATTAGGATCATCTGCGGATTTCTGTGCAGCTGTTAAAACTCTATTTGCTTCAGCATCTAGTTCTGCTGCATATTTATCATAGTTTTCTTTTCCGGTCCAAGTCTTTTTAACAAGATCTGTCATAGGACTTGCCATAGACTTAACTAAAGAAGTACCAGTATAAATAGCACCACCACTAAGTAAACCTTGCATAAAAACTTCTAAACCTTCTTTACTATACTGACTATTAGCGCCAACAAGTATTGATTCTCCCATTACACCTTTATGAAATTTAAGAGGATCTTGAAACTTGGTTGTATAGTAATGATCTACACCTTTTATTGCACCTTCTTGAAATAATTCTTGAATACCTTCAGGTACGTTCTTACCTAAGTAGTCAAGAAGTCTTCCTGGAGTTTGCATCATAGCATGTTTTATATATGCTTTCTTACCCCACTTCTTTATATTATCTTCTATAAGCTCGTAGCTAGCTTTACCAGCTGCTCCAATAATAGATGACTTAACTAGATGCTTACCATATTTTTTTACAAATTGATCTGATAAACTTCTTTTTACTGTACCATGTCCAATAATTTTTTCAAATCCAAAGGCGTTGGTAGCATATATAATAGGAAGATTTAATAATGTAACAGCTTTACCGTTTTGCTCAGCAATTTCTAATATCTGAGAAGCCTCTGCACCTGTTGGTCCAGTAGAAAGTTTTTGTCTTGCCGTGTTAAGCTCATTATAAAGTGATTCATATTTAACTTTATCGGTAACCTCATTCTTCTCATTGACAAGAGATTGCATTTCCTTAGCAATTCTATTAATCTCTTTTTGCTGAATTGCGGTATAATCTTGTCTACCTGATTCAATTCTTTCAAGTACAGCACCACCACCTTCCGTTTGAGCTTCATTAACAGCAAATCTTACACGCTGAAAATCTTTAAATCCCCCACCAAAAGTTTTACTAAGTGCAAAAATACCTTCTAAGTGTTCGGCATCATTAAAAGCTTGCATTGTGTTTTTTAAAGGATTTACTTCTTTAGCAAATCCTACACCTACTCCTTTAATACCACCTGCACCCTTTTGACCTTCCCAAAGCATTCTTAATTTAGATACATTATCAGCTTTAGCAAAAGCACTAATAGCAGTTTTTATATTTTTACCACGCTCTAAAAGTTTAGGTATAGTAAATAAGTTTTTAGCAGCTCTAACTTCTGCGGTTTGTATAGCAGGTTGTAAAGCTGGAAAAAACCTTGATGCTCCATATTGTGCTGTAGCTATAGCACCTTCTTCAATAAGAACACCAGCCGCAATACCAAGCGTAGGTGCTAAGTTTGCAAAAAAGTTTACGGATGAACCAGCAAATCCAGGTTTGCTTGACATCATAATGCTCATACCATCATGATATTCCTTTGCTGATTCTAAGTCTGGTGTTACATCAAAGGCATCACTTGGGTGTCTCCAAGTTTTTAAATAGTCTTTAGTAAATCCATAAGCGGTACCTGGAAGATACTTAGCCATTCTTATAAAATCTCCACCTACTCTCCCCTCCTCATTATAGTAATTTTCTATTTCAAAGTTAGCTGGATTTATCCCTAGGATGTTTGCATCCGGGTGGGCATAATATCTTTTTAAGTTAAACCCTTCACTACCCGCACCAAACTGACTTACTTGAGAATATCTTAATGGCTCAACTTTAATATTAGAAATTTCTGCAAACTTATTATTCCAATCTTTTATTGTAGGCGTTGTATCTTGAGTAATGTTTAAAGGTGCAGGTATTTTACTTTTAAACTGAGAACCTATAGTCGGCATTACTGGACTACTTGTTGCCTTTTTATAAAAATCTAAAACAGATGGAAATTGTTGCTTTGCAGAAGCATCTTGTGGATTTTGAGCATTTTCGTTTGCCATAGTTTTTATGCTTTAGGCTTTTGTAGATTATAAGGATTTTTTTCTAAGTTAGGATTTGCTCTTTTCATATTTACCTCTAATTGAGCTTGATACTTAAAGTTATCAATTAACTGCTGCATAAGTTGATTTGCAAATAAAAACCCAGGTAGTGTACCTTTACTAGCGCGCTGTGGTTCAAGCTGTTGAGGAGATAGTAATCCATTAATCTCATCGCGTGTATATATTTGACCATTCATTACATAATTATCTTCAGCATCTTGTGTAATAGTTAACATACCAGATCCTGGTACATCTATAACAGCTTTTCCTGTTGCCCATAATGCTAAGTCTACCCAATCATTATTTGTAGTTCTTTTATACAAAGAGTTTGTAGCTTGAGTTCTAGGTATCAATGCTGTAAAAACTAAGTCTTTATTGTTATCTTGATAACCCATAGCTTTTGCTTTTTCACCATTAAGTATAACTTCATAAGCAGTCATTGCTGAAGTACCAGCACCAACAGGATATGTTTTTACAGTACCCTCAAGTAAATCTAGTTTAGCAAAATTTCCTACATTACCTTGATTTTTTAATTCAGTTTGTAAGTTGCCTAAAAGGTTTAATAGTTTTTCAGAATTCTTTTTATGGTTACCTTCAATAGTTTCTGAAAATATACTTTCACTTAAGTTTTCAAGAGTTAGCTTACCTGCTAAAGGCTGATCTACATAACTATCCCATGACCATTCTGCTGGAGTCTCATCACTTATATTAAGCTTATTAAGTACATCAGCATACGGCATATTGAGCAAATAAGATCTTTGGTTATATGGAGCCTTCCTATCAACAGAAGATATAGATTGTTTTAAGTTATCTATAAGGCCGATGAAATCTTGGTTACCTGTTGCTACTGCTAACTCAATACCTTCATTAAAATTAATACCATATGGTTGAGCAGTTAAGCCGCCTTGACCTTTATATGAATCAGCAATAATATTTCTTGGAGTATATGTTTGCAAGTCAGTGTTTTTATCAGCAGCCGCAATACCATACTCTCTTGAAAAAGTATCATAACCTATTACAGGAATTTCAGGGAAGTCTAAATATGGAACTTGACCATAATTTTTTTCACTGTAGTGACTATATAGAGCCCACTCGTTAGTTCTACCTTCTGAAGTCCATGTTTCCATAATAGCTTCTTTTAGTAACTCTTTACCATTAATACCACTATTATTTAAAGTATTAATGGTACCTGTAATATCAGAATTATTTTCATTAAATGGTTGTGGTTTTCCAGAATAAGCATTTTTAACTACTTTAAAAAAACTATCAGATTCACCATCTATACCAAGAGCTTTATTAGCAGCAGTATTAAACTTTTTTAAAGTATTTGGATTAAATGCATTTTGACCAGCATATAAGTAATTTGTTAATTGCAAGTTTGCTGCATAAAGACCTGGTTGGTCTGAATCATCAGTTAAAAGAGATGGATGCTGAATCACAAAGTTACCATAAGCTTCTGGAGTAACTGTTACATTTATCATAGCATCAGCTATAACATCTGCAGCAGACCATATCTTTTGATTATTATAAATATCATTTTCAAAATCTTCTCTACTTTTAACTGCTTTTAAAGGTGCACCATTAGCAGGACTATTAGGAGCATTTATGTTACCCATCTGTTTAAAGATGTATTTATCCATAAAGTTTGCTACCTCATCGCTAGTACCATGCCCAATCATACCTGGATTAGTTTGCATTTTAGCTCCAACTTTAGCAATATTATATTGATCAATAATTTGCATTGCTTTCTCAGTCTGAGATTGTTGACTTGCTAATGCTATTTGTTCTGTTATTTTACCACTTAGTTTATCGGGGTCATTTAAAAACATAGGATCTTTTTGATACTCATTAACTATTTTATCAAAATTTTCAGATGATGAAATAGCCATTTTCATATAAGGAAAGACATCACTATTTTTAATTTGACCATCATCTCCTATTAATCCCATTCTTGCAGGACCCGGGAACATTTTTTTTATTGTAGAAAGCGCGCTTTTCTTTTCACTTGGTGTACCATTTTGTACTTTATCCTGATATTTACTAAGTAAGAAATCTACAGTACTTGTTTTAAAATCTCCAATGTCTGCGCTTTCACCACTCATCCCTGCAGTTATTGCATTTCTATTTCTAATTTTTTCAGCACTTAATGCTAAACCATTATTCCATAATGCACTAGTAAATGATTCATTACCTGGTAATTGAATATTTTTAAACTCTTCAGTTGTTGTAGGATCAATTGCAGCAGCAGTAGTTTCTTTATCACTAGCAATTAATTGAAATGGCATTATTGCTCCAATAAGACTATTTTCTGCAGCTTTAGTTCCTGCAATATTGGCTCTCATGTCAGTTCTAAGTACATCCTTTAATCTTGTAGATAAACTATCTGCACCTAATTCATATTGTGCAAACTGTGTAGCTGCCTGAAGTCCGGCTTCTACGGCTGAAGAATCTACAGAAGCTTCTAAAGCACGATTAAACTCTTGAGCTCTAGGATTAAAGAATTTTGCTATTTGACTTGATTGTGCATATTCATTTAACTCATCAATATCTTGTTGCGTTTTTAAACCTCCAAATGGATCTTGCTGCTGTTGTTGTTGAGCAACTTGTGTTTGTGGATTAGCATACTTCTGTTGAAATGATGTAGTATCTGCAGTAGCTGTTGATGTGGTATCTCTAGGAAGCTCCGTAGATACTTGTTGTTCAGTTCTTGCAGTAGCTGTGCTATCCGGTAAATTAGTAGGTATATTAGTAGTTACTGCAGTAGAATCAGCTGGTGGAGTTGTTACCGCTGTACTATCAGATGCTGGAGGCGTTTGAGTTTGTTGCGGTTGCTGTTGTGCACCTTGACCTCCACCTGTTTCAATACCTGCTTGTTGCGCAGCTTGTTTTTGAGAAGCGTCCCCATCTAAAAATGAAAGATCTTCTTTTTTTGTAACACCAAGCGTTGAAAGTTTAGCTTCACCCATGCTATTCCAAACAGCTTCGCTACCATGACCTCTTAACTGATGAATATAAAACTCAAGCTCATTTTCTTGTAGCTCTTTTTGTTTTGCTGCATTTTCTTGCAGCTGCATTTCATATTGTAATTGTGCTACAGATTTACTTTTCTTACCATCATCTTCTGGGGGAACATAGTTTTTATTAAGACTTGCCATAACATCACTAAATTCACCTAGTATAGCAGACAATCCACCATTGAGCATTGCCAAAGATTTTTGAAATTGAGTAGGTTTTATATCTGTTTTAAGTCTGCTATCAATAAGCTTTTTCTCTAAGTCATTAGCATAATCATAAGCAGCTTTTTTCCACTGATTTTCTATTTCCATACCTTTAAGAGAAACCTGATGAGAAAAGTTCAAGTTCTCTAAATATATAGGATCAGCTTTAACATCTTGTTTTTGAGTAAGCTGTGCATATGAAGTAGCCGCATTAGCTAAATCTTTACTAAGAAGTCCTCTAGCTAAAATAGCATCAGCTCTTGCAGCTAATGCACTTTGAGATAATCCTTCAATTGCAGTAGGCGATGTTATATCTAAAGATTGTGTATAAAAATTATCAGTTTCATCTGCTACTGCTTCATCATCATTAAGACGGCGATAGTATTCAATAAGAGCCTGATCTTGTTCTGGATCAACACCATTAGTTTTAATGTAATCTTCTACTACAGTTTTTTTAGCATTAATAACTTCTTTATTCTCTTGAGAAGCTATTTTGCTTTCACGGTTTGCTTTATTTTCTGCATCAATTACTTGGCGGATGTAGTCTGCTTCTGCAGCTTCCTCACTACCAAACTCTGAGGCTTTTTCTTGACCATAGCTCTTACGTTGCAAGTATGCAGATACATTATACATATCAGCCACTTGTTGTTCATTACCATATTTAGCTAGGAAGTAATTATATAACGGTGCCTCCATAGGAGTACCGTTAGTGGTAGTATAAATATAGCGACCATCAGATGACACCGTTTGCATTTCTAATTTGCTTTTAATAGCAAAGTCTACTGCGTCATCTACAACATTAACAAAAGGTACATACTTAGGTGAGCTCATTCCCATTGCTTCTTGCTCACTAGCATTAGCAAAATCTTGAGCCTTATACTGCAAATATTGTACACCACCATCCCAGTACTTACCGCCGCATTCTTTTGGGTTTAAACAATTTCTAAAGAACTCAGCGCGATCATACTCATTATAAACATCCTTTGTAAAATTAACGTCTTTAACAAATAACTTATTGGTTGTCAATGGTTTAAATACCTGAAAGGCAGCTCGTTGATTATCCTCTAGAGATAAATCTACACCAGCCAATCTTTGTATTTCATTATTAGCCTTTGAGAAAAAATCATTTCTCATTGTAGATGTATCTTGACGAGTCAAGGGCGAATTTAAAAGAGTACCGTAAATACTGTTTACTCTATCATATCCTGCTTCATACTGCGCAGTTTTTGTATCAAGTACCGTTTTATAAAAATTAAAATCGGGTTGATACGGTTGTATCTGCGGTATGTATTTATTACTTCCTTTTAAGTACGTTGCCATAATTATTTATAAATATACGAAAAACTTTTAAAAGTTACTAAACTTATAAAGTTTAACTTTTTTAAATTAATCCTCCAAACATATACGGCATAGTTCCAGTACCAGCAGCTTGTGCGTATTGAGCTAATGCTGCAGCGGCCTGTGGATTACCCATATTATATTGTTGTAGTAATTCATTAAACATTTCTACCTCAGGGCTACCAGGATCTTGTATACTCATTCCCTTGCCACCAAAAATTACTTGAGCTGCTTTATCAGCAGATACACCGCGCTTCATAAGATCATTCATCCTTGCAAGCTGTGATTCATATTCATCAAATGATTCTTGGCCAGTAAGTTGTTTACCTTTATTAAAGTATACTAAACCTGATGGCTCATCTATTCT
>Ga0172367_10006450_pt1 | contig 13800 bp, 12 predicted proteins | sample Lak10m_FD_114542 | JGI IMG/M metagenome (GOLD analysis project Ga0172367, IMG submission 114542) | Freshwater microbial communities from Kabuno Bay, South-Kivu, Congo - kab_022012_10m | ecosystem: Environmental > Aquatic > Freshwater > Lake | place: Democratic Republic of the Congo: South-Kivu... | reverse complement strand
TTCTCGTAAAGAGGGATCAGCGTTGGACAGTAGAAGCGACTACCACGGAGACAGGTGCTCGGTCCTGGGTGCTCACGATTGGCAAGTATCGCTATGAGGGACCATACCTAACGATCGGGATCTTGGAATACGTTAGAGGACTGGGCTATTGGCCTTCCTAACTTTTCTATAGAAAATCATTTGCAGATACCGGGTGAGGGGTTATTATAGGTGGGTAACCAAGAGGGTAACAACATGGGCCGCAATAAAAATACCAAAGTCGCAGAAGCCGCTGCTGAGACTGTGACTGAAACCATTTCCACTGAAACCATCTCCACTGAAACCGCTGTCGAGGCGCTTTCTGATAGCCTCGGGGCCGAAGTGACCGCCGATACTGACGTTGGGATTCCTGTCGCGCTGTGGGGGATTTCTTTCGCTACGGTGATGGGGAAACAGGCTGGCCGCGTGGTTCAGCCGGTCGCTTTGTTCGAGGGCCTGGACAGCACCGATGCAGTCAAAGGCTTCCTGCTTTCTGAGCCGATTGTGGTCAATGGCGCTTCGATCCGTGTCGGCGTTCCTCGGAAGCTCTGCTTCAGCCAGAAAGCCGCTGATCAGTATCTCAACGCCGTCGGGATCGGGTCCGCTGGTGTGGCCGGTGCCTCCTCCGGGGGTGCCGCTACTGGTGAGTCGAGCGCTTCTCGGAAGCAGGTCGCGCTGGATCGTCGGGCTATCGAGGTCATTCTGGCCCGTAACAGCAGCCTGAACCGTTCTGAAGCTTGTAAGCTTCTCGGGATTGCCGTTGATCCCGGTCCTGCTCCTGCCAAGAAGACCAAGGCTGCTACCTCCGTGGCTCCTGCCCCGGCTGTTACTGTGGAGGCAGTTACCGCTGCTGTGGAGGCCACTTCGAGTGCTTCTGCTGACGATGGCCAAGCCTCGAACTAAGTCCAATCCCGAGGGGGTGATCGTCCAGCGTTGCTATGAGACGATCGCATAATCGGATTAGGCTCGGATACCTCGGTGTCCGGGCCTTCTTATTTTTAGGGACACTATGTATGCAAACCTGCTGCGGGAAGCCATCTCGAAGGTTGAATGAGCATATCCTTGCGCATATCATAGATAAGTTCTATCTTGTGCCGGGTATGATTCTCACTGAGACACGTACAATAGCCCATACGCTTTATCAAGATCCTCCTCCTCACAAATCAGGCTGGCCAAATACCGCGCTCCGTAAACGTTATGCCCACACCGAAAAGTGGCAACGGCTCATCATAGAACCAGGTCTTTTTGTCTGTCCTTCTCGCTGGCCTGACGATCTTCTCGACGTACTGCCCTATGAGCGTTACGAGGATAATCCAAGCCCGTTTACGCTTCTATCCTATATACGTGGAAAGGGCATCCCGCTGGAAGGGAAAGAGATCTGCGATCAGGCTTACCTAATGGGTTGGCTTCTCGGATTCCCTGATTGGGGCTGGGATGACGTGAAGGCCATGAAAGAGGGAAGAAGGCAAGCCATCCTCCGCCTTAGAGTAGATCTGAGAATGAGGTTCTGGTTCCTCGGAATAAACTTCTTCCAGGTACGCTTACCTACTCACGACAAAACAGCGATGCTGGATTCGGCAAGAAGAGGTGTTTTTCGATTCCCTCATATCTCTTCTCTAAAAAGGATGTTGCCCTTGATGATCAGGGTAGAGAAGGAGGGGAGACGTAACTTCGACGTTACTCCTCGGCCTATAGGAGAGGCTTGCGCGTGGCACTCCCTAAGCGACAAACTACGCTGGTTGTCCGAAGGCGGGGCTTACCAGAGAACGATAGGAACATTACGAGGACTAATAGACAATGCCACCTCGGACACAACCGAACCCTCCGACCGTGTTTCACCCGCTACCCGCTACCTTGCTGGAGTTACTAAAACCAGGCAAGATCCAGAACATACAGGATTTCCGGGATCTGTCTCTGGTTCTCCTTCAGTGCCAACTGGAGGGGATAATCAGTCCCTTTTTGGCGAAGACGATCCAAGTGCGCCTGGACTCTATCGCACTGACTCTTATTGGTGGACCGTCTACAAACTCGCCGGGGGAAGGGTCTGGCTCATCTCAAGTGACGATAAATCTACTGGGTCAGGCGATCAACCTTGAACAGATGAGAAGGAGCGTTGTTCCCGTGGCTCCTCTCGCTATTCCCGAGGAGGAAGATCCTTGAACCTATCTCCTGCTCAGTTATTGGCTGCGCTACGGACAAGCGGATTTTCCCTCCCTACCTGGGGGAAAGTCCACGATCAGGCTACAAGCCAGTTTGTTCAGTATTCCGCTGACCGGCTCACGTATGTCCTACAGCAGAGTGTTCTGGCCTATCTGGACAATCCTCCGAGGGACGAGGAGGGAATGACCAAGTTTCTTACTGTACTGGCCGGTCGTCAGGTTGGTAAGTCGCTTGTTGTAGAGTATGGGCTTTATCCCCACGTAGCCTATAATCCAGGCTGGGACCATGTATGTATCGCCGATAATCGGGCACGTGCTGATTACCTCCACAAGCGCGTCCATAACTTACACGAGTTCTGGGATGAGCAGGTACGTGCTCCTACGATCAAGGTTAGAGAATCTCGACAGTTGACTTTCGATAACGCCTTCGGCGGTAAAATGCGCGTCCTTTCAGCAGAGGATGGCAACGTAGGTATTGGCCAGTCTCCTGATAGCTTCCATGCCTCAGAGTGCGCGTTCTGGCCTGACTTCTCCGATGCGATGTTCAAGATCAACCCGTCGATTAGAAATAGGGCCAATGCCAGAGTAGTCTTCGAGTGTACTCCCTGGCTCGTAGGAGACGATTGGCACGATCATTGTATCGAGGCAAAGGCGGGAACAGGGCGGCATACGTACCTGTTCTGCCCTTTTTGGGACGGGAAGCTAAACAGGAGAAAGTGGCCTAAAGACTGGGCGCTCGAGAACGACGAGATTCGGCTTCTCGAGAAGTACGGTCCCTTTGGGCTGAGAAAAGAGCATCTGGCGTTCCGCCGATCCGTAATGAGAGACGACGACGAGATCAGAAAGTATCCGGAGAAGTTCGCTGTCTTTTACCCTTTCGACGATATATCTTGTTGGTTATCTAACTCTATATGCGTAATCCCAGAGAGCCATCTTCTCAGGCATCTGGATACAGTAGCGCGGTATACCGAGATCAAAGGTGACTTCCGCATTTACGATTCCCCTGATCCAAGGGGTCGGTACGTGATTGGGGTCGATCCGTGCGGTCATGCTATGCGTGATCACGCTTCTTTCCAGGTTCTCGAGGTATTGGAGGACTCTGTTGATCAGGTCGCGGTGTTCAGTGGGAACACTGACCCCAATGTTTTTGCCAGACTGCTCTTTGATACTGGAGTCAAGTATAATATGGCAGAGATTGCCATAGAATCTAACGGCGTAGGCCAGGGGATCATAACTCTACTGAAAGAATGGGGCTATCCTAAGCTGGTATACGAGGCCCAAGGTAAGCCGGGGTTGACTACTACGGCCAAAAGTCTCGATAAAATGCTCAGCCATCTCGTTACCGACCTTGAAAAGAGGCTCTATCTACGTGATCACGTCACCGTGACTCAGCTTCGGGGGTACAAAAATGACAAACGGATCGAAGAATCAGCCCAACTTGAGCTTATCCGTGGCGCCCCTAACAAGAGACGGCGTGAAAGACACCACTGGGACGCGGTTTCTGCGCTGCTGATCGCTAACGAGGTTAGTAGGACCGTCGGTTACGGGAGGAGAGACAAGTTTTTGATCAGGCCAAGTGAAGCTACCCAGTTTAGCGGCGATATAACGTACAGTCAGCTACAGAGGCGCTTGCTTCAAGACCGGACCCAGGCTAAGAAAGGGGAGCGCGATCGGCGTTTCAAGGAGGCTCTGGGCCATGCTGACTAACGAGACGATAAAAGCCCTCATTGGGAGCCATAAATCCAAGGCAGGGAAGAACGCGAAACGCTGGGAGCGTCTTCGGACGCTTTATTCTTGTACTGCTATGGAGCAGGATGCGAGAGTTACCGACGATCTGGGAGAAAATGAGGCCCTCGTAGCAGAGCACGGAGCGCTGTTCTCGTTTGAGGATACGATGCTTGCGAGTATTGTGCCCCTAAATCCCAAGGTCACAATGACCGCGATCAGTGATGGGGCTACCAAAGCGGCGGAAGCAAGGGAGGCGCTTGCTAACAGTGAGTTTCGGAGGATAAAGTTTGGGAGGCAGCTAAGAAAGCTGACTCTCCGTGCTTCAATGTGGGATCGTTGCTTTCTCAAAGCGACCTGGGATAAGACGATCGGACGCCCTCGTATCCGGGTGATCAATCCTCATAACATCTTTTTCGACTCCGCTGCTGAGGAATGGGACCAGGTTCGGTATCTCGTGGAAGTGGCCTATGTCCCTAAGGAAACCTTCGACCGAAGGGTGAAGGGCCGTCTTTACTCCCTTCCGGAAGATAAAAAGGCATCACCAGGAGAGTATCCTAACTATCTCGTGAAGGAGAACTCCTCCGAGAATCTGGCGATCCAGTCTCAGTTAGGTGGTTACGTAGTCTATGAGGTCTATGATTTTACTGACCCCATAGGCCGGTTCCTTCACTTCGTGGAAGACTTGGATGAACCTATCTTCGTAGGTGAGCTGCCCTATGAGTACATCCGTAACCCTTATATGATCCTGACACTCAACGACAACCTGACGGATCTGGGTGGCATGGGGGATGCCTCGATTGTCAAGGCTCCACTGATTAGGCTCGCAGAGCTTATGTCCATCGAGCTTCGGCATCTGCACCTGTCGGTCCCCACTCATCTCATGGATGAGAGTGCTTTCGAGGACCCTGAGACGGCCCTTGACCAGATCCAGAACGCCACTAACCCCGGGGATATAGCCAGGGTAAAGCTCAGGGGGGAGAAGCGGATTAGTGACGCGATCGGCATATTACCTACTCCTCAGCTTACTCCGGCATTTTCCGGTTTCCAGCAGCGGACTCAACAAGAAGTCTCGTTCCGACTGGGCCAGCCTGACTATTCTCGAGGACAAGTAGGAGGCGCAGACATAGCGACTGAGGTAGCCTTAGCCGACAAGATCTTGAACACTCGACAGGGACACCGGCAAGGGTTCCTTTATGACGTAGTGGAGTGGGCCGCTAAAACAATCGTGGCTCTGTGGGAGGAATATGCTCCTCGTGGTCAGAAGATTCCCATAAGGAGGGAGGGACAGACTCGTTGGGAGGCACTGTCTACGGGCGACCTTGGTTTCCGTGACCTAAAAGGTCAGACTCCTTTGGAGATGGAGATTGAGTGCTCGCCTTATAGTCCCACGGAAGATAACGATGTTGTTATCCTACAACGTATGACCGCCTGGCTCCAGTACATCGCAGGGAACCCCGCGATCAATCAAGAGGATGTTGCTAAGGCTGTCCTTCGTAGACTAAGGATCGATAATGAGGTTCGTGTGGTTCCTCCTCAACCGGCACAACCCTCTCCGGGGCCTGGAGGGGCCGCACCTTCTCCCGGGGCTGCTAATCCCTTGGCCGCTTTGATGGGGGGTGGTAACCTTCCCCCAGGCGTGGCAGAACCGGCGCCGGTCCCTGGCAGGGCCGGAGGAGCCGGGATAAATGGTAATATGGGAGGATAAGATGCCTATGTATGATCAAGAGTGTCTTCAGTGCGGACACTCAGAAGAAGAATACTACCGGACTTCCGAGGAGCCTCTTCGCTGCTCTTTGTGTGGAGGCGTGGCCAGAAAGCTCATCACTGCGGACACTACCGCATCGATCGTCGATGGTCCCATTTACGTAGACCAAGTGGGAAAGCACTTTCCCAACCGGGCTGCGAAAGAAGCCTATTATAAGAAAAAGGGCCTCGTGGAGCTTGGGGTAGAAGAGGGGGACCGTCACGGAATCGTTGTCCGGAATAGAGCCGAAGCAGAAGTTCGGAAACACGGTTATCGTGATCTGGAGGAGTACAATGGAAGAAAGCAATAAAGATGCTAAGCCCTCAGTAAATCCCGAGTATAGGGGGAAGACGCCGGATCAGCTTATGGAGGTGGTTAGGGGGAAAGTCAAAAACCTCTTGACATTGGCTGGCGGTGGCGCTAAGGGATCGGATACTAAGGAGTATTCCATGACCGAAGAAGCCGCAAAGAAAGCCATCGAAGGCGCTATGTCCGGAGGGCCGGATGCGATCCTGTCCGCCTTGAAGAAAGGGGGCTGCAAGTTCGAGGCATGTCCCCCGGGGTCCCCCGAGGACATGGCTGAGGACAAGAAAGAGGTGGGCATGGATAAAGGCCCAATGCCTCCTATGTCCTTCGAGGACAAGCGCGCCTCGATCGCCAAAGAGATCATGGGCAAATAGTTTAGGAGGTCCGTAATGCCAGTAGATAGTCAGCTTCAATCTCAACAGAGTCCGCAAGCACAAGTGCCGCCTTCTGCCGGCATCACGGATACTCCTCCCCCTTCTGCTACTCCTCCTGTTGCCCAGGAGACAGCGGCCCCTTCTGCTACAGAAACTCCGGCCTCTGATCCTAAGCCTGCCTGGGATCTGGATGCCTGGGACTTCAATGAGAAAACTCTTCCGGATGAGCACCGGCCTTTCTTCAAGAAGGTCTGGAGCAAGGCGGAAGCGGATCGGAAAGCCCTCGAGGAACGCCTCACGGGCGAGCATACGACCCGCTACCGAACCCTGGAAAGCCAGCTTACTACTCTGAAAAAGGAGCAAGAGGCGCGCGCGGCTACCTGGGACAAGCAGCGCATTGACTACGAGAAGGGCGTTAGTCCTCAGATGAAGGCGATCCAAGATGAGCTTGACCTGTATAAGCGACTGGCTTCCGGGGAACCTGATCCCAGAATCGCCGATTACGAAAAGAAGCTCAAAGACGCTGACTTACGCCTCGCTGAGTATGCCGGTCTGGTAGAGACGATCCAGGCCGAGCAAATCAAGGCTTACGTCGCTGACTTCAAGGCCAAGCATGAGAAGGCGCTATCCGATCCTTCGACCAAAGAGCTTTGCGTCAAACTGGTCGAAGACGACTGGGAACCGGAACACGCGATCGAGCTTGCTCAGCTTGGGGAAGCTGCTGCGCTGGCGGCTGCCGAGTACGCTAACAAGCACCGTCTGTATCCTGCTCAGCGGGGCCTTGCGGTAGACTACGCGAAAGCGCTGAAGCTCAAGCCGCGTAAGTCCGCTGATCTTGTGATCGAGCAGACGGGCAAGAAGGCACCCCAAGATATGAGTAACCTCTCGCTGGAAGAACGCAGGAAGCGCTACGCATCCGAGATCCTTGGATGAGTATAGACCGGAAGAGACGATCTTAGTCCCAAGGCCAGCCCTGATCTGGCCTTTTTCTTTGGCTCGGGGTAGGGTAGAAAGAAGGAGATACCAATGCCCACGCTGACCGGCGACCAGATCACCGCCTATACTCGTAAGCTTATGCCCGACATCCAGAATCTCTGGAAGGAGACTCACCCTGTTCTCGAGAGCATCTTCGACAACCTCAAGGCGGAAAATGCCGAAGGGCCTTATACCGCGTTCGACATCGAGGTTGGCAACATCGGCGAGGGTCAGCAGATCATCACTGGGAATGAGCGGCTGAGCTACACCGGGAATGACATTCTGGCGCAGGGCCAGGTGTATCTGTCCCGGTATATTCACACTGTCCGTATCCCTCTGATCAAGTTGCAAGAAGCGTCTCCCGACGCCGCTGGGATTATGTCGATCTCTAAGCGGTATCCGGAAAATGCGATGGAGACGGTTCGGCTTGGCCTGCTTGAGCAGTTACTCACTGGTGCCGTGAGTCTGACCAACAATACCCGAATGTCCTGCTTTCCCACGCTGAATGGCGACAAGCAGTTTACGGTCAATCCGACCGTGGGCGCCCAGTATGGTATGCTTCTCCCGAAGGCCAAGACCTCTCAGACTGAGACGCTTTTCGGTCTTGCTCGCGAGGGGACCGGTGCAGGGTATAAGGGCTGGTACAACCAGTTTGGCCAGATCTCCAGCTTCGCGGTCGATGGTAAGTCGGTCATGCGGAAGACCTATAACGAGTGCCGGGTTCGCAGCGCTGGGCGTCGTCCTCCTAAATACGGGATCACCAATACCGTGTTTTACGAGAACTATTACTCCTCTCTGCAAGACCAGGTTCGTGTCGTGACCCAGAATCACGAGAGCAAAGGCGACAAGGGCGCTATGGCCTCTACTGGTCTGGCCTTCGAGGAAGCGCTGATCTTCTCTGATCCCATTATGGACGACCTGATCGCCAACTTCACGACTGCTGCTGCTGCTGGTGGTGGTCAGATGTATCTGTTCCATCCCGACGATATGGTGGCTTTGCGGCAGGGCCGGGCCAATGGGCCGGAGACTGACGGAAACTTCCATATCAGCGACTTCCGCCGGGCTGAGGGCCAGGATGCCATTATCGCCGAGATCACCCTGGTTCGTGGGTTCGCTATGCGTAACCTCAAAGGCAACGGGGTCATCATCGGCGGGAACAACGCCTAACCATCTTTCCCGAAAGGAGACGCCTCTATGTCCGAAGGACTTTCAACACTACTCGATCAGGTGGATACTTCTGCCAAGTATCCTCTTGGCACCACCTTCACCCAAGCGCCCGGAGACGGGGCCATTCGCGATCCTGCTGTTACTGGCAGTTTCGCGGATCGCGGTATTCGTGAGTGGATCTATGTCAAGAATAGCGCCGGGGCCGCGCTGGCGCAAGGGGAAGTCTGCACCCGTAAATCGGGTTCGACTCTCTACGAAGTCAGCAAGGCCCCTACTACCAGCCATCCTGCCCAGGTCGTAGGTGTTGCCCAGTGGGCGATCGCCGACGGGTCCTATGGCTGGATTCTCCGGAAAGGGCTGGGCGAGGTCAAGGCCGACAGTGCCACCGTGATCACCGCTGACAAGGCCCTTGTCCCTGGTACTGGTACCGCTGGCCGTGCTCAGCAGCACGCCGCTGTTACCAATGCAGGGTTTGGGTTCTCTACGGAGACGGTGCTCGTCGATGCGCTGGCGACCTGCCATCTCAACTGTACCGGTTGATCCTGCTCATCCAGGGTCTTTGACCTAAAAAGGCTCCTCCTCTTGTGGGAAGGGGCCTTTTTTGTTATAGCAAGAAGGGGCTACCATGCAGCTTACTGATCTTCGAGAGCGTGTCCTCGGCCAGATTGATTGGTCGCCCACCCGATCAACCGACTTTATCGCTCGGCTGGATGGGTTCATAAACCGGGCTTACTTGGAGATCTTCGGAAGATTGCCCTTTCTTCACGAGAAAGAGGTAGTATTCTTTTCCAAAGGAGACGTAGTATCCACTGGGACCACTACTGACACGTTCGCGGTGAACAGTACCGATGATTCCGTACTTGAGCGGACGATTCCGGCTATCGGTGCCCTGGCCACCACTACCATAGAAACGGATAACCGCCATGACGGGCGATATATTGAGCTTGTCACTCCGAGAGGAGACAAAGTTGTTCGTAAGATCATGCACGTTTGGTCTGCTACGGATACCTTAGGACTGTTCACTTACACCCGGATCAGTCTCGATCAGCCCTGGATAAATGACACTGATACCGGCATGACCTGGAGGATCTTTTCTCCGGTCCATTACCTAGACCGCTCTACTGTTGACATCCGAGGAGCGCAGATTGCGGACCAGCAGGGGTATCCGATCCAGGCCATGACGCAGGCTGAGGCAGAGCGCTACGGTCTTTTTGACATCTACGGGGAGGCTCAAGGGATTCCTCAGAGGTTGATCAAGGGGGACAGACAGCAGATTCCGGGGCCTGTAGCTGCTCCTCAAGTCGTCTCGGTGGCCGGTGCCTGGACGGGTCCGGAACCTCAGGGCACCTTCCAGTTTTATATGACCTATTGCCACGGTCAACGGCACACAAGACGCCCTACCAATGCTGCGAGAAACGTAAATATACCGCTCTTCGAGAGTGCCCCCAGTCCGGTATCGTCTTCTGTAACAGTATCAGGGGCTAACTTTGTCAGGCTCACTCTACCTAATCTTGATCACGAGATGGGGTACAACATCCAACTGAGTGCTTTACCTTTAGACTGGTCAAGATGCGGGTTTAGAAAGCGGATCTACTTAGTCAGAAAGGCAGTAGTAGCAGGGGCCGCGATCAATATACAGACCAGAGAAGTCCCTGAGCTTCTGCTCGAAGTAGACGCTGATACTCCTACTGTGGACTGGAAGGGGGTAGAGCGTCCCGACATGTTTTATCGGATGGTAAAATCGGGCGTTTACCAGGGGTTCCGAGTCTATCCTGCTCCTGATCAAGAGTACGAGTGGAGGCTCAGAGTACACTACCGGCCTGATCTGCTTGAGAATCCTGCCGACGCTCCTCCGTTGGAAGAGAGTTTCGTAGGTGCGATCATAGAAAGAGCGCTCTCATTCCTTTATCTGGCTGACGGGAAGCCCGATCTCAGCGAGCGTGCGGAGAAGAAGTCAGAGATGATCGTGAAACAGCTTATTGATTCCCAAGGAACAATCAAACTGGGTCCAGGGAAAAGGAAACCTTCTCGTATTGTCAAGGAAGTGTTGCCTTACCCGCTTCCGAGGAGGGACATTGGCTCTTGAAAATAAGCCTCAGCCTAAGCCTGAGCCTGGAATAGTCGGCTGGATCATACAAGAGGGGAAAGCTACGTATTATTGCTCAGTAGAAAGCTGGGCGATCGAAGGGGATTCTTGGATATGGTACATAAGTCATCCGATCTACGGAAAGGAGAAGTATAACCATAAATACGGAAGACTTCACGACGCTACTCCGATAAAACTTCCTGAGGTTCCGCCATGCCAGTAGAGCAAGGAAGAAGAAAATCGCCGCTCTTACCACTCCGCGCGGTTTCAGGGAAGTTTCTCTCTTCTCAGGAGAGCGCCGGAAACATCTTGAACATGGTCACTACGGAAGAGGGGACGCTGGCCTGTTCTGTAGGCCCTTGTCCGTTTATCCCAGACTACGGATCAGGATACCCTGCCTATGGTACTCTTCACGGAATACACCACGCGATCATCGGGACGTATGACCAGGGAGGATACTCTGTTCTTTTTCTGGCTGACGGAAGCAGCATAAAGGTGTGGGAAGGCTGGAACCGCTCGTGGAGAGATTTGGTCACTGACTTCGGAGGCGGTGGCGATCTGGAAGTGGGACTATCTGATACCACTCGGCCTCAGTATCCTATGCAGTTTGTCTCTACTCCTAATGGAGTGGTGATCGTACCCCAAGGGGGAGTGCGTGCCATGTTCTATGACGGAGAATGTGTAGCGTTTCTCGGCTATTCAGAAGCGCCGTCCTCGCCCGTAGGTGAGGGCCCGTGGTTATTAGATGTACCGTCAGCGCCAGGAAACTCCCCCAACTATTATGGTTACTCTGGCGACGGGCCGGGGTTTGCTTCTCAGTCCCCAAAAGCTGCTGACATCGGGAAGATGTACGCAGGGACAGCGAGAGTAGATGTCCAGAACCCAGATTCCGGAGGAGCGTTATTATCTTCTGCGTACCAATCGGCGGTCCAGTGGATCGATAGATGGGGTAACCTGTCTCCGATCGGCCCCAGATCAAACACGGTCACCATCGACGCTGAGTACATCGATACAGATGTAGATGCCTCCCTACACGCGTTCCTGTGGAAAGGGATCGCAACTGGTCCGGATGCTACGATCGGACGACTTCTCCTTATGACAAAGGATATGTATAACTCCGGAACAACTGACCTATTCGTAGCTTCTCAGAATGAGTTAGGCGGAGTGCCTGGAGCATGGGCCACAATCCCCGACAATATGGTAACCTCTTTCCACTGGAACCAGCCGGACTCGGTACTAATCTCACGTAGCTACGAGGTAGCGCCTGTCCCGATCTTCAAGGTCGCTACGCTGGGCTTAGGGCGGCTTTGGATCGGGGGGGTGGTTGGAGATGCCTCTGTGGTCCGCTGGTCTATCCCTGGCCGTTGGGGGACGTTTGAGAAGGATGGTACCCTGTACCCTGACCCCAGCGGGGGAGAGGTTACCGGGCTGTCTCCTGTGGAGGGTGCCGTTCTGGCCTTCACCGCGAGGACTACGCACCTTATCAAGCCCGCCGATCCTGGGCCTGGTTTCGTAGCTGCCACGATCAGAAACGATGTGGGATGCGTGGCACCTTCCAGCATCCAGTCTACGTCTGCCGGAGGTACGATCTGGTTAGGCTCCAACGGGTTCTATATGTTCACCGGGAAGGGAGTAGAGTTCATCTCCGAAGATATAGCCGCCGTTGTTCGGAAGATAAACAAGAGCAGGGCTTTACAGGCTACTGCGATCTTTGACCCAGTATCCCAGGAGTATCGTTGCTGGGTGCCGGTCAACGGGTCGCAAGTAAACAACTTCTGTTTCGTGTTCAGCATGAGAACGGGTGGCTGGGCTTTCCGTGATACTGAGCGCCCTGTCTCTGTCTGCGTGACCGCCGATCCCAAGCGCTACACGCTATTTGCAGGAGAGGCCAATGAGACAGCTACCGGGTGGTCTAATGGAGTCTACGTATTAGAGCGGCAAAATAAGGGCTGGGTCCCTGCTGAGAAGACTTGTGTAGTAGAGTCGGTATGGCTTGGGACGGACATTCAGCAAAGAAAGTCCCCTAAATGTATCCACTTGTGGCTCCGTGAAACGAGATCGGCTAACCTGACAGTTTCAGTATATAGGGATTATCGCATAGATCCCGAGACAGTCTATGACGGAGTAGCAGTAGCCACCTCTCAGCAAGATCCTCCTGCTCTCTGGGGGACAGTGACCTTAGGACAGGCCGATCGGCCTAATCGCTGGCACGATCGCAGACTCTTCTGGCAACGGGTAGACGTGGCGTTGCCTGATTGTGAGGTATTCAAGGTCAAGGTATCAGCGACTACTCCTTTCGAGTTCGTCGGTATGAGCATAGACGACCTTCCCCTCGGAAGCTCTTTGAGGGAGATCTAATGTGGTATTTTCCTAAGACTATCTTCGTAGCGAATGATGCTGCTGATCCTACTGTGCTGACTCAGACCTTCGTGGAGGTAGAGGACGCTTTATGGGCCTTGGACGCCCATAACTTCACTAAGCACGCGGTCGTGGATCGGGCCGATATGACTGAGGGAGCGGGTGCTACTCTTCGCTCTGACTACGTAGACTGTGATCTCGGTATGGTCTACCATACTCCGGGGCCTGGGGTAGATCCTCCTCGGACAATAGCGGGGATACCAGAAGGCATCCGTTCTTACGGAGACTCGTCTTGGAGAGAGGTCGCTACTCGATACGTAGAAACAACTACTTGCTCCCTTTACATTCTGTTTTCCTGGCAGCAGCTTATCAGTAAGCCTGCCGGGATGACTCATTTGTTGGACACGACTAAAAGAAGAGGTGTCCAATACGCGATTAGGGTGAACGGCGTCATTCTGAATGAAACTATCATGGGAGCGTCTAATGCGCAAAACGATCAGAAGGGAGAAGGTTTCGGAGGAGAGGGGATGTGTCAGCCTTTTCTGATCGACGTTACGTGCCCTGTTCAAGCAGGACAACAGATGATTTCTCTCATCTGGCGCCAGACTAAGGGTGACGACTTCTCCGTAATGGCAGACGACGATTATTATATGATCGGCTCGAGAGAGTTTTTTGTGCTGGAGGGATAATGGACCCGATAAACTCAGGGGATAGAATAGCGTCTATCCCGATCAACGAGGCTTTTGATAATCTGACCGATGCGGTAAACGCGATCACGAATAATAACATCATCGGAAAGCAGTTTGGAAGAGATTTGCTGCCAGGAATAGCACAAGCCGTCGCTTACGCAGGACTTGAGACGACTACAATCCACACTTATGACGC
>Ga0172367_10006449_pt1 | contig 13804 bp, 5 predicted proteins | sample Lak10m_FD_114542 | JGI IMG/M metagenome (GOLD analysis project Ga0172367, IMG submission 114542) | Freshwater microbial communities from Kabuno Bay, South-Kivu, Congo - kab_022012_10m | ecosystem: Environmental > Aquatic > Freshwater > Lake | place: Democratic Republic of the Congo: South-Kivu... | reverse complement strand
TTTCAGCCTTTTTTAAAATTTCTTTGATCTTTTCACTTTCTGCCAAATCTAGGGGAGTCTTCCCCTCTTTGTTTTTCGTTGTAACACTAGCCCCCTGTTCAATTAAAAAACGCAGCAGATCACTATCATTGCGAAGAGATGCACAATGAAGCGGCGTGTTCCCGTTGCTATCTTTTTCATTAATTTTTGCCCCATTTTCAACCAAAAGTTTTGCTATCGATTCATTTCGAGCTAAATGAAGAGGTGTCAATCCATCGCTATTTTTTGCTGTAACATCGGCCTTCTTTGCAACCAACAGTTTAACATCTTCAAAAGAACCATTATCATATAGTACATAAAGAAGAGGTGTGTTGTGCGTAAGTGATTCTTTTATATTAACATCTGCCCCATGTTCAACCAAAAGTTTTATGACCTTTCCATTCGAATTCCATAAAGAATAAGCAAGGGGATCCTTTCCATTTTCATTTTTTTTGTCAGCACGAACACCTTTTTCAATCAAAAAGTTTGCCATTTCAAAAAATCCCTTCGATGCAGCAACATGAAGAAGGGTGTCACCATCGCTGTCAACTTCGTTAACATCAGCCCCATTTTCGATCAAAAATTTTGCTATATTTAAGTGATTGCTAAGAACAACATAATAAAGCGTTGAAAGGCCATTACCTCCCGCCGGCTTTGCCTGAATAAGCGCTTCTTTATCTAATTTATTTTGTCTTTCAAAAAAGAGCTTCATCTCATTTTCGCGGCCATTCGCTGCATCATTTATGAACCTACTTTTATCCTCTTCCGTCAATTCCCCCATGCCACGCCCTACAACACAACAAGAAAAAACCAGCAATAACGCCAACTGTAAAGAATGTCTTGAACAAAACAAAAACATTGCATCCCCTTTCATCACTCTTTCACTCATCCTGCCCACGCGCCATAGCATAAAAAGAGAATAACACGGGGGGCAGGCAAAAATACTTATAAAAAACTCACAATTTCACATACAAAACAGGGCTCTGGCCCATAAACGCTTGCTTTTTAACAAAGACCAATGTTACCGTTATAACGATAAAAAAATTTTACTGTCGACATGATAAAAAGTAAAGGGTTACAGTATGATGACAAAAGGCGTAAGGAGATGTGTCATTGGGACACTTCTTATTGTGATGTCTATGAGCATAGGGTTCGCTTCAAAAAAAGAACTTAGTGTCAGCGAGGTTCTTTCAGATATACCTAAAGAGACCACCGTAAACGAAATGGCAACCAAGGATATAGCAAAAAAAATAAACAATATAACAAAAACATTGAAATTTCTCGGCAAATCGCCCCAAAAAGAAGACTTGAAAACATATATTGATCAGCACAAATTATTAAACACGATATCAGTCTCTTCTGATCTTAAAACTGTTAATGACACAATATTTTTTAACGCATCTGTAGGCAAGGCAATCGTTAAAGCCCAAAACAAAATCGCTGCCATCCTTCTCAATTATGTACTAAGAAAAAGCTTCTGTTATTCCCAGCTAAAAAAAGAGCAGTCTGACAATCTGCCCACCTACAACTACACAACAGAAAAAAATTCTCTAGCCGGCCCCTATAAGCCAAAAAGCTGGCAACAACAAATCAAAGAAATAATGCTTGTAGATAACAATACTATTACGATAGAAGCACAAACAAAAATTTTGCCATCATCGATTATTTTTAGATACAAAGATGATATCGCCAACACAGGATTCTCTATTTTTTCTGGAGAACCGACCAAAGGATACTTTATTTCTGATCAAAAAAAAGGAATCGTACAGGTTCTAACGCAATGGCTAAATACCATACAAAAAATCTACGCAACATCTTGGTCTTTCGATAAAACATTAAGAGATCATGAACACACACAAGCGATAATTGATGACACATTCAATCTTTTGAGTTTTAATATTGATGAAAAAGATTTCACCGATATCAAAAAAGTTCTTAATCCAAGTCTTCGTGGTTTTAATACCTATTTTAAAAATATCTATACAGCAACACGAATTCTTGCATGGGCACATAATGTTATAAATGCTATTAACCCAAAACAGAATGTTAAAAAAAACAAGCGTTTTGAAATATATTTTGAAGATTTAAAAAACAAAATTAAAGAACTAAAAGAAGCTCTTGACATATACACCGGCCCAGAGGCAGAAGAAAAAACAGAGAAAGAGCTTCTGGACGCCATTAAAGCAATTGCGTCTGTAGATGGTGAAAAAAAACTTTACGATGTGAACACTATCCAAGAACTTTCTGGCGGCGCCCTTAAAGACGTTGTCGAAGATTTTATTGTATCAAAAAGTAGCATAGAAACATTAGCCTTGCAACCAGATGTCAAAACGTGGCTAAAGACATGGCTTAAAGATGATCCATTTAACGATCCAGAATATTTTTTAAAAGATGAGATAGCCACAACCGCCTTCATAAAATCCTTAACAGACCATATTACGCATTCAAAGAAAAAAGTTTTTGCGAGCGAAAATCTCGAATCATACTTAGCAGGTTTTAATGATAAAGAACGCGCAGATGCAATCGCCTATCAAATGAGAGAGCAATATAAAAATGATCTGAGCAAGGCTACAGAAAATCTGATCGCTAGCTTAAACAGCAATGATAAACAAAAGACCGAAGAGTCTCTTGAAAAAGCAAAAGAATGGGTACAAAAACAACTTGAAAAGAAAAATTTAGACAAAAATATACAAGAGGCAGCAAAAAACTTTCTATCAAATCCAACCCCCACAACCATTAAAAATTTGCACCAAACCATACAAAAATATCTTGAAAAAAAACAGATTGGCATTCCATTAGAAGATAACCTACTTCGAAAAAAAATAGCCAGAAAATGGATACGAAACGCCGCAATCCGTATTTTCGATGATCCCCTTCGGGCGTTTTTAGAAGTTGTCGTCAACGCACTTGATGCAACGTCCAATAAATTTTATAAAGATGAGAATCTGGCTGTTGGAAAATTCGGCATGGGATTCTTTTCTATTTTGTCCTTTCTTTGGAAAATACCAGAATCAGCAAAAAACGATCAGGAGCTTATGGGATCTAAAATCACCATACGATGCCTCTTTAAAGAAAACGAAAACGCTTCTGATGAACCATATAAAATTATTTTCACACGTGTGCCTGATCCTAAAAACCCCAGCATAGACCATGATGATATTGCAATCACCTTCAAAAAGATTCACAAAACAATACTTGGAAAAGTAAATCCAGAATATCGTCATTTTATGCAGAAAATAAAAAAACTAGAAGCCTCAGATTCTGTCAAACCGAATCCAACAGGAACTGTTATCACCATAGAACCTATAAACAAAAATAAAAGGTATTCACAACGTGAAATTGAAATTCTAAAAAATTACGCAAAACAGCTCCAATTCCATCCTCTACCCACAAAAATAATCCAAGAAAATGCAAAACCTTTCATAGTTGGTGGCACAAAAAAAGATAGACCCCTTGTTATTGTTACGCTTACTCCCCAAAAAATTGAAGTAGCCGATGCTGGCCTTTCTATGAATGTTCAAACCATCCTCACCAAACTTCTCATTCCAAGCACCTCTACAAAACGAGGTCTTGCTGACCTTGAACAAGCACAAGGAAAGGCTTTAAACAAACTTGCTGATCTTGATAAAAAAGAAGACAAAGAACTGAACAAACTCCTCAAAAATCATGTTGTTCTTACAACACTTCAAGACAAAGAGCAAGGCGATGAATCGTCCTATTTTGTCATCACCGTTAATAATGTTACCGTTGTTAAGCGCAAGCTCTCAAAAAAAATAATTGATGAACAAGGCCAAACGCAAGACATTATTATTCATATGCCCCAAGAAACACAACTTACATTGGCAAGAAATGAACTTTCCATTGCTCAAACATCAGAGAAGGAAAAAAACTTCGAAAAAGATTATCTCAAAGGTATTATTGACCTTGCTATAACAACCGTTGCAAAAGGGGTAGATCAAAAAAACAATAAACTTATTTTGCCCCTATTTCAGGGATTACAAGAATGGGAACTACAATCTGCAGCGCATCATATCCAGGGAATATTTTCCAATTACGTAAAATATCTCGTTGATGAAAAAATCATGAAAAGTCCAAATCTTATCCCAATTCCAGAACAATATGTTCAGCAAACAAAAATGGGCGATAGCAAATCGCTTCTTCCCTTTAATCATGAAATTGTTAACTATAATTTTACGAAATTTGAGAATTATTTGGGAAAGTACTCATATAAAGAAGAGATTAAGCAATTGGCATTAAAAATAGACAAAAATCTCTTACAAGATGCGCTAGACTTTAAACTCATTGCAGGATTTAGAATTATCTTTTTACCCGATGCATATCTAACCTTTGAAAAAGACGAAACGCCTAAAATGTCAACCCTTGGGCTAAGAAGAACCATTTTTGCACCAGAATCCATTTTAAAAGAATCAAAAACGAGAAAAAATGTTGTTAACGCCCTTTTGCGTTTTGGAGATCAAGAGCTACAGCCAGCACAAGAACATGTAAAAGAAATAAAAGACCAGGCAAATTTTATTCTTACCGCAAATACTGATTATTATCCCGAAAGCTCTGTATACCATTATTTTGCGTATATGGGAGCAGAAGGAGAACATACAATATTCTCAATGAATAAAAAAGAACAAAAATGTTCCATGGCTGAGTTACCTCAAAAAATAAAGGGGGAAGAGGTTCAAAGGAAGATTCGAGAACCTTATAACGATGTAAAAGTTTGCGAGAAAATATACGGATATTTTCCAGACCTTCTTTTAAATCTAGGGTTTGGACGCAATGCAATTAAAAACAAAAAAAATCTATTTTTTAACGACGAACCGTTGTTACCAGAGATTAATGATCCTGGGAAGCTTTATGCCTGCTTATCTCTTTTTTACTATTTCTCGCAAGAGGCTGATGACAACATCTTGATCGGTGATGAAAACGACCCAGAACCATTTTTATCATGGGGTAAGGCTGCAAAAACAGGATCCATACGTCCCGTCCTATTCTTTACTGATGGATTAGATTCTTCTTTAGCACGAGACGCCATTTTAAAACAAGAAAATAAAAATGAGCTCTTTTGGTTATTTGGCAAAGAAGAAAAATTAAAAAAAGATTTCATACTCTTTAAAGATTGGAACCGTAAAGAGATTCTTGATCTTTCTCTTTGTTTTCAAGAAATGATTCCACTTTTGACGGTACTCCATGAGCAAACATCTACAAACAATCCATTCAATCTTTCAGAAACTACATATGCATCCCTTAAAAGCCTTAATGATTCTATATGGGGAATTTACGAAAATTGCCTTAATCCAGACCCTTCGCTTTTTACAACCATTTATGGAAGGTTTAAAGAAAAGCATTTTATCAAATTTTTATCAACAATAACGGGCACCAGATTCACCAAACAATCTTTTTTCGATGATTTTTTAAAATACTATGAACGTACAAAAATAACCAATTATGACACGTTCAAAACTATGTTAGAATATTTTGAAAAGAACAAAAGTGTTGAAACAATTTCAAAGCTTTTTTCATTTCAGATTACCGATTTTATTAATAAAGTTTCTTCACAATTTCAGCGTGAAACATTATTTCTTAACGATCGTATGATAATTCCTACATTCTTTGGAAATACGCCGTTATTCATGGTTTTTGCGTTCTTAAAAACACCTCAAGCGCCTCTCTCTTTTTCATTTCGAGGAAAAATGCCATTTTTCTTAGATATTACAAAAAAAGTTATAGAAACATGCCAATCGCCGGAAATATTTGATTACGTCTTCTCTATTTTATTGAATAAAAAGATTTTATCATATCTTTACAGCCAAAAAAAAGAAGATTTCACCTCGACCATTGCATTTATAGAATATGCGATAAAATCGTATATTCAGACGAAGATCCCATTAGAAGATATAAACCAATTTTACAAAAAACTTTGTACCCTGTTTAAAGCGGACGAATATTTAGAAAACCTTGTGCCGGAGGTCGTTGTCAAAAACTTTTTATCAATTTTGAAACTCCAAAAGACTTCCTATGAAAAAACAGAAAGCTTGCCCGAAACATTACATCAGCTGGAGAAAAAACAGCAGCCGCAAGAAGAGGATTTCTTCCCCCTTTCAAAATTACTCATAGCACACACCCACAAAGCCGGGCTCCAAGACCTCTTAAAAGATTATAAACTACAAGAGGTTATTGAAAAAGCTAAAGCTATCACTGACGAGCAAGCAAAAAACTTTGAACTTGGTAAAATAACACAGTGCATAGAGGCTGGCAGTGAAAAAAATGCAACTGAAGCAACTGCTATCGAAGCATTACAAAATTCTATAGATGCCATCAGAGGACTTTATACTCATGCGTGGGACAAAACGTTAAAAGACCGAAATAAAAACGATGATTATAAAAAAGATTTTGCAACCATAACCTACATCCTTGGAATAAAAGAAGTTAATGAAAAACAGGCATCTCTTGCCATGTCCATAAAAGATGAAGTTGGCTTTGATACTCTTTCGCGTTTGTTAAGCGATCTTGTTCTGCCTGACTTCAGCAACAAGGCTCCACAAGCTGGTTCTATTGGCGATATGGGGAATGGATCATTTAAAATGTATCAAGATGCTGAGCAAGTATCATTTTTAACAAGGCTCACTGAAGATCCCAACAAATTTTATCTTTTAATTATTAAACCAAACCGATCTGCACAAAAAGTCACAGAACTTGAGCTTGCATGCAAAGACATTTCTGAATATATGCTCAAACATAATAACGATTTCTGGGGGACAGAAATCAAAATCATCTTTCAATCAAAACCCGCTACAGATACCCACATCAATTTTATTACCACTCAAAGTTTTTTACGTAATTGTATAGGAACAACACATGCATACCTTGATACAAAAAAAGAAATACCATTTCAATGTTTGTTAAAAACAAAGAAAAACGAATCACCAGAACTTCTTAATCCGATAGATCCCCAAAATCATATATTTGATCATACCGGAGCATATCTTAGCAATAAAGCTTTCCCAATTTTTGAAGAAGCATACAAAGCTCGAATACCAAAAAGTAATGAGCAATTAACACACGAGATACTAAAAAAATATGTTTTATTTCGCATTTCAAAACAAAATGATCCAGCACGAGCTAGTTATCTCTTAACATCCGGAATTCCCTTTAGGCCGCTTACTGCTGTTATACGAGAAAACAGCCTTTTACCATTAGATTTTTTAGATGATCTTGCATATGGATATGTCGTTGATGTTGATACAGTGGCGTATGAACCAGTTCAAAGCAGGGCACGTTTGAATATGCATAAAGAATTGGAAAAAGAATTAAAACGAGCCTTATTTGAGTCATACTTTATTATTGGGCTCAAGACGGCTGAAGAAGAAGAAATATGGACACAGGAACAAAAGAAAAAAGAAGAAGAAATAAATAAAAAAAGTTTCACATCTAAAGAAAAACCTGAAGAACAAACAGAACCTTCTCGTAGTCAATTTCGAACTGCATATTTTCTTCACTTTGCAAGCAGAATAAATGATTTTTCACAATTAACTGTTGGCTCACCGAAAACTAGTTTATCCTTTCAACAAACTATTAATAGGTTTATTGAAAAATCAACAGATACCTCTATTAATTTAAAACAATTCTTTTGTTTTTATCAGCCATATTCAAGCATCGACTTTCCCCTAAAGAGTTTTTATGATTATATCGATTATGAAATTGAAAATAAAACAAGCATAAAAGATTTGATCTCTGTTGTTACAGAAGTAAATAAAGTAAAATCGACAATAAAAAATGAAGCCAACAACAAAAAAGATATTTGGGTAATAGAAAATCAAGAAAAATTTCAGGAACTCATAGAAAAACAAAATCTTATAATAAACACTGAAAAGCCTGAAAATCAAAAAACAAAATTATCCGAGCTTGATGCCCCAATAAAAGAACTTCTTAGTGATTTTTATAAAAACATAACATCTCCCTTTTCAAAAAAATTAGACAAAGAACTTGATGAAATCACAAAAAGATGGAAAAAAGAAAATGCCTTGAAAATAGCAAATCCCATTGGTTTATTGCTGTTCAATAATGTTATTGTTCCCTGGTTTTCAGAAAAAATAAAATCAATACGGCTAGACGTAGATGCGCCCGCGATAGAGGTAAAAACAGCTAAAACATCAACAACCCAAAAAAGTTCATTCACATTAAAAACCTCAGAAAATGTTTTAAATGACAAGAATATTGAAACACTTAAAAACGATGCGACAGGAGAAGAAAGAAATAAGGTCATTCCACATAGTGCGTTTATGGGAACCTTAATTAAAACACTTTTTTCTGAGTTCATTAAAATTTCGTATAGAAAAAACAACCCTCTTGCTAAAAAAGACCTTCCAACTAAGATATATTTTAAAGTATCAGGTACTCTTGGCTTTTATAGCCAATCTCAGCATAATATTAATATTAATTCATATGGATTACAAATTGACAGCATCATCGACTTTATTCTAAGAATATATACCATGTTCTCTGAACAATTAAACATGAATGTCATCAAAAAACACCCTGCATACATAGCTTATTTTGCACCTAAACTTGGAGCAGCAAGCCCCTTTATTCATGAACTTGAACATGCTAACACTCGATCAAATCACGAGAATAAGGCATCTCACCATGAATCTTTTGACAAAGAGGCTAATGGACATGGATTTGATGCAATTAATAAGGGTCTTTTAGACGAATGGTGCAATGCAGTTTACAATGAAATTACAAAAACAGACGATTATAAAAATATAATAGAAACTATAAAAAAAGAGTTTCCCAATATTCGTAAAACAAAAAACGATAATCTTGCAGCGGCCCTTGATTTAATGGGAAAATAGTAGAATCGATTAATAAAAAAATAGCGCACAAAGGAATTTAGGCTCTGTGCGCTATTTTTTTAGTTGATTTTATTACTTATTTTGTAGTGATGAGGCTAATTGAAGTAGTTTTGCTTTTAAAAGAGCAAGGGCAGTAGAAAGCGAATCGGACACTGCAGCACTTTTAATATCTTCTTTTTCTTCAAAAATTTTTTTTATATCTTCATCCTTAGCAAGATCTTTGGGGAATTTTTCTTCATTATTTTTTACGATTTTAGCCCCACAATCAACAAGATATTTTACCACATTAATATGATTACCAAGAGCTGCTTCATGAAGTGGCGTATTTCCATCATTATGCTGAGAATTAATATCGGCACCATTTTCAACAAGGTATTTCACCACTTCAAATTTCCCAAAAAACGAAGCAAAATGTAGAGGGGTCTGTAAGAACGTATCTTTAGCGTCTATCTCCACTCCATATTCTTTGAAAAATTTAACATTTTTTAGAAAACCGGCTGCGGCTGCATTATGGATCATTTCTCCTTTTTTCATGAGCCATAATGCTACATCTTTATGTTCTTTTCCTAAAGCCCAATATAAAGCAGTTTTTTCATTATTATTTTTCTTATTAATATCCATTTTTTTTCTTCTACAAGCCATTTCACCATTTCAAGCTTTCCAGCAAAAGAAGCATGACTCAAAATAGAGTCCCCTTCTTTATCTTGCACCTCAAGCAGCAATTCTTGATCTTTTTTATCGTTGCATCTTTCAAAAAGTTTTTTTATTTCGTCCAAATTCCCGTCACCAGCAAACTTAAGAACATTTTTTTTATCTTCCGGGCTCACTGCCCCCATGCCACGCCCTACAACACAACAAGAAAAAACCAGCAATAACGCCAAACGCAAAGAATTTTTTGAACAAAACAAAAACATAGATCCCCTTTCATCACTCTTTCACTCATCCTGCCTGCGCGCCATAGCATAAAAAGAGAATAGCACGGGGGGGGGTAGGCAACAAGTAAAAAATTTTATGCTACATTCCCCAAACAGTAATAGTTTTATTTTCAATCTTTTCAAGCCTATTATAAATTTTCTCCTCCCAAGTTTTTTCCCTTTTATCAAAAATAATCAAATGCCCTTCCAGGGCGCCAGACATATCCATATACCCAGCAGTCTGCTTAAGTCCATCTGACAGCGTGCTTTTATCTTTGTACACTTTAAGCTCTATAACAATTTTTTGTTTCTGGCCTCCGCCACTCAAGGGGGTTTCTTGAGAGAAATTTGAACCTGGGCGGCCAGGCCATGTAAGAAGTATATCAAGCCTCTTTCGGCCAAGAGCGTATTCTCTGTGTATTCTCCCCCCTCCATTAATAACACGTTGCAAAAATGCCATAATGAGCAGATGAGGGCCAGATTCTTTATACTTACAATCAGCAAGCCAGTCGGCTGAATTTTCCCGATAAAATTCAGTAAATGCTTCAAGCATTTTGCTCATATTGAAAGCTCCATCTGGATTTTGATACCACTTGATATCCTGTATCATTTCTTCTTGTTTGGCATATGTCAGTTCTTGAGGAATAACCTCTTGATAGATAGGATTGGCAATCTCAAGTCCCTTCATTTTGATAAGACCTAAATCGCGAGCATATTGAATGTCATCTTGTTTTAACTCTGCGGACGTTTTTATGTTACCGGTAATAATGGCATCAATAATATTATACACACGAGGTTCTTGCAATCGGTCAATAAGCACATCAAGATGGGTATCACGACGTTTAATGAGTGTTTCTTTTGCAGTTTCAATGATATCTTTGGTAATCGGTTTACTGTAATCAGTTACATCTCTAAAACATGATTGATAAGCAAGAGCATTAACAAGCCATGGCTGTCCTTGAGTAAGTTCAAAAGCATAATCTATAGCATCATCATCAAATTTTTGTCCTGTTTCTTTTGTATGTTGCATATAAAGATTTTTTACTTCTTCTTTGGTAAAATCGCTCAAACGAAGAGATTCTGATTTAATATTAAAAGCACTGCCACCAAGCACAACCGCTTTTTCTTCATCAGACCAAATTCGATAATCACGAACATCTCGCACCCCAATAAGGCATAGTGAAGCAGGAAACCCTTTTGGTCTTTTATCATATCCAGACCGCAACTGACGCAGTACTGAAATTAAAGTATCACCAACAAGACTATCTATTTCATCTATAAATAGCACAATAGGTTTTTTTGATTGTGCACCCCACCTACTAAGAAGGGTCACTAATAAACTTCCAGCAGGAATGGATTCTTTCTTTATCCCTTCAAAAATATCAAAAAAAATTTTTTCTTTGGATAATTGTTCCTGCACTCGCATTGCAATTTCTTGAAGAATAATGGGAAGGCCTTCATTATAATTCGAACGCGCCGCTTGCCCACTTTCAACATTTATATACAAAGCTGTGTATACACCTTCATCATTAAGTGTTTTGGTGAAATTAAGCATAGTCGACGTTTTACCTGTTTGTCGTGGAGCATGCAAAATAAAGTATTCTTCTTGATCAATAAGCCTATATAATTCGGCTTCATTTAATCTTTTTGACAATGGTAAATAGTAATGTTTTTTAGAATTTATAGGCCCGGCGATTGGGAAAAATCTCATCGCGACTCCTTAATTTTTTGATTATCTTTTTTAACCCCTTAAGGCAACTACGGGTAAAGGAAAGTACCAGTCTAACACGTACAACAAAATAATGCCATGATGCAGCAAGAAATACGGGTCACAAAGACGCTACCCCTCTTTCACCAACGTTTTTTTTCCATCAAAAACAATAGCGAGCTTTATAATATTTTTAATTCCCATGCTACGGAGCTCTGACTCATATTGTTTTTCTTCGATTTGATCAAGTGCCTTTTTCGCCGTAACCTCAAGCGTTTTTTCTTCATCATGATCGATTTTTTTGAACTCGATAATGACTCCGTTTTTTTTCTTATCACGAGGAATAAGCATAACATCATAACGACCAAATCCAGATTCCCTATTTGATTTAATTATGTACTCGTCATAAAGACTAACAAGCATACCAAGGACAAGGGCATGATAAAATTTTTCTGGCTCATCACCGCCGATATCAAAACTACTCAAGCAATCTATTGCAATAGACGAAAACAGCTTTTTGAATAGTGTAATATTGCCATCCGTTATACTTAAAAGCATTTTTTGATAGTGTTCCCAAACAGGCTTTTTTTGCTTAAACCATGACAAAACAGTATTTTTAAAAATCGATATCACTTCCTTATTGGGAAAGATAAGCTCTCCAATAAACTTTCCCTCAATAAGTTTCAATTTTTTAAATGTAAGATAGCCACTAAATAATAATAAGCTCCATACGTAATCTTCATTGGTGTCCAATTCTTGCATGATAATATTTTCAAAAATTTCTCTTGTGACAGGAACACCGGAAAATAACGATTCAAAAGCCTCTTTTAAGGATGAAGAACTATTTTTGATCAATTCTTTAATCAGTATGTTATCACTAGTATTTGCCCAATGGGGTGACAAATCACCATCGGTTTCCAAAAACTTTATAATTGACCAAGGATTATAAACACGTTTTTTTGCAATGCTATACCCATTGTACCAGCCCCGAACATCATTAAGTGATTTTTTCTTACCATAATAAGCAAGCATATGCTCAACTTCTTTTTCTAATAATCCAAAGCTTTCTGCGTGTTTTTTTGTAAGTAGCGAACAAATACTCAAATTGTTTAGCCCACTAAAGATACTTTCTTTTGCTACGCGCAAAATACCTGTTAAAACTCCCAAATACATTTCTTTGTCGTTGTCTTTAAGCCCACCACATAAAAAACCGCGCATAAAATCAATAGTTTTTTTATAATAATTATGCATATGCCCGGCATAAATAGGGGTGTCGTATTCATCAATAAGTATTATGGTTTTTTCTTTATAGTGATTGTGCAGAAATCCTGAAAGTTTTTTGAGCGCCAATTCATAATCGGTTTCAGTTCCGGTTTTTTTAATAATGCTGAGGTAATAATCTTTATCATATGGTGAAAATGTTTGAGAATCTAAAATATATTGATGTCGTTTAAATTCTGTAGAAATAATATCTGCAATATGTTCAAAGCACGTTGACCACGAATCTTTTTTTATATCCTTAAATGTTAAAAAAATAACGGGATATTTTCCCTGATGTTTCATGATGGATGGGTGCTTGGCAATAACCAGGTGTTTAAAAAGATAGGCATTCGATTTTTCTGTTCTCTCAAAAAAGTACCGTAACATGGACAAATTTAACGTTTTTCCAAATCGTCTTGGGCGAGGAATAAGTGTAACGGCGACTTTAGGTTTTATAATATTTTTTATAAATAAACTTTTATCGACATAGTAATAATTACCTTTGATTATTTCTCCAAAATCACTAATTCCAACAGGAACTTCAAGATTTTTTTTAGCCACAACACGTGCCCTTTATTAAAACATTAGACCCAAGCGTCTATTTTTTAGTTTATACAAGAACAAAAAATTTCCCAATTATCATGAAAATCTTATATCTTTTTCATCTCAATCATCAAATACCAGCCGCATGTTTGCCAGCCCCAGAGAGAAGCAAGAACTCGCGCACACTTACGCCAGAATTTTCCCCTGTAATACAAAAGATCGTGGCTTGTTGCAGGAGCATGTATTTTGGTAAGAATAACGGGGTGCTTTTTGACCATAGCGCGAGCTTCTTTGAACGTGTACGCTTTAGTCCCCGGGCTTTCTTGGTGATTAAAGAGCACGGTTTTGAATGTCCGAAAAGGCTTACCCCTGAAAAGCGCACATTGGAGATAGCGATATAATGCAAAAAGTGATCGACGATTGTAAATCATAATTTTTATAGTACCACCGGGCTTTGTGACGCGAATGAGCTCAGATAAACATTTTTCTGTGTCTGG
>Ga0172367_10006448_pt1 | contig 13805 bp, 13 predicted proteins | sample Lak10m_FD_114542 | JGI IMG/M metagenome (GOLD analysis project Ga0172367, IMG submission 114542) | Freshwater microbial communities from Kabuno Bay, South-Kivu, Congo - kab_022012_10m | ecosystem: Environmental > Aquatic > Freshwater > Lake | place: Democratic Republic of the Congo: South-Kivu... | reverse complement strand
CTGGTCGGTGCGGCCGAGGGGGCACGCGTGCATGTGCTCCTGTCGGGACCGGACCGCGAGATCGAGGCGCGCGTTGCGGCGGCGATCCGCGTTCCGGCCGCCGACCCGGCCGTCGCGGCGATCGTCCACGCGCCCGCACTCCACGCTCTCGCGTTCCACTTCGCGAATGCCCGGGACGCGGCCGGGCTCGGCGGACCCGGCGCTTGAGCATCCGCGCCTTCACGATCGGCGGCGTCATCGTCGACTGCGTGGTCGAAGCCGACGGCACGCTGCATCTCGACCAGCCGGGCGGCAACGCGCTCCATTCGGCGGCCGGGGTACGACTGTTCATCGACCGCGTCGGCATCGTCGGTCGCGTTCCGGAGACTTATCCGCGTGGCGTACTCGACGCGGCCGCGCGATCGGGTCTCGACGTCGCCGGCATCCGCATCGAGCCCGGCACGCGGGCCGCCCCCGAATGGTTCCTGCATCGCGCCGACGGTTCGCGCGTCGACCATCTCCATGCAGAACCCGGCGAGCTTGCGGCGCTCGGACTCGCCGGTCCGCGCTTGACGCCGGACGAAACGGCGCGCTGGCAATCGCATTTGGAGCGCACGGCTTCAGGGCGATCCGGCTTCGCCGCGTTCCGTGCCGCCCATCCGGTGCGTCCCGACGATGTGCCGGCCAGCTACTGGCGTGCTGCCGGCGTACACGTCGCCGCGAACGCGCCGGATCAGATGATCGCCTGCGTCCGAGCCGCTCGGCAGTGCGGGCTTCGGGTGACGGTCGATCCCGGTTTTCAGGCGGCAAAGCTCGGGCCGGACGAACTCGGCGCGCTGCTCGACGGCGTGGACGCTTTTCTGCCGAGCGAGAAGGAGTTGGCGGTGCTGCGCCCGGGGCTCGGCATCCGCGCGGCTCTCGCTGACATCGCCGGGGCGACAGCGTCCGCCGTCGGCGTCAAGCAAGGGGCCCAGGGGGCGACGCTACGTCGGCCGGACGGCACATTTATCGAAAGTCCGGCGTTGCCCGTCGTCGCGCGCGACCCGGTCGGCGCCGGCGACGCGTTCGGTGGCGCATTCCTGAGTGCGCTGGTCGACGGTGCCGATTGGGAGACCGCACTTGCCCGCGCGACGGTCGCCGGCGCGTTTGCCGTCGAGGCGACGGGCATCTCGCATCTGCTTGCCGCCGACCGGGCGCTGCGCGATGCGCGCCTGCGTGCGACCGTACCAAGGAGGACCGACGCTTGACGCACCCCATGTTCGCCGCTCGCCCGCGTGTCATCGGAGCCCTGCATCTTCCCGACCTCGGCGTCGCGCGGGCAACGCCGATGGCTTGGCTCGAGGACTATACGCTCGCCAACGCAAGGGTCTTCGCCGAGGCCGGATTCCCCGCGCTGATGCTGCAGGACCAGACGCGCACCCCGGCCGCGGCCGAGACGTCGACCGTCGCGACCGTCAGCGCGCTCGGTCGCCTGCTGCGGCGCGAGTTCCCGGCGATGCGGCTCGGCATCATCGTCCAGGCCCACGACGCCGAGTCGCCGCTGGCGATCGCGCGCGCGACCGGTGCCGACTTCGTGCGCCTCAAGGTCTTCGTCGGCGCGTCGATGACAGCCGAAGGCCCACGCGCGGCGCTGGCGTCGTCCGCCCGGACCTACAGGCACGCAATCCACGCCGACGGCGTGGCGATCCTCGCCGACGTGTTCGACCGGACGAGCGTGCCGATGGTCGACATGCCGCCCGAGCGCGCGGCGATGTGGGCTCAGTCGATGGGGGCCGACGCGCTCGTCCTGACCGGCGCCAGCTTCGCCGACTCGCTCGACCGTATTGCCAAGGCGCGGGCCGAAGGCGTCACCGTTCCGGTCGTGCTCGGCGGTTCGGTCACGGAAGCGAACGTGGTCGAGGCGCTCGCCGTCGCCGACGCGGCGATTGTCTCGACGGCGTTGATGCGCAAGGGGACCGGCGACGGTGACCTGTTGCGGTGGGACGCAAGTCTCGCCCGACGATTCGTCGAGAAGGCCACTTTCGCCGTCGATCGTTAAGCGCGGCGTGTCGGCCGATCAGGCTATCCGTTCCCACAGGGCTTGGAAGTGGCGGATCGTTGCCAAGCACGCGCGGAGCGATCGGTTAAGCCGAAATGGCAGTGTCTTGCGACTTCTGGAACACCACGCCAAAGCGGACGACTCGCGTGAGATGGAGTTTACCGGCAGTTTCCAATTTAGGAGTTTTATTTCCTTGAGTTGAAGGAAATACCATTGAATTTACTATATTCGAACAAATCTGGGGGACTGGGGGTCGTGGGTTCGAATCCCGCCGCTCCGACCAACGAAGAAGCCCGCCGTCCCGGAAACGGGGCGGCGGGCTTCGGCTTCCGTAGCGTGGCGTTCGTCGAACGCGGATCCGAAAAGTTTTCTTGCGACGGCCCGATCGATGTTTGACCGGCGTCAGAAGATCGCGACCCCCGCAACTGCAATTGCCGCCCCGACCGCCGCCAACGGCACCAGCGGGTGGATGTTGTTCATCCGCCGGAACAGGTTGCACAGTAGGCCGACAGCCCTTTGCGCCGGCGTGCGCGGGCTTTTCGAATATTCCATCGCCGCCTTGACGACGTAGAAGACGCCGGTATTCGCGGCGAGGGCGGCCAGCTTCGACACGCGCGCGCCGCGCGGCACGACGAGGTAGTTACACTTCAGCAGGATGCGTTGCCGGTCTGCGGGATCGTACTGCCCTTCGACCCAATGCAGTTCGCGGTGGAAGTCGAGCAGTCCGACTTCGTAGTCGGCGAACGCCTTCTCGATCCCGCTGTCGCGGAACACCACCTTGTAGCTCGCGTCGGATTGCAGGTAGATGAGCGCGCGCACCACCATGCTCCCGGACAGGAACCGCAGGTTCCCGTCGTAATGCCGGTCGAACAGGCCCTGATCGCCGCCGCGATCCTTGTTGTAGTGGGACAGGTAGAGTTCGTCGGTGTGCTTCATCGGCACTATTTCGCTGCCGGGCGGCGCGTGCGTCTCGATCAGGCCGCGGACGAGCGGGCCGTCGCGCAGGCGGTCGACAAGCTCGACCGCGGCCGCAGGCAGCGTCTCGACATAGACGTGTTTCGACGGCCGCTGCCGGAGTTCGTCGCGGTAGCGGGCCTCGACCCATTGCACGAGGGCGTCGATCGTCGCGCGGTCGGCCGGATCGTCGAACCGCCCGAGCGTCGCGGGGAAGAGCCGGGCCGGGCGGACCGCCGGTTCGGTCCGGACGCCCGCGTCGGCCGTATTCGCTGCACCGCTCATGCCGTTCTCCCAGGGGTTGCCGAGGCCGTGGTGCGGCCCGTGTAACGGCGATACAGGATCGCCGCACAGCCGGCGGCCGCCGCGAGTTGGAGCCACGCCGTCGTTTCCGCCGTCCCGCCGAGAACGACGGCGGCGACGACTGCCGCCCCGCACAAGATCGCGTATCCCGCGCGCCGGACGGCCCGTTCGCGGGACTTTCCGGCGAGCTCCATCGCAAGCAATCCGATGTTGAGCACCACGTGCGTGCAGGCCAGCGGCCACCATTGCCGGGCGAAATCGGCGTTGGCCAGCGTTCCGCCGAACGCGAGGACGTTGCCGACGATCATCGGATGCGCGATCGACGAATAGGGGAACGCGGCGATCCGCAGCGGCGGCAGGCCGGCCACCTCGTGGCCGTAGTAGGTCCGGTCAAAACCGAGCACGGCGGCGGCCCGGGCGTTCAGCAGCACGCCGACGGCGACGACCGCGAGCGAAACGAGATCGAACGGCGCCGAAAGGTAGGCCGCCGCGAGCACCGCGACCGAAACCGTCTTCATCGCCACCGCATCCCGTTTGAAGATGTCAAAAGGCACCGCGCCGAAGGCGAAAGCCAGCCAATAGATGAAATAGTGCCAGAAGCTCAGCAGATAAATCGCGAGCATCGGGCGCTGCTCGAGCGCGACCGTAGTCCCGACGACAAGGACGAACATGCCGCAGGCCAACGTCGAGGCGTACCGCCCGACGGCGGCTGATGTCCATACGCGTCGAAGGCTCGAGGGCCAAGCGATTTCGGGAGCCACGCTGATACGTTAGCTCTCGACCGTGTCACTCCCGTTACGAGGGCGCGCCGGGTGCGGAAGCCGGGCCGATCTGTAATCTTTCCGTCACGGTCGCGGACTAGTTTCGGGCGTCGCGACGCTCCCGTCGCACTGTCCGGAGCCGACCCGCCATGCGCTTTGCGCCCGCCCTTGCCGCCATCCTTCTGCTGCCCGCCGCCGCCCTTGCCCAAGAGGCGCGCATGTTCGACCGCATCGCGACCATCGAGGCGGTGCGCATGCTGCCGCCCGACCGCGACCGCACGAAACGCTCGATCGCCGAGATCGTCGCGGCGACAGCGGACGGCAACACGCTGGTCTATGTCGACGGCGAGCAGAACGGGCTCGGCTTCGTCGACATCGTCGATCCGGCAGCCCCGCGCCCGGCCGGCTTCCTGCCGCTTGTGGGCGAACTGACATCGGTTGCCGTGCGCGGCCCGCGCGCCTACACGGTCGTCGACACGTCGCCCAACAAGCGCGAGGTCTCGGGCTACGTCGCGGTCGTCGACATCGCGGCGCGCCGCGAGCTGATGCGCTGCGACCTCGGCGGCCAGCCCGACTCGACAATCGTCAGTCGCGACGGCCGGTTCCTCGTCGTGGTCATCGAGAACGAGCGCGACGAGCGTCTCGATCGCGGCGCGCTGCCTCAGCTTCCTGCCGGCAACCTGACGATCCTGCCGCTCACCGACGCCGGGCTCGACTGTGCCGGCCTGCGCCGCGTCGATCTGACCGGGATCGCGGCCGTGGCGCCCGAGGATCCGGAGCCCGAGTTCGTCGACGTCAATTCGCGCGGCGAGGCGGTCGTCACGCTGCAGGAGAACAACCACATCGCGATCGTCGACATCGCGACGGGACGGGTTTCCGCGCATTTCACGGCCGGGACCGTCACGCTGGAGAAAGTCGACGCCACCCGCGACGGCGTCATCCGACCCGTGCAGCGCGTCGAAAACCTCGTGCGCGAACCCGACGCCGTGAAATGGCTCGACGACGACCGTTTCGCGACCGCCAATGAGGGCGACTGGCGCAACGGTTCGCGTGGCTTCACGATCTTCCGGCGCGACGGCACGGTCGAATGGGATTCCGCCAGCCTCCTCGAGCACCTAGCGATCTCGCTCGGCCACTATCCGGAGCTGCGTTCGGGCAATCGCGGGAACGAGCCCGAGGGCATCGAAGTCGCGACGTTCGACGGCGAGCGGCTGATCTTCGTCGGCTCGGAGCGCGCCTCGCTCGTCACCGTCTGGCGCGACGAAGGTGCGGGCCGTTCGCCGACCTTCCTGCAGGCGCTGCCTGCCGGACCTGGCCCCGAGGGCCTCGTCGCGATCCCCGCGCGCGGCCTGCTCGTCGCGGCCGCCGAGGTCGACAATCCGGAGACCGGTCTGCGGTCGACGCTGACGATCTACCGCCGCGGCACCGGGCCGGCCACCTATCCGACCATCCGTTCGGAGAACGGCCCCGACGGCGTACCGCTGCCGTGGGGTGCCTTGTCGGGACTCGCCGCCGACCCGCAGGTCGCCGGACGCCTCTACGCCGTGACGGACTCTTTCTACGGCGAAGCACGCATCCTCACCATCGACGCGACGCGCAACCCGGCTCGGATCATATCGGCCGCGACGGTGTCGCGCGACGGCAAGCCCGCCGAAGGCCTCGACATCGAGGGGATCGCGACCCGCGTCGGCGGCGGCTTCTGGCTCGCCTCCGAAGGCAATCCAGAGCGACAGCAGGGCGCGCTGCCCGACCGCCTGCTACTCGTATCGGCAAACGGCGGGATCGAAGCGGAATACGCGTTGCCCGAAGCACTGTCGCGCCATGCGCTGCGCTTCGGCTTCGAAGGTGTGACCGCGACCGGCAGCGGCTCGGACGAGACCGTCTGGATCGCCGTCCAGCGCGAGTGGAAGGACGACCCGAAGGGCCACGCCAAGATCCTCCGCTTCCGTCCGGCGACCCGCGAATGGGGCGTGCTGCACTATCCGCTCGGGGAAACGCCGGCCGGCTGGATGGGCCTGTCCGAGATCGCCGCCGACGGGGCGGACGCCTTCGTCGTCATCGAGCGCAACAACCAGTGGGGCGACCTAGCCGTAAAGCGACTCTACCGGTTCTCGGTCGCCGGACTCGTGCCGGCCGCACCGGGTGCGGCCGCCGTGCCGGTCGTCACGAAGACGCTGCTGCGCGACGTGGTGCCCGAGCTCGCAAAGCCGCGCGGTACGGTGCAGGAGAAGCTCGAAGGTTTCGCGATCGACCGGGCCGGCGAGATGTTCGCTGTGACCGACAACGACGGCGTCCAAGGCGTCTCGGGCGAAACGCAGTTCCTGCGTCTGGGGCGCTTGCCGGGACGCTGACCGGCGCGCTTGCGGCCCGACGGCCGCCCGGGGCACGCTCGGGCATGGCGGTTCCGGCGGCACTCGAGCGACACGGCGTGTGGGCGGTCCTGCCGACCCTCGATGCGGCGGCGAGCCTTGAAGGCGCGCTTGCGGCGCTCGGGCTTCCCGGTGCGCGGATCGTCGTCGCCGACGGCGGCTCGACGGACCGGACCCGCGACATCGCGAGCACGTCCGGGGTCGTGGTCGTCGAAGCACCCCGCGGGCGCGGGGCGCAGCTTGCCGCCGGTGCCGCCACGGCGCTGTCGCGCGGGGCCGCGTGGCTCCTGTTCGTGCATGCCGATACGCGGCTCTCACCGGACTGGCCGCGTGCGGCGGCGACGTTCGTCGAAGCGAACCCGGACGGCGACCGTGCCGCTTGGTTCCGGCTCGCCTTCGACGATCCCGACCCGCGCGCCGCGTTCGTGGCACGGCTCGCCAACTGGCGCGCGCGTGTCTTGGGGCTGCCCTATGGCGACCAGGGCCTGCTCGTGCCCGCAGCACTTTATCGGGCCGTCGGCGGCTATCGGGCGCTGCCGCTGATGGAGGATGTCGACCTCGTCCGGCGGATCGGGCGCGCGCGTCTCGTCGGGCTGCCGGCCGTGGCGACGACGTCGGCCGACCGCTACCGCCGCGACGGCTGGCGCCTGCGCCCGGCGCGCAATCTGGCGTGCCTGGCACTCTGGTTCGCGGGCGTCCCGGCCAAGCGGCTCGTCGGCGTCTACCGGGGGCGGGGATGAGGCCGGTCGTGATCGTCTTCGCGCGCCTGCCGGTCCGCGGCTGCGTCAAGACGCGGCTTGCCGCCGGAATCGGCGACGCGGCGGCACTCGCCTTCCACCGTGCGACGCTGGCGCGGACCCTGCGAACGGTCGCGCGCGGGCCGTGGCGCGTCGAGCTTCGCGTGACGCCCGATGCCGCCGCACGCGTCCGCCGACCCTGGCATCTGCCCGCCGGTGCCGCCCTCGTCGCGCAAGGCGGGGGCGACCTCGGCGCGCGGATGGGCCGCGCACTCCGGTGCCGCCGCGGACCGTCGCTGCTGGTCGGTTGCGACGTCCCGGAGATGGCGTGCGCCGATCTGCGCGCGTGCTTGGCACTGCTCGGGACGCACGACGCGGTCTTCGGCCCGGCGACGGACGGCGGCTTCTGGGCGGTCGGGTTGCGCCGCGGCGCGCTCGTTAGCGGCGCGTTCGCAAAAGCCCGCTGGTCGGGCCCGCACGCGCTGGCCGATTGCCTCGGCAATCTGCGTCACCGGTCGGTCGCGCGCGGCCCGCTCTTGCACGATGTCGACGACAAGGCCGACTATGGTGCGTGGCGGCGACGGGAGCGGAACGATGCAGGCTGAAACGGCGTTGCGGCGAGACGGAAAGTTCGTCGATCCGGCGGTGACGCTGTCGGGCCAGAAGCGGGCGTCCGTGCGGCTCGCGGCCTTGCGCACGCTGTGGCTCAACACCGGCACGCTGTGCAACATCGCCTGCACGAACTGCTACATCGAATCGTCGCCGCGCAACGACCGGCTCGCCTATCTGGGGCGCGACGAGGCGGCGCGCTTCGTCGCCGAGGCGATGGCGATTTCGCCGTCCCTCGCGGAGATCGGCTTCACCGGCGGCGAGCCTTTCATGAACCCGGACATCGCCGGCATGCTCGCCGACGCGCTGGCGACCGGCCTGCGCGTACTGGTGCTCACCAACGCGATGAAGCCGCTGTGGAACCGGCGTGCCGAGATCGCGGCGTTGGTCGCGGCGCACCCGGGCAGGCTGACGTTGCGCGTGTCGCTCGACCATTTTTCGCGCGGACCCCACGAGCGCGTGCGCGGCGAACATACCTGGGCGCCGGCGATCGAGGGCCTCAAATGGCTTGCCGGCACGGGTGCACGGCTGGCGGTCGCCGCACGGCTCGTCGGCCCCGAGGACGCGCCGGCCCTGCGCAAGGGCTTCGCGGCGCTGTTCGCGGCGGAAGCCATTCCGGTCGACGCGGAAGACCCGCATGCCCTCGTGCTGTTCCCCGAGATGGATGCGGCCGCGGACGTGCCCGAGATCAGCGAGGCGTGCTGGGGCATCCTCGGCAAGTCGCCGGACGACGTGATGTGCGCGTCCTCGCGCATGGTCGTCCGGCGCAAGGGATCGGACCGGGCCAGCGTCGTCGCCTGCACGCTCCTGCCCTACGACGCGGCCTTCGATCTCGGCCCGACGCTCGCGGGAGCGGCCGGGCCGGTCGCGCTCAACCACCGCCACTGCGCGAAATTCTGCGTGCTCGGCGGGGCGGCGTGCAGTTGACGGCCCCGGCCGTCTCGGATCGGTAACGGTACGAACATCCCCGCGTCACCGAATCTTCCTAAGCAGCGATATCGACCGCATCGCCAGCCGAAGGAGCCCGCGTGCTCGCCGAACCGATCAAGGACCGCCCGACGACGTTCCGCAACGTCAACGCCGCGGTAACGCGTAGCCAACCGCTTTCCAAATCGGGCATGCAAGAGCGGCTTTTCGCAATGCTGTTCTCCGGGCTCGTCTACGCCCAAATCTGGGAGGACCCCGAGGTCGATCTCGAAGCCCTGGAACTGAAGCCGGACGACCGGGTGATCGCGATCGCGTCAGGCGGCTGCAACGTGCTCAGCTACCTGACGGCGTCGCCCGCCGCCGTGACGGCGGTCGACCTCAATTTCCATCACGTGGCGCTCAACCGCCTGAAGATCGCGGCGGTGGCGCACCTGCCCGACCATGAGAGCCTCGCGAGGCTGCTCGGCGACGCCGACTCGGACGAGAACCCGGGCCTCTACGACCGCCATCTGCGGCCGCATCTGGAGCCGGCGACGCGGGCCTATTGGGATCGGCGCGATCTGCTCGGCCGCCGCCGCATCGAAGCATTCGCGCGCAACATCTATCGCCGAGGCCTGCTCGGCCGGTTCATCGGTGCCGGCCACGTGCTGGCGCGGCTGTACCGCAAGGATCCGGCGGCGATGCTCGGCGCTCGCTCGTTGCGCGAGCAGCGTGAGATTTTCGAATCCGAGCTGCGGCCGATCCTGCGCTCGCGCCTCGTACGCTTTCTCGCCAACCGACCCTCGGCACTCTACGGCCTCGGGATCCCGCCCGCGCAGTACGCGTCGCTGCTGTCGGCGGCGCCGTCGGGCTTCGGCATGGAGCGTGTGCTCGAGGAGCGGCTCCGGCGGCTCGCCTGCGACTTCCCGGTCGCGTCAAACTATTTCGCTTGGCAGGCCTTCGGTCGCCGCTACGCGCGCGGCGCGGGTCGCGCGGTGCCGCCCTATCTGGCGCCGTCGAACCACGCGCGCGTCCGGCAGGCGGTCGGGCGCGTCGACGTGCGCCACGCGAACCTGATCGACGTTCTCGAGGCGGCGCCGGCGGACTCCTACGACGCCTACGTGCTGCTCGACGCGCAGGATTGGATGACCGACGCCGTCCTCAACCGGCTTTGGGTCGCGATCGCGCGCACGGCGCGGCCGGGTGCGCGCGTGATTTTCCGGACGGCAGCCGAACCGTCGTTGTTGCCCGGCCGGGTGGCGCCGGAGATCCTCGCGAACTGGACTTATGACGCCGAACGCTGCCGCGACTGGACCCTGAAAGACCGATCGGCCATCTACGGCGGCTTCCACCTCTATACCAAGTGCCGCGACGCGCGATGACAGCGACGGCCGCCGAGCGGATGGACCGCATCTACCGCTGGCAGGTACCGATCTACGACCTGACGCGGAAGTACTATCTCGCCGGGCGCGACCGACTGATCGCCGATCTCAACCCGCCGCCGGGCGGCAGTGTGCTGGAGATCGGCTGCGGTACGGGGCGGAATCTCGTCGCGGCCGAGCGGCGCTATCCGGACGCGCGCTATTATGGCATCGACGTCAGCGCGGTGATGCTGGACGCGGCGCGCAAGGCGTGCGGCGGTCGCGCGGCGCTGGCCCACGCCGATGCAGCGGTCTTCGACCCGGTCCAGATCTTTGGGCGCGCCCGTTTCGACCGGGTTTTCTTCTCCTACACCCTGTCGATGATCCCGGATTGGCGCGGTGCCATTGACCGTGCCGTCGACGCCCTCGCGCCCGACGGCCGACTGCATGCCGTCGATTTCGGTGAAATGGAACGGTTACCCGGCCCGGTGCGGGCCGCCCTGCGACGGTGGCTGGCGGCGTTCTCGGTCGAACCGCGCGCCGGGCTCGGCAGTGAAATCGCGCAAGCCGCGACCCGTCGCGGTTTTGCGGCGCGCGTCGCGCCGTTTTTCGGCGGCTACGGCGTTTCGGTTTCGGCGGGCGCGCTCGAACCTCTCCCGCGACGGGCTTGATCGGGCTGCATCATTCAGGCCGCCGCAACCGGCGCGATCTTCCCGTATACCTCCGGCAGCACCGCGATGTCGTCGAGCGAAAGCCCGTCGACGGTCTCGAGCCGGCTGCGGAACGTGCCGTCCGGATCCAGTTCGAGGGTCACGTAGCCGACAACCTTGGTGCCGAACCGCTCCTGGTGCCCGTCGCCGACGATGAAGCCCGTCGAAGGCGCCCAGACATGCGCGGTCTGCCCGTCGTCGATGCGTCGGTACTGGTGCATGTGGCCGCTGGCGACCAGGGCGGGCCGATTGTCGCCGAAGGCCGCCCATAGCCGCGCGCGCGCCGCGTTGCCGAGGCGCCAGTAGGTCCCGTCCGGGTCGGCGATCTTGCCGAGCAACAGCGGCTTGTGGACAAACAGCGCGATCCGCCGTTCGTCGGCTCCGCGTGCCGCTTCGGCGATGAATTCGAATTGGGCTTCCGATTCGGGTCCGTCGGCACCCGCCAGCAACCCGTTGATTCCGACCAGCCGCCAGCCGGGCACGTCGCGCACGAACTTGTCATCGCCGAAATGCGCCCGGTAGCGCGCCAATCGGGTCGAATCGAGGGGCTGCTTCTTCGCGATCGACGGATCGTCGCCGACGTCGTGGTTGCCCGGCACGGCGAGCCAGTCGAGCGCGATGCCGACATGCAAGTCGCGCGCGAAAGCGAGGTCCTCGGCGCTGTCGGCGCCGTCGAGCGAAATGTCGCCGGTGTTGATCACGAGGTCGGGTTCGTCGCGCCGAAGTTTCGACGCGATCGCCCGGAAATTGCCGACGAAATGGGGCTTCGACGGCGAAAGATGGGTGTCGGAAATCTGGGCGATCCGGAAGGTCATCGCTTGCTCCTCGAAGGTTCGGACGCCGCGCGGGATGCTTCCCCGCGCGGCGTCCGGATCGTCAGCCACGCGGGATCAGCCGGCGGACTTCGGTCGCCATTTCCGCGAGCACCTGCTCGGGCGTTGCGCGCTGCTCGGCGATGCGCGCGAGATTGTCGACCATGACGTTGGTCACGCGTACCGAGTTCGGGCCGGGGAACGCGTACCAGGGGATCATCAGGTGAACCTGCTTGGTGGCCGCCTGGAACAGCGGATTTTCGCGGTAGAAGGCGCCGAGATACTTCGGGTCGTCGATGGCGAGCTGGTTGCACGGCACGTAGCCCGTGTTCGTCGCCATCAGCGTCGTGCCCTCGGCCGACGTCGCGAACTTGACGAACTCCCAGGCTGCCCGCTGCTTGGCCGGATCCTTCGTCACGATCATTGCGCCGGCGCCGCCGGTCGGGAGGCGGCCCTTCTGCGGGTCGATGACCGGCATCGTCGTGGTCTGCAGGACGAAATTGCGCCCGACGGACTCGGAGATGCCGCGCACCTGCGCGGTCGTGCGGAACATCATGCCGAGTTTTCCGGCCGCGAAAGCCTGCAGGTCGGCCGTTCCGGCGTAGTTTGGCATGCCGCCTTCCTTGACCATCCGGTCGAGCAGGCGCAGGGCCGCGAGGCCTTCGGGACCGTTGAAGGCGACGTCGGTCTCCTGCTCGTTGAGCATGCGGCCGCCGTGGCCGTAGAGCAGCGCCGAGAACATCCAATCGTCGCCGGGCCAGCGGAAGAACATGCCCTCGATGCCGTCGCCGAGCGCGCGGATGCGCCGCGCCGCGGCGATCACGCCGTCCCAGTTCGCCGGAAAGGCCGCCGGATCGAGCCCGGCGCGGCGGAACAGGTCGACGTTGTAATAGGAGATCGGGTTCGACGTCGCGAAAGCGAGACCGGCCTGCATCTTCCCGTGGAAGCCGAGGCCGAGCAGGGCAGGCGAGTAGCCGAGCTTCGCCGGATCGCCTTCTTGGGCCAGCAGCGGGCGCAAGTCGACCGCGATGCCGCGCTCGGCGAACAGTCGCAGCCGGTTCAGGCCCTGGAACGAGACGTCCGGCAGGTTCTGCGTGGCCGCACCGCGCAGCAGGAGTTGCGCGCCGTCCTCGTAGGTCGGCGTCGGGTTCGTATAGGTCGCCTGGATGTTCGGGAACTTCCGCGCGAACGCCTCCATCACGGCGTCCTGTGCCGGCTTGAAGATCGCAGGCATCGAATAGTGGACGCTGATCGCGACCGGGGTCTGCGCGCGCACCGCCGGTGCCGCGAGTGCCGCCGTGGCGCCGGCCATCAGGCCCAGCGCCGAACGGCGGCCGATCCGGATTCCGTTTTTCATGTCGGTCTTCCTTTCGGGAGTACGGTCGCCCCGCGGACCCCGGGGGCCGGGGATCGGGTCAGCCCTTGAGGCCGGTCATCGTGATGCCTTCGATGAAGCGCCGCTGGGCGAGGAGGAACGCCGCGACGAGCGGTGCTGTCACGAGCGTGGCTGCCGCCATCAGCGCGCCGTAGTCGTCGCCGGCTTCCTCGGCGCGGAAATAGAGGACGCCGAGCGCGGGCGTGTAGAGGTCGCCCTTCGTGACGACGATCAACGGCCAGAACAGGTCGCTCCAGTGCGCGACGACCGAGAAGATCGCGAAAGCGGTCGCGGCCGGCCAGGCGTTCGGCACCGCGACGCGCCAGACGATCGAGGCCTCGCCCATGCCGTCGATCCGGGCGGCGTTGACGAGGTCGTCGGGCAGCGCCTTGAAGAACTGGCGGAACAGGAAAATCGCGAAGACCGAGATCGTGAAGGGCGCGACGAGCGCCGTATAGGTGTTCAACAGGTCCGCGTTCGCGAGCGCGATGTAGAGGGGTATCGCGGGCACGTGGCTTGGGATCAGAAGGCCGAGCAACACGAACCCGAACAGCGTCTCGCGGCCGCGGAAGCGGAGCTTCGCCAGCGCGTAGCCGGCGGGCAGCGCGAAGCAGAGCTGGAAGGCGAGGATGAGCGCGCAGACGGCAATACCGTTGAGGAGGTAGCGCCCGACCGGCACTTCCGCGAGCACGCGGCCGTAATTCTCGACCGCGTGCCAGGTCTGCGGCCACAGCGACAGCGTCGCGCTGAAGACCTCGGAGCGCGGCTTCACCGAGACCGCGACCATCCACAGATACGGCATCAGGAACAGCAGCGCGAGCGCGCCGAGCAGCGCCAGGCGGGGGAGGTCGCGGACGAGGCGGTCGCGATTCATCGCCGGCCTACGCGTAG
>Ga0172367_10006447_pt1 | contig 13806 bp, 20 predicted proteins | sample Lak10m_FD_114542 | JGI IMG/M metagenome (GOLD analysis project Ga0172367, IMG submission 114542) | Freshwater microbial communities from Kabuno Bay, South-Kivu, Congo - kab_022012_10m | ecosystem: Environmental > Aquatic > Freshwater > Lake | place: Democratic Republic of the Congo: South-Kivu... | reverse complement strand
TAAGTATTTAGATTGAAGACTACATCAACTACTAATGTTTCCGAAGGTCTTCCATTCATTATTAATAGTGTAAATCCAACCCACTGTTCCTCCATTTGCTGGATTTGTTATTATTGGTCTTGTTTTTTCTTGTTCACCACCATCACAAGGTTTTGAACAATTACTCCAATCTGTCCAATTTCCAACAACACAATTTATTGGTTGAGGGGGTATAACTGTTTCTGTTGATGAACTAGATGATCCGGATGAACCAGATGAACTAGATGATCCGGATGAACTAGATGATCCGGATGAACCAGATGAACCAGATGAACGCTGTTGTTGACCACTAGTTTTCTTGTCTTTACCAGTTACAACTAGAGTGATGACAACACCCGCGATGACGAGGAGAAGAAGGACGGTTATCACTATCCCGATGATAACACCTTTCGACATTTTATATGTCGAGATTTTACAAGAGTTGTATTTACTCTGTCACCATATCAACCTTGTTCTTGATCGCCCACGAGATGACTTTGAGTAGGTCTAAATCTGCGATTTGACCACCTGGAAAGAGGATGTGGTTATGACGGTCAACACAGCTTCCTTTCTTACCTTTAGAGTTGTTAAGGTGAATGAGTCGAATATGACCGGTTCCAATCATGTCCTCGAGTCGAGTGATGTAGTCATAAGGATCGTATCCACTAGCAAAGACATGACAAGTGTCAACACAAATACCAAATCCAAGATCTCGTTTCTGGGCGTACTTGTTAAGACGTGTGAATACAGTTGCAAAGTCTTCTACTTTAGTATACATTTCAGATCCCTGACCAGAAGGTGTTTCAATCAGTAGTGGACACTCAATCGAAGCAGCTTTGAGACTACGTTTCATGTAACGTCGAAAGATACTGTCTGCTAATTCTGGACTCATCTTGAGTGCTTTTCCCACGTGAAAGACAACTCCCTGAAAGCCAAGTTCTCGACTCACCGTTAGCTCTTCTTTGAGCTTCTTAACTACCCATGATCCAATCTCTCCAGGCTTGCGGTTACAATATGGATTGCATAGGTTGATATAGTAAGGTGCATGACAATACATCGGGGTTATTTTTGCCGTATCCTGTATCAACTTAGTCTCTCGAAGTGTCAACCTAACTTTGAGATATCTCATCGGAGGACTCAAAAAAACTTGAGCTGATGCAATGTCTCGGACAACCTCGAGAGACTGTTCTAGACTACCTTTTCGTAGAGAACAGTGTGAACCAATACACTTGAGATAAATACTCTCAAACGCTGACATCAACGTAAATAGAATGATATGTTCATCTAAATTACTTTAAATTCAGTTGAGTGATCATCTTCGCTTCATCATTTTCTTGACACTCTTTCGACCTTTCCGGACACTCTTTCGGACACTCTTTCGACCTTTCCGGACACTCTTTCGGCCTTTCCGGACACTCTTTCGACCTTTCCGGACACTCTTTCGGACACTCTTTCGACCTTTCCGGACACTTCTCTTAACAGTCTTCTTGGCAAGTTTCTTCGATTTTTGAACTAGTTTCCTAAAGTTTTCCTCAGAAGAAGCCATTTCATGAAAGACCTTCATCAGACGACTAGCGAGTTTGCTATCATCTTTTTCTTGAGATTCTGACATTTTTGTATAGCTTGATTTTCCGTTACTTAAAGGTTAAAATGTGTATAGTAATGAAACGCCGACCAGTCTGGCTTGAAGAGCCTCTTGAAGAGGACAGTATGGATGATAGTTTTACATTGACTGCGACTCCAGAATCTATAATAAGAGAGTTTATAACTATATCGAGCAAGATTGAGACACTCAAAGACTTGATCGAACTAGGAAAGAAGTACAATCCAGATTGTGACTACAACATTGATATGGAGACTCTTCATCGTCTGGTCGAACCGTTGACTCGACTCGACAATCTTATCGGAATGGAGAGTGCTAAACGAGATGTCTTGGATCATATCATTTTCAATGTCTTGAAGCTCGACGATAGTCCAGTCAATCAGAGAATGCATACAGTAATTCTAGGTCCTCCTGGAGTTGGTAAGACTAACCTTGCGAGAATTCTAGCTGACATCTACAAGTGTCTCGGTTTCTTGTCAAAAGGTACATTTGTTGAAGCTAAGAGAAGTCAGCTTATTGGAGGGTATCTAGGACAGACTGCAAAGGCAACTCAGAAGATCATCGACTCAGCACGTGGCGGAGTTCTCTTTATTGATGAGGTCTATTCACTCGGAAATCCAGATGGTAAGGATACCTATTCAAAAGAGTGTATTGATACGATTACTCAGAATCTGATCGAGTCAGAAACTAATTCAAAAATCGAACCGTTTATTCTTATCGTTGCTGGATATGAACATGAAGTTAAAGAGTGTTTCTTTGATGTCAATCCGGGGTTGACTCGAAGGTTCTCAGTAAGGTTCGTTATTGAACCGTATACAAGTCGGGAACTTTATGACATCCTTTACGATATGGTGATTAGGTCTGGATGGATTATTCTTGAAGCTGATAAGGAGAAAGTAAAGCGTTTTCTAGAGACCAATAATAGCTCGTTTCCGAACTTTGGCGGCGACATGGAGATGCTCCTTTTCCGATGCAAACGAGTTCACGCTCACCGTATCTTTAACGAGCCTGAGTCGCTCAAACGTCAACTTACTTTTGAAGATGTGAGTGTTGGTTTCGAGGTCTTCAAGAAACACTCAACAGTAAAACGAGAAGACGCTACCTGGAAGAACTTGTACATCTGATAACATTAAATAGAACAACATACAAAAAAAAGTAGTGACCTAGAAAAATGGAAGGTGGCCTGTTCCTCAATTTGATGAGTCTTGGTCTAGAAGGTATCACGTTTTACCACATCCCAACTTATAGAAACCAGCTACAGGAAGAGACCGGTCTCGACCTCTCAGCTCGTGGTGAAGGTAGCTATCTGGCAGCTGTTGAGAGCCCAATGATCAACAGTTGCATGGTCCTCACTCTCTACAACGTTAACACAAATGAGACAACATTCAACTATATGAATGGTCACCGCTGGACAGCTATGACAGCTGAGAGAGTTCCTGTCTGTGCTTCCAAGATCAAGTCAGGAACTCTTGAGCTCCCAATTCAGATGAAGCGACTAGCAGCTGAATTTATCAGCACTGATAAAGGTGTTCAGAATTACCGCCTCGGCCGTGTGAATATCGCTGTTAGCATTCCTGGCTCGACTCATTGTGGTCAGAATCCTGACGTTTACTCACTACTCCACTTTGCTAGAAAGTACATGGTACGTGTCCAATAAATGAAAAAACCATGGTGTTTTGCTCAAATGAGTGATATTAGATGTAAAGGAGATGCAGTTTCTATCTCGTTTGAGAATGGAACTAGTATATCAATTAACCGACATTATATTGTTAACTTGAGACAATTGTGTGGATTTGGATCATATATCAGTGTTCAAACTCCTATAGCGGAACATGCTCTTAAAGTAGATGACTGTATGAATGTTTATGAACAACTCAAGAAGTTTATGCACTCCGATTAAGTGAATATTGTATATGTAGATATATACAAAGTCTATGACTAGCTCTGAATACTGTTACAAAATCCTGACCAGAAAACCTGCTCATAACTCGGGACAGGATTATGCTTTAGCAGTGATGTCTCTAACAAAGAACTCGAAGACAAATGAGTCTCGTCTTGAAGGTACTGGAAATCATCTCTTCGCTAAATTTCGAGCGTCTGAACTCAAAGTCCTAGACATTCTAAATCTAGAAACCAATGAACATCACACCAGTTTTATGCACCGTACTTTTATTGACAATAAGTCTTCTGTTACATACACCGTCGGAGAGATAGTCAAACCGGATCATTATGATCCTGATCCATATATAGTTTGTTCAAGTGGTATTCACTACTTCAAGAGCATTGAAGCTACTGTCTCATACATACCTACTTTGATGGAACTATCGGCTAGTTACTATCCATCATTACTATTACTGTTTACTGGTTATATGACGTACTATGACCAGAACGGTGACGTGGACATGTCACGTCTAAATGGAAGACGACCAGCTCCTAGCGGTCCATACAACCTCTACTATTACACTAAAGATATTGCTTTTGATATTGCTAAAGTCTTGAGGAAAAACATTCAAATCTGAAAAAACATATATGAGTATATATGTATTGATTACTTATCTAATTTGCTCCACCGAGCTGGAAGATATGGATTGCATCATTTTGTGGTGTATGACTGTGAGAGGTGAACTCTGACGTGTTGATGTTAGATGAGCGATAATGTCTCGATCTGAAGTCCACTTGTTGTCATATGCATATGGAGGACTCCACGTGTGTAACAGTCTGTATCGAAGATAGGACGGTACTTTCCAAAGCTGTCGTATGTTAGCGGATTTCTACCTAGAAAAGTTGCGAGATAATAGTTAATGAAACCGACGTCAAAAGAAAGGGACATATTGATCTGCCCTGATTCAAAAGTACCATCTGAACGTCCAGCACACCAGCCGATAGCTAGGATACCGTGCTTTGTGTAGATAGCACCAGAAGTCTAAATGTCCAGTGAGAAGAAGAGTGTAGGTTTCATTTCCATGTAGAGGTACTCTTTAAACTCTCGGAAGCCCTGTAAATGAATGATTAAAGAAACTATGGAAAAAGTAAATGCTTAATGAGTATGATCGGTTAGTTCCGAAGCTCCACGAGTTTCTGGACTCGGTAGGTCCGAGTCCAGATTTGTCTATGTTTTGGAAGTTGAGTTCTCGACCAGAGTATGGGTGTCAGGAGGCTTTTTCATACCTTGTACAGTATGTGATCAACTTGAAGAAGTTGTCCAAAGATCTCATCAGTGGAGATGATAACAGGTGTTCACACGTCTACTCTCTCAAAGCCAATGGCGAGCCGGTGATGATTCTAAAGTACGCTAAGAAAGCCAAATATGAAGCCGATATTCTCCGTGAGTTTGTGTTGACTCGCCGGTACCTGAATCCACTCCGGATTCTAACTCCGAACTTTACGTATGCGTACGGAATTCTAGCTCCAAAGGAACCGGATGGTCATTTCAAGGCTCTATACGAGTTCGTACACGGAAAGGCTCTAGACGTTGCAATCGTCAATATGACACCTCGAGACTTTGTTGGTGTTCTCTTGCAGATCTGCTTCTCTCTCCAGATAGCTCAAGAGGCGTGTTTACTGACTCATTACGACCTTCATGGTAGCAATGTGATGGTGTCAAGAAAACCCTTCAAATATACCTATCAACTCGACGGTATGAACTATACAGTGACCTGTAACTATGAGGTCAAGTTTATTGACTTTGGATACTCATTTGCAGTCGGTTCAGGGATGGGTCTTCGTCAGCCTGGAATGTACGGAGCGTGTGATCTGACTCATGCAAAGATCTACCCAGACATCTACAGCACTGGTTTTGACTATATCAAGGTGGTTGGGTTCATACATCGAGTTCTCATAAAGTACAACAAACTGAAGGACTTTTCGTCTCTAGACTGGCTCTGGAAACGTTACATTGTCGACCAGTATAAGAGTCTTAAAGACGCTAAGGAGAGTCTTTTTAGCATCAGTTATTCTGACCCTCACAACTATCTAACACCACAGGGGTTCATTCAAGAGCTGTTCGAGCACTCTTCAGATTTGTGTTCTGTCGCCTCAGCACGAGTGACTCGAGACGAGACTACGGCTCCTCCAGAGGTGTTTCTCAGTCAACTCTTTCCAGTGTGTTTAACACGCACATATCAACACTATCTCGACAACACCCATTTTAACGTCCCTTACCAGACGGCTTGGAAACGACTTTACAACTGGTTCCGGCAGGTCAAGATGGAGGTCCCAGAACCGAAAGTGTACACTTTCAATCAAGACGAGGCTGACGCTCATTTCAACACTCTGAAAGGTCTCTTTGAGACCACCAACATGTCTAAGGGAAACATCAGTTCAAAGACTAAAGAACGCTACAAGAAGCTGGCGATCGAGTCTCTAGCGTGCACACTCCGTCTGTCGCAACAGGGACAGAAGGACTGGAAACAGCTTCAAAGGTACCGTATCTACTACCGTCCAGTGGCTTATGTGAACGCTAGTCTACGTGTTAAACTCAAGGAGATTCTGACTGTTTACATCAGTAAGTTCTCTGGTGACAAGAACATCTATCATGAAGTCGAGTACATCAACCTGGACGATGCCTCATACACACGTCTAGACCAGTCTATCAACAGTCTCTCGGGAAGTCGAACTGACCCAGAAGCAGACTCAAAAGAACAGGCTATTGAGATGATACGAGAGGTCCGAAAACGGTACCCGAAAGCGGCTGGTCTGTGCCAGGACGCGACTAGTCTTCTCGAGTCGTCTCAACTAGTCGTTAACCGTGTCAAGTACACTGGAAAGTTGAAGCTGTACTGTAGTCGAGGAGGTAAGCCTCTGACGGTTATCTTCGCAGGTCCAGACGAGGTCTATCTCGACCAGAAGAGAAAACCTCTTCAAGAACTGATAACTAAACTGTGAACATTCATAAAAGTTATGAATCTATTTGAGTTGGTTCCTATGGAGAACCTTCTCATATGGGTACGGAGAGAACTCTATTTTGATGGAGAGGATGGCTTGATCGAGAAAACTTTCTATGATGGTGATAATTCGAAGACGCTACCTGACTATATATCAGCTATGCAAGACTTGCTAAACTATCTACTCTTTTCGGTGCACACTCTAGTCATCACTCTCATCTATGCTCGAAGGTTGGTAAAGAACGGTCTAAAAATCGGAGATCTAAATGTGAAGAGAGTCTTACTTTCAGGCTTTATTATCGCGATGAAGTACCATGATGACAACAGTATCACCAATCGGTCTCTGGCGCGTCTAACGGCCATGAAAATTAGAGACATCTCAAGGCTCGAAGTGGAGACTCTGACTCGACTCGATTACACGGTTCACGTCACTTTGGAAGAGTGGCTAGAGACTCTCAATGAGCTAATTTACGAATCTAAAGCTGATTTCTATGTTGTAGAACGTCTTTAGGCCTTGGCGAAGAACTGGGCGTAGATGGTCCAGAGAGCGGCCAGACCGACCAGAACGTAGACGACTGTGCCGACGTGCTGGTGTGTGTAGTTGGCGACGAGAGCAACCAGATCGTAGCGGCCCTGAGTGGCACCGAAGAGACCCCAGTTAAGACCACCAACAATGAGCAGGATCATAGCGACCAGTGTCACTGTGGCTTTGAGGTCGAAAGGCTTCTTCTCGGCAGCAGGAGCTGGTGGGACGATAGCAGCAGGAGCGCTCATTTTTTAGTCGACGACATTTTTTGATTTTTATTGTGTATCAAAAATGTGGTCACAATATGTAGACATTGTGATGCTGGTGTTGGTAGTTATCGGTTGTCTTAACTGGGGTCTTTTCGGTCTGACTTCAGGTCAAGTCAATGTGGTCGAGATGTTTGACGTTCCTGTATACGTAAGACAGATTTTCTACTTCTTGATCGCTATCTCCGGTATCTGGCTGCTAGTTAGACTCGTGAGGTCGAGAAAAGAGAGATACACCTACCTAGAAGAGCCGAGAGGAAATCCCAAGTATGAGTCTGGTGGGTTAGACTATCCACCATGTTACAACATCTGCGGTGCTTCGCGCAAGATCTATGAGATTCTGAGCAAGAACAAGATCCAATCCAAATACCGACGTTTTCTAGAAATGCACTCGATAGTCTTGTGTCAGGAAGTTCACACTATGTCAAAACCTTGCGATCAGACTATGCTACGAGACCGGATAGCTGAAGCTAGAGTAGGTATCATCTCGAACACTACTCGAGCTAAAGTGGCTGGTCTTGTTAACAATAAGACTGGTCCTATAGTCGACTTCCTCGAAGCGGTGACGCAGATTCTAGAAGACGAGATGACTCGTATCAACTCTGAAGTCATGTTGACACCAGAGGAGAAGACAATCATTCGTGAGATGAATGAGACTTTCTATAAGGTCCATTATGGAGTAGTCGCCGACAGGTGTAACTGAAAAAGTGTCCGAGATAATTCTAAAATGGTTCATCTAGAGTCACCAACTTTTATGGCCATTCTGGCTGACGAGACTACTCAACACCGTCAAACTACAGGAGAGACTTATGAGAGTGACTATTACACTCCGAGTCAAATCACACTCAACAGCTTCACAGTAACTAAGTACAATTGTAACTACGATCCAGACACCGAGACGACTGGACTTCGGAACCGTTTTCGGACGGCGATGAAACGCGCTGTTAACCGTTTCGGTAGTGTCGAAGAAGTTCCTTCGTTTCTATACAAGGTTGAAATAAACCTAGGGTTCTGGTCACCTTCACCCAAACGTCAGGTTGGGTTCTTCGAGACTCTCAAAAATGGATTTTACCAAGGTCAGGTTTCACTCCACGAGTCAGAGACTGAACAAGACGTCACACTAACTCTACCAGATAAGAGTCGCAAACACTACTCTCTAATAGTACACTAAACCTTTTGTATTGACATACAAAAATGCTCTCTTATGTGGTCGGTGGTTTTGTGATAGTTATCGGTATCTTTCTCTATCTGTCTCGGTATCTGTCTCGAGGCGAGTTGTATGCAGTCTTACTGACTCTCCTCATCGCTGAAGTCTTTCTGGTCTTTCTAGCTTTTAGATCTAGAGACTCGCTTACGAGCTGGTTTCTTGTATTGACACCAGTTACAGTCACTATCCTCTACTCGATGGCTTTTCGAGTCTCGACCTCAGTCTTGAAGACTCAACCAGAAACCGTCTTACAACTGCTACAGAGACTTCACAGTCAAGTCTACGACAAGATCTCATCTGTCCGCAGAAAGTCTACCTCTAACTAAATGACAACAGTTACCTGTCATGGAACTACTAAAACTGGGAAAAGGTGTCGTCGTCTAGTTAAAGACGGAAACCTCTGTCTACACCATCGACAGAAAACAACGAGTTGGGTACAGGAGAAACCGGAAGAGTGTCCTGTCTGTTTTGAGAGTCTTGGCAGGTCAAGACCACTCTCCTGCGGTCATTGGGTCCACCGCGACTGTGTTCTCCAATCAGGTAAAAAAGAGTGTCCAATCTGTCGTTCTCAAGTTACCATCCGCGGAGCTGTTAAGAGACTAAAACCAGACACTCCAGACACTCCAGACTTTATCGACCTACTCCAGATGGAAGGACTCAACATCGACAGACAGGATGTGACTGGTTACATAACTCTCATCGGTGATAACATTATACTTGTAATACACACTTGAGTCAAGATGAGAAAAAAGAAAAAAGTGTGAAACCCTAAAAATGGCTGACTCTATCATCTGCCCAACAAACGTCATAATGTTGTTAGCGGTGCTTCTGGTTGTGGGTCTCATCTTCTTCTACAACAGCTGTGCCAGAAAAGAGAGATACACTCACTCATCAGTTCTTGCTTCAAACGTAGTCAACCCGACTGCTGAGAACCGAACTGGTTTTGTTGACAACCCACTGGCCGGCTATGCTGCAGGTCCTGAAACAGACTATAACTTCTTCAACGAAAATGGCAACGGCGTCTCAGACTATGACATGTTCTTCAACAACGGTAACAACGTTCTTAACCAACGAGCTGGTGAAGTCTCCTCAGTTCCAGATGCTGCTAAGCCCGAATCTTGCAATGCTCAGTGTCAGAGAAACCACCGCCTGAGACGCAATATGGGTCTCAGTCGTGCTGTTGCTGATCTTCCTCCAATGGACCTTTTCGGTACCACTGTTGCCGAACCAATCTTCTTCAACCGCGTCACAGGCAAGCCAATCCAGTCACTCTACAACAACCCAGCTGACCAGAGAGCTGGTATGATCGATCGTCTTAACCGCATCGGCAACTTTGAGTCTCCTGGCTACGATCAAATCGGTGACGTTCCCAACACAGTTGCTCCTCTCCCATCAACAGCCACATCAACATTCAACCCGAACACTGGTACTATCGCCGTCTCAGACTCACGCGAAATCATGATGTAAACTCAGACTCACGCGAAATCATGATGTAAACTCAGACTCAAAACATAACATGAATGTATCATACATTCAAAGATTAAAAGACACTCCTCAAAAATAAATGGGTAAGAGAAGTCTTGCACTTAAAGCTTTCTGTACCAACATTCATGAGCTCATTGAGTTGGCTCACAGCTTCAAAAAGTTAGGAAGTCAACGTCTCGTCGACTACCTTAAAACCAAGCCCGGAAAGTCTCTGATGGCTCGTCTAAAGTCAATTAAAGTAGGTCTCCGTTTCATACCTAACACCTACATGATGACCTCATTTCTAGAAGAGATTTCGAAAAAAGCTCCTGGTTCTGAAAAGACTATCCGACAGCTCATCCTCGACCGGGATGAAAACTACTTCTGTACTAATGACTACTTGACGACACTTGTCGACGACAAGGACCTTAAAAAGTACCTGATGGAGGTTCTTCAAATCTCAACATCAGAAGAGAGACAAGCAGTCTTCAATTACATGATAGCTTTTGTCGAACAGTCTGACATGTACCTGGAAGGTATCAAACAAAGATGAAAAAAGTTTCTAGTTGAAGGTTTACATTCTTGTATTCACATGCCGAAGAAGAGTGAAGTTCAGAGTGAGTCGCCTGTTGAGGAAGAAGTAACCACCATTGAGTGGTCTTCCAAACTCGAGTATGTTACGAATGTGAAAGTCAGAAAGATGCTTCAAACTCTTGTTAAGAAGGCTACTGGAGAGCAGCTATTTGAGCTGACTGGTCTGTACTATCTCTATCAGAATGACGTTGACAAGTTGATCGCAGAAGCTAAGAAGATGTTGGTAGATCCTTGGTCTCTTGAAGTTTATAGTAAGTCTCGTAACGATAAGCATTTTGAGGTCCAGTGCTTTGAGAAGCCACTGACAGTCGAGTCAGGTGTTTTCAAGTGTGGTAAGTGTGGTAGTGACAAGACAATGTCTTACGGAATGCAGACTCGTAGTGCTGATGAGCCGATGACACAGTTTGTCACTTGTTGTAATCCAAAGCCGGTAGCTAAGGACATTACACTTTGGAAGTCTTGTAAGGGTAATGAAGAACTTTACCTATCAAAGGGTGGTAAGATGGGTCGGTGTGGTCATAAGTGGAAACAGTAAAATGAAAACTATTAATGGAGATGTGCTTTAGTATGTTCATAACAAGACACAAGAGATTTATGACGCTGTTCGTCAAGTATCTATCAACGAGTACATCTAAGAAGTGAAAATACTTGTTACCAGTTAACAAGTTAATATGCCAGAGATCGTTGAAGTTCACACTATTGCTGGAGCTCTCAACAAGATCCTTTCTAAGAGGAAGTTGACTGCTATCAAACATGATTCCAAGAGTAAGTTCTCTCGACATCCAATCAAGAATCTAGATCAGTTGACACTTCCATGCAAGATTAAGTCAGTAACAGCTCGTGGTAAGAAGATCATCTTTACACTTGATAGTGGACAGTTTCTTGTCAGTTCTCTAGGTATGGAAGGTCGCTGGGTTCCGAAGCCAGAACGTCACTCAAACCTGTGGATTGAGTGTGGAGAGTTTCTTTTCTACTATGATGATTCTCGGCATTTTGGAGACTTTAATGTAGCTCTAAACCAGTCAGAACTTGACGATGTGATGAAGACAGTCGGATACTGTCTGTTGACTCAACGTGACCAGATCACATCAGAATGGTGGGCGAAACAGTTCTCTAACAAACGAATCAAGAAGCCAGTTTGTGACTATCTTCTCGACCAGTCTCGTTTTAGTGGTATTGGAAACTGGGTCCGAGCAGAAGTTCTCTACCGAGCTCGAATTAACCCTTATCGTAAGATCTACGAGCTCTCTTCTGAAGAAGTTGAAACTCTTCGTCAGAGTACCTTTAACGTTATCGATGAGGCTTTCTCTAGTTACGGACTAACTCTGAGAACCTACAAGGATCCACTCGGTCGAGAAGGCACTTTTGAACGGTCCTGTTACGGACGTGAAAATGACCCTCTCAACAACAAAGTCCAGCAGGATAAGGTTGGAGCTGGACGAACCATCCATTGGGTTCCTGCAGTACAAAAGTGACCTACTTACATTTGCATCTTTGAGACTCGGGAACGCCAGCCATAGCGGTCTCATAGTGTTGTCCACACCCCACAATGGTAAACTTCTTACAGACCTCACAAACAACCTTGCGACACATTTCAAGACACTTACACATTCTTTATGTGTAACTACACTAAAATGTTAGCAGACTTGGTGAGCCTCTCAGTTATCTTGTTTTTCCAGTGTTTATGTACCTGATGAGTGGGAGAGTAGTCTACATAAGACTTCTCATCGGTGTTGACTGTCACAGTCAGGAGTCGTTTTAGGGTACGGTTGGTCGAGAATTTCGTAGGTCATTTAAAAGTTATTGGCTACTAAAAATGCCTGCCAACATTTACACAGTTACAGATGAGAACTTGGCAAGAAGACCAGTCCAGGTTAACAACACAGTTCACGAGGCTCTCGTAACCAACATCACCAGCCCTATCATGTTCCTACTCATCTGGTCTGACAAGTGTCAGATCTGTCCCAAGTTCAAACCGATCTTTGCCAGTGCTGCTAGTCGTATCAACAGCAATGATATCAAGTTTGGTATGTACCAGGTTCGCGGTACTCAGATCACTGATTACACCAAGAACTCAATCTGTGAGACAGTTACGGGTGTACCATCAGTTCTCATCTTCTTCAATGGAGTTGCTGTGAAGAATGCTAACTACTTCAACAGTGTTGTCGAGTTCCTTGAGACTATCAAGATGACGGTTTCAAACCGTAACTCACTCCGTGTTCGAATGTTGTCAGATTCAGAGATTGAGTCGATGAAGAAGCAGCCACAGAAGGCGGCTCAGGTCTCTCGTGAACCTAGCCTCAATACAGGTGTCGTCGGCGGTACTACAGTCAATATTACACCAGGATCAGGTATGAACCAGTGCTCACTAGATGACCCGTTCAGCAAGTGCTTCACGATTGGTGAGATTGGCTGTGCTGGTGGCCGGTGCACTCTGGGGGGTTATGAAGGTCCGAAAGGTAACCAGAGTGGTGTCCCTAACGACTACAAAGGACCAGTCAATCCACGTCAAATGAACCTATAATTTCCATACATATGAACCTATAATTTCCATACATATGAACCTATAATTTCCATACATATGAACCTATAATTTCCATACATATGAACCTATAATTTCCATACATATCTTGATATGTATTCACATGATCGCTAAACACTATATACGTGTGCTCTCCCGACACGGACAATACCTATTACGTTATGACTGGAAATACTGTATGTTCTCGGATCAAGGATTCCATAGACTGTGGGCGATACGACTTAGCGCTAGACGAAGACCTTCGAATCGATACTAGACGTGGTTATAATCAACGAGATTGACAACGACGGTTACAACGACGGTTACAACGACGGTTACAACGACGGTTACAACTATGATTTATTGCCAGAACAAACAATTGGTTAGATCTAACATGTTAAATAAATGAAATACAGATAGTATATGAAATACCTAAACAACGGGCTAAAAATTCTCATACAATCTGTACAATTTGTAGGAGAAACCGATATGTCTCAACATTACCTGTGAGCTATTCAACACCACCATCTGTTAAAATAATAGACACCTATTATTATTACATGTTATTCATATAACTGTCGATCGCTATATGATATATATTTCTCAGTTGTTTCGTCCCGATTGTTTTCCAATAGATCATCTATCGTGTAACAATCTATATCTTCCTCCATATCTTCCTCCATATCTTCCTCCATATCTTCCTCCATATCTTCCTCCATATCTT
>Ga0172367_10006444_pt1 | contig 13815 bp, 15 predicted proteins | sample Lak10m_FD_114542 | JGI IMG/M metagenome (GOLD analysis project Ga0172367, IMG submission 114542) | Freshwater microbial communities from Kabuno Bay, South-Kivu, Congo - kab_022012_10m | ecosystem: Environmental > Aquatic > Freshwater > Lake | place: Democratic Republic of the Congo: South-Kivu... | reverse complement strand
TGGTCGAGCGCCAAGGCACGATCCATGCCGATCTCACCAACCGCAGCAGTGGGACGGTGCGCTCGATGCAGTTTGACCAGCCCCCTGCCGAGATGCAGATCAGCCCGGCAGGACACTGGAGCCTGGGGCCTGACCGCATCGGCCCCTGGCCCTGGGTGTGCGAACTGTGCCTGGTCTGGGGTGCGCAGCGCCGCCGGATCGTGGTGCGCCATGGCCCCAGCGATCTCGAGACGTTGGTGCTGGTGAGCGAGGGCCGACCCGGCCACGAACCGACACCGCCGGCCGCTCCCCTGCAGGTGCGGTCCCAGAGCGTCGAGCGACACCAGAAGCTCTGGCGGCTGGAGCAGCAGCCCGGCGTCACTGTGACGACCATGGCAGGCCGAGAACCCGGGCTTGCCGAAGCCGTGAGCCTGAGGTGGGAACCGGAGCCGGGGATCGCCCTCTGCCTGATGCGTCGGTACGACACGTTCGGCCTGCTGCAGGCGCTCTGATCAGGGGGCGGCCGACTGGGCCGCAGGGGCAGCAGAGGTGGCCGCTGGCAGGTTGGCACTGCCCGGTTTGTAGGCCTTGTCGACGCTGCCGGCAGCGCGCACCTTCTTGACCAGGGTGCTCTCAGCGACCCTGTATTGGCTGTCGTTGCGGGTGCCCAGATCCTCAAGCCTGAGGCGCTGCGCCTCCTGCTCGCCCATTTTGACCTTCACATCGGGGGCGATGCCGTGCTTGTGAATGTCACGACCGCTGGGAGTGAGGTACTTGGCAATGGTCACGGTCATGCCAGACCCGTCTGACAGGCCGCGCACCGACTGCACCAGACCTTTGCCGAAGGTCTTCTGACCCACCAACACGGCCCGGTTGTTGTCCTGCAGGGCTCCGGAAAGAATTTCGCTGGCGCTGGCGGATCCCTCGTTGACCAGGATCACCAGCGGTTTGTCGGTGAGGGCACGGCCGTTCGCCTTCTTGACGTCCGTGATGCCATCACGGGTCTTGGTGGAGACGATCGTGCCCTCATTGAGCCACTGGCGGGCGATCTCGATGCTGGCCATCAGCAACCCACCGGGGTTGCTGCGCAGATCGAGCACGTAGCCATTGACCCCCTTGGTCTCGAGATCCTTCAGCGCCAGGCGCATGTCCTTGGTGGCATTGGCATTGAACTGCTTGAGCCGGATGTATCCGACCTTGAAGCCATCGGGGGTGGTGTTGATCTGGTGATCCACCGCATGCAGTTCGATGCGCTCACGGGTCAGCGACAACTCCACCGGCTGTCCCTTGCGGCGCAGCGTCAGCTTGACGGCGGTGCCGGCTTGGCCTCGGATCAGCTTGACCGCATCCTCAGTGCTCATGCCCTTGGTGCTCTTGCCATCGATCGCCGTGATCACGTCCTTGGGCTGCACCCCGGCGCGGGAGGCTGGCGAACCCTCGATCGGCGAAACCACCACCAGCTCCTTGGTCTCCTTGTCGAGACTCAGCTGGATGCCCACCCCGGACAGTTCGCCCGAGGTGTCGATCTGCATCTCCTTGAACTCACGCGGGTCAAGGAAACGGGTGTAGGGATCATCGAGGCTGCCCAGCATGCCGCGGATGGCGTCATAGGCCTCCTTGGAACTGCCGTAGCTCTTGGCCAGCACATCGCGACGCAGCTTGCGCCAACGCTCGTCGTTGTACTTGCCGGTGGTGTCGAGGTAATCGCGAAAGACGACCTGCCAGGTCTGATCAATGACCTCCTTGGGGCTGTCGCTGATGCGCCCCATCCCCCCTGGTGGTGTGACCGCCTCGCGGGCCAACACTGCGGTGGCAGCGCAGGCACTGAGACCGAGCACCAGCACCACCGACTTGTTGACCATCTCCATCCCGCCGGGAATCCTGCGATCAAGCTAGCCGCCGAACCCGGTTTCAGCGAAGTACCCCGGGCCTGGGATGCGGAGCGGGATCAGGGGTCAACCCAGCGGCCGTCGTCCTTGATCAGCTGGATTAGGGCGGTAACACCCTCGGTTTCTGACACACGGCGGATCTCCTCGCGACCGCGGTACAGGGAGATCACACCCGGAGTCTTGCCCACGTAGCCGTAGTCGGCATCGGCCATCTCACCAGGCCCGTTGACGATGCACCCCATCACGGCGATGTCGAGGCCGGTGAGATGGGCGGTCGCGCTGCGCACCTGATGCAAGACCTCCTCAAGATTGAACAGCGTGCGGCCGCAGCTGGGGCAGGCGACGTACTCGACCATCGTCTTGCGCAGCCCGAGCGCCTGGAGAATCGAATAACAGACCGGAATCTCCTTTTCCGGCGCCTCGGTGAGTGACACCCGGATCGTGTCGCCGATGCCCTCGGCCAGCAGCGGCGCAATGCCGGCAGTGCTCTTGACGCGGCCGTAATCGCCGTCACCCGCCTCGGTGACGCCCAGATGCAGGGGGTAGGGGAACCCCTCGGCATCCATGCGGTCGGCCATCATCCGGTAGGCCGCCATCATCACCGGGGCCCGTGAGGCTTTCATCGAAACAACAATGTTGTGAAAGTCGAGCCGGTCGCAGATGCGGATGAACTCCATCGCGCTCTCGACCATGCCCAGCGGGGTGTCGCCATAACGGAACAACATGCGCTCCGCCAGCGAGCCGTGGTTAACGCCGATGCGCAGGGCCTTGTCCTGGTCCTTGAGCAGCCTGACCAGCGGTTCAAAGGTTTCGGTGATGCGCTCACCGATCGCGGCGATCTCAGCGTCTGAGAACTCACTGCGGTTGGGATCGGGCTTGTCGAACACAAACAACCCCGGGTTGATGCGCACCTTGTCGACGTGCTGCGCCACCTCGAGGGCGATCTTCATGCCGTTGTGGTGCACGTCGGCCACCAGGGGCACCGACTGGTAAGTGTCGATCAGACGCTGGCGGATCTCGCCCATGGCCCGGGCATGGGCGAGCGACGGCACCGTCACCCGCACGATCTCACAACCGGCCTCGTGGAGACGGCGGATGCCGGCGGTGGCACCCTCGATGTCGAGGGTGTCCTCATTGATCATCGACTGCACCACCACCGGATGGTCACTGCCGATCCAGATGTCACCCACGCGCACGCTGCGGGTCCTGCGGCGTGAGATCAAGGTGTCGTAGCGAGGGTTGCCGGCCCAGTCCGTGGACGCTGCTTGGGGGCTGGCCAGGGCGGCAGTCATGGCGGTGTACAAGCCATCAACGGCAGCCAGGCTGTCACAGCGGCAGGGTCAGCTGGGTAGTGCCGGCGGGACGCCAGGTGCGGCAAGGGCCACACCCACGGCGCGCAGATCCAGGCGGGTGAGGGCCCTGGGACCGCCCTCGGTCTCCCGGCCAAAGCGCAACAGGTAGGAGGGATGCAGGATCGGCATCAGCCAGCAACCGGCCAGGGCGGCGGCCAGGGGCCCGGTAGCGGCCTGGTGCCACTGACCCCGCAGGCGGGTGATGCCGCCCTTGATGCCCAGCACCGCCTCCAGGGCCGTGGCCCCCACCAACAGCACCAGGTCGGGCGCCACCAGCGAGATCTGGGCAGCCAACCAGGGTCGGCAGGCCGTCAGCTCGGCGGCCGTGGGCCGGCGATTGCCCGGCGGTCGGCACTTGATCGCATTGCAGATGTAGACATCGTCCAGGCCGGCCTGCTGCAGCAGGCTGTCGAGCAGCTGGCCCGAACGCCCCACAAACGGCACGCCGGTGGCATCTTCGTCGGCCCCGGGCGCCTCACCGATCAGCATCAGCCGGGCAGCGGGATTGCCGCGACCGATCACCACCTGCTGGCGCTGATCGACCAACCCGCAACGCCGGCAGCAGGCACACAGCTGCCCGAGGCTCTGCAGCGAGAGCGGCGCGTGCATGGCTGTTGTCGCATTCGAGGCCATCCTGCAGGAGCAGGTTGGGTCGTTTGGTTCCTGCCCGAACGGTTCCACGCAAAGGCGTGCGGCAGGATGGCCCGAACGCCCCCTGCCCCATGCCGGCGACGTCGCCTTCGCAGAGTTCTGCTTCAGCCGCGAACGCCTGGCTGTCGGAGCGGGCCCGGGCCCTGCAACCCTCGCTGACCCTGGCGATCGCGGCCAAGGCCAAGCAGCTCAAGGCCGACGGCCGCGACATCTGCAGCCTGAGCGCCGGTGAACCCGACTTCGACACCCCGGCCTTCATCTGCGAGGCCGCGGCCCTGGCCCTGGCCAACGGCCAGACGCGCTACGGCCCAGCCGCCGGCGAACCGGCTCTGCGCGAGGCCATCGCCGCCAAGCTGAGTCAGGAAAACCACGTGCCCACCAAGCCGGCCCAGGTGCTGGTCACCAACGGCGGCAAGCAGGCCCTGTTCAACCTGTTTCAGGTGTTGCTGCAACCGGGTGACGAGCTGCTGCTGCCGGCACCCTTCTGGCTCAGCTACCCCGACATGGCCCAACTGGCCGGTGCCTCGGTGCGGCTGATCCCCAGCGATGCGGCCGCCGGCTTCAGGCTGACGCCCGAGGCGCTGGAGGCCGCGATCGGACCCGCCAGCAAGCTGCTGGTGCTCAACAGCCCCAGCAATCCCACCGGCACGGTGCTGCGGCGCAGCGAGCTCGAAGCCCTGGCCACGGTGCTGCGCCGCCACCCCCGCCTGCTGGTGGTCTGCGACGAGATCTACGAATTTCTGCTGGCACCCGGCCACAGCCACCACAGCCTGGCGGCGGTGGCACCCGACCTGGCCGAGCGCATCCTGATCGTCGGCGGCTGTGCCAAGGGCTGGGCCATGACCGGCTGGCGCATCGGCTGGCTGGCCGGCAACCAAAGCGTGATCGATGCCGCGGCGGCGTTGCAGAGCCAGAGCACCAGCAATGTGTGCACCTTTGCCCAATACGGCGCCCTCGCCGCCGTGAGCGGGCCGCGCGACTGCGTCCAGGCCATGGCCGCGCAGTTCAACAGCCGGCGTCAGCGCCTGAGCGACGGGGTGCGCGCGATCCCCGGGCTGCAGTTGCACCCGCCTGAGGGGGCCTTCTATGCCTTCCCGGATGTGAGCCATTACGGCCTCGATTCAATGACCCTGTGCAACCGCCTGCTCGACGAGGTGGGGCTGGCGGTGGTGCCGGGCATCGCCTTCGGCGACGACCGCTGCATCCGTCTGTCGTGTGCGGCTGCCGAGACAACGATCGATAATGCTCTGGAACGGTTGGCCCGGTTTCTGCAGGCGCTCTGAGGCCTAAGCAACCCCAACCCATCCATCCTTCATCTGCTGTCGACCATGCCCGTTCGAGAACGTTGGACCGCCGTCGCCCTGGGCCTGAGCCTGGCCCTGGGCACGGTGGTCCTCACCCCTCACCTGCGCCCCGCCGCCGCCGAGGTCAGCCGCCCGGTGCTGCGCATCAGCGCCATCCCCGACCAGAACCCCGAAAAACTGAACCGGCTGTACGGCCAGGTCGCCCAGCTGCTCGGCAAACAGCTGGGCGTGCCGGTGCAATACGTGCCGGTGATCGACTACGCGGCCGCCGTCAGCGCCTTCAGAACCGGCAACCTGGATCTGGTCTGGTTCGGCGGGCTGACCGGGGTGCAAGCGCGGTTGCAGAAACCCGGGGCCCAGCTGATCGCCCAACGCGACATCGACGCGGCCTTCCACACCGTCTTCATCGCCAACAAGGGCAGCGGCCTACAACCGATCACCAGCCTCAAGGGCCTGCAGGAACTCAAAGGCAAGCGCTTCACCTTCGGGTCTGAGAGCTCCACCTCGGGGCGGTTGATGCCGCAATTCTTCCTGCAGCAGGCGGGGGTGAAGCTCAGCGACTTTGCCGGCGGCGCCCCGGGCTTCAGCGGCAGCCATGACGCCACCATCGCCCTGGTGCAGAGCGGCGCCTACCAGGCCGGTGCGGTCAACGAGCAGGTCTGGCTGGCCAACCTGCGCAGCGGCAAGGCCAACCGGGCCAGGGTGCTGGCCATCTGGCGCACCCCCGGATACCCCGACTACCACTGGATCGGCCAGCCCAACCTCGATCAACGCTTCGGCAAGGGCTTCACCACCAAACTGCGCGGCGCAATCCTCAGCTGGCGGCCCGCCAACCCCGAGCAGAGGGAGGTGTTGCAGTTGTTTGGCGCCCAGCAGTTCACCCCGGTCGACAGCAAGGCCTATGCCCCGATCGAGCGGGTGGGCCGACAACTGGGCAAGATTCGCTGACCCATCGGGGTGGGGCGGGCAGCGCACCGTTCAGAATCAACCCAGTCCGGTGCGGCTGCTCCGTGGTCTGGTTGATCGATTTAGTGCTGCTGCTCGCCGGCCTGGTGATCTGGACCCGCGCCAGCAACGAGGGAGATGAGGCCTGGTCGCTCTTTCTGCGCAGCATTGCCGTTCTCGATCTGGCCTTCATCACCCTGGGCAACGGCCAATGGCTGATCGAGATCCCGATGCTGGTGCTGGCACTGGCGCTGCCCTCGGCCGCCAGCCTCGAGCGGCGACATCCCTGAGACGGCCATGAACCCCCGCGGGCCCGATCTGATCGAGGTGTCCCTGGTGGCGCTGATCCTGGCGTTGATCGTCTACCGCCTCACCCTGGCCTGAGGGCCGGCAGCTGGGGCAGGATGGGTGGTTGCGCCCTGCCCGGGACACTCATAGAGCCCGCCATTGACTGCCCTGCTGACCCTCGAGAACATCAGCGTGCGGGGGCGCCGTCTGCCCCGCCTGGATGGGGTCAACCTGCAGCTCAGGCCTGGCGAACGGGTGGCCCTGCTGGGCCCCAGCGGCGCCGGCAAGAGCACCCTGCTGGCGGTGGCCAATGGCCTGTTGGAGCCCGATCAGGGCCAGGTGCTGTGGCATGGGGAACCGCGGGCCTTCGGGGCACGGGCCCGGCGGCGCCAGCAGCGCCGCATCGGCATGCTCTGGCAGGACCTGCGCCTGATTGAGGAACTGACCGTGCAGCAGAACCTCAACGCCGGACGCCTGGGGGCCTGGGGCTGGCCCCGGGCACTGCTCAACCTGCTGGTTCCCCTGGAAACCCAGGCCTGCCGCGAGCTGTTGCTGCGCCTCGACCTGGAACCAGGACTCCTGGTCGAACCGGTGGCGACCCTCTCGGGCGGCCAGCGGCAGCGGGTGGCCCTGGCCAGGCTGCTGCGCCAGGAACCCGAACTGATGCTGGCCGACGAACCCCTCGCCAGCCTGGATCCACGGCTGGCAGATGGGCTGCTGGCCCTGCTGCTGCGTGAGGGCGCAGCGCCCCGGGCGCTGCTGCTCAGCCTGCACAGGCCTGACCTGCTGGCCGGTTTTGACCGGGTCATCGGCCTGCGGGGCGGGCAGCTGGCGTTTGACATGCCACGCAGTGCCCTGACCCCCGCAACCCTGGCCGATCTGTATGTGGACGCCACGGGCGCCGCAGGGGCGGGTTGAAACCGGCCGCGCCGCTACTGATGCTCCTGCCCGCCGCGGTGCTGCTGCCGCTGCTGCTGTTGCTGCCCCAGGCCCTGCACGGGGGCGGCTGGGAGCTGGTCGGCCAGTTTGCCGCCGCGGCGCTGCAGCCCAGCCTCGATCCGGTGGTGCTGCAGAGCCTGCTGCGGGGTCTGGCAATCACCTGCGCCGTGGCCCTGGTGGGCTGGGCCGTGAGCCTGGTGCTGGGGGTGCTGCTGGGGCTGGCCAGCGCCCGGGTGGTCTGGCAGAGCCTCAGCGGGCGGTGTTGGCCCGCCGATCTGCTGGCCCGGCTGCTGGCGCTGCCACGCTCCATCCATGAGCTGATCTGGGGCCTGCTGTTGCTGCAGCTGATCGGTCTGCAGCCGGCGGTGGCGGTGGCCTCGATCGCGATCCCCTATGGCACCCTGGTGGCCCGGGTGGTGCGCGACCTGCTGGACGCCCTGCCCCGGGCCAGCCTGGCCGCCCTGTTGAGCGCGGGGACGCCCGCGCCCACCGCCCTGCTGACGGCCCTGGGCCCCCCGCTACTGCCGGGCCTGCTCAGCTACGGGGGCTACCGGCTCGAGTGCGCCCTGCGCAGCGCCACCCTGCTGGGGGTGTTTGGCCTGGGCGGCCTGGGCAACGATCTGCTGCTAAGCCTGCAGTCACTGCAGTTCCACGAACTATGGAGCGGCCTGTGGCTGCTGCTCGCGGTGATGCTGCCGCTCGAGGCCCTGATCGCTCGCCTGCGGCGCCACTGGAGCATGCCGGCACGGCTCAGCCTGGGGCCCCAAACGCAACACCGCAGCGTTGGCCGTCGGGGGCGGCAGATGCTGGTGCTGCTGGGCAGCCTGCTGCTGCTGGCCTGGGGCGCTGCCCGGTGGCTCCAGATTGATCCAACCCAGCTGCTGCACTGGCAACCGCTGCCGCCGCTGGGTCAAGGGGGCTGGCAGGAGGCCCTGGCCCTGCCCTGGCCAAGCCTGATCGTCGAGACCTTGCTGTTGACGCTCACGGCAGCGGCGCTGGCGGTGGGTGCGGGACCGCTGCTGCTGCTGCTGGTGGCCCCCTGGCGCCCGGGCCGCGCCCTGCTGCAGCTGGGCTGGATGCTGGGGCGGCTCTGGCCGCCACCGCTGACGGCGCTGCTGCTGCTGTTTGTGCTCAAACCCGGCCTGCTGCCGGCCGCGCTGGCCCTGGGCTTTCACAACCTGGGCATTCTGGGGCGGCTGTTGCGGGAAGCCTGCAGCGCCGCCGACCCCGCCCCCGAGCAGGCCCTCAGCAGCAGCGGCAGCGGGCCTCGCCTCGCCCTGCTCTACGGACGCTTCAGCCGGGTGGCCGGCTCCTACCTGGCCTACGGGGCCTACCGCAGTGACGTGATCCTGCGCGAAACGGTGGTGGTGGGACTGGTGGGCGGCACCGGCCTGGGCAGCCAGCTGCGCGAAAGCCTCAGCGCCTTCGCCTGGCAGCAGATCGGCCTGCTGCTGGTGGCCTATGCCCTGCTGACCCTGGTGGGAGAAGATCTCAGCGACCGGAGCCGCCGCCAGTTGCTGGGGGCCTGACCCAGCCACCCGACTCCGCCGAACCATGCCAGTGCCGATCCCCAAGAAACTCATCGCCCTGGGCGACAGTGGCGTCTATGGCTGGGGGGATCCGCTCGAGGGGGGCTGGTGCGAACGGCTGCGCCGTCACTGGATGGAGCTGCCGGGCGGACCGGTGCTCTACAACCTGGGCGTGCGTGGCGATGGGCTCGAGCGCCTGGCGGCACGCCTGGCGCTCGAGGTGGGGCGCCGGGGCGAGCTCAGACGCCAGCAGCCCCAGGGCATCCTGCTGGGGATCGGCCTCAACGACAGCGCCCGCGTCGGTCGGCCCGACGGCCGCCCACAACTGGACTCCGACGGGTTTCTGTTTGGCCTGCAGCAGTTGCTGGCCCAGGCCCGCAGTCTCGCGCCGGTGTTGGTGATCGGGCTCACCCCGGTGCTCGAGGAGGCGATGCCCTACGCCGAGGTGCTCTGGTACAGCCTGGCCGACCTGCGACGCTACGAGGCCCTGCTGGAGGAGGCCTGCCTGGCCACCGACGTGCCGTTTCTGCCCTTGCTCGAGTCGCTGATGGGCGATCCCGCCTGGCCTCGATGGCTGGACAGTGATGGTCTGCACCTCAACAGCGAGGGGCACAGGCAGGTGTACGAACGCCTGCGCCACTGGCCGGCCCTGCTGCAGTGGGCCGATCTGCAGCTGCAGCTGCGGGTGACGCCTGGTGCTGCCTGAGGTGCTCACCCGAACGGGTGAGTCCTTTTCACCCTGTCGGGGGAGGTGATGGCGGGAAGGCCTGGCAGACCGTGAAACCACGGAGCTCAATCTGAACCATGCCGAACAACCCCACCAACACCGACCTGCTGGCTGCGCTGGCCATGTGCCGTGATCCACGCCAGCGGCTGCAGCTGCGCAACCGGCTTGTGGAGGCCAATCTGGGCCTGGTGCACCACGTCGCCGCAGGCCAGCTGGGCAAAGGCAGCCTGGGCTATGGCGATCTGGTGTCGGTGGGTTGCATCGGCCTGATCCGGGCGATCGACTGCTTCGAGTCAGGTCGCGGGCTGCAGCTCAGCAGCTATGCGGTGCCGTTCATCCGCGGGGCGATGCAGCACGAGGAACGGGATCGCAACCAGCCCCTCAAGACCCCGCGCCGCCTGCGCGAACTGCAACAACGGGTCTGCAGCCTGCAGAACCGACGCGCGTGCCAGGGCCTGCCGCCCCTGGGGCAACTGGATCTGAGCGCCGCCCTGGGCTGCAGCGCCCAGCAGCTGCAGGAAGCAGCGGCGGTGCAGCAGGCCCTGCGGCTCTGCAGCCTCGATGCCCCGCTCGCGGCGGCCGATGCCGATGGACCTGTCACCAGCCTGATCGAACGGCTGAGCCACGACCCGGGCGACAACGCTGATGCCAGTCCGGCGCTAGATCGGCAGCAACAGCAGCAGTGGCAGTGGTTGCAACGGGCCCTGGCGCAGCATGCCCCCGCCGATCGGCAGCTGCTCTGGGGCCGCATCGTCGAGAATCGCGACTGGCAGGCCCTGGCCGCCGAGCAGGGGCAGCGACCGCGCCAGCTGCAGCAGCGCTACGCCGTGCTCGTGAGCGCGCTTCAGAGCGGCTGGGCCAACGCCATCAGGCCGATGGCCAGAAGGGCGGCGATGGCGGTCTGAAGACCATTGACCAGCTCATTGCTGAGCCAGGTCCAGCGGCGCTGCAGGGTGGCACCGATGGCACTCTCGATCACGGTGGCCACCAGACCCACCAGGGTCACCAGCAGCAACACCTGCTCCAGGTGGCCGGCACCGCGCAGCAACCCCAGGGCCGCGCACACCAGGGCCATCACCAGGGCACCGGCGGCGCTAGCGGCGGTGCCCTCGAGGCTGATCGCGCCCTCGGTGCCCGGCGGCACGGGCCGCAGGGTCGTGATCAAAACGGTGCGGCGACCCCAGCGTTTGCCGATCTCGCTGCCGCAGGTGTCGGCGAGCTTGGCCGCGAAGCTGGCCGCAAACCCCACCAGCAACAACGGGCGCCAGGCCGCAGGCGCCACACCACACAGCAGAGCCAGCAGGGCCCCGGTGGCGGCCGAGCCCCAGACGTTTTCTGGCCCCCGCCGGCCGCCACGGGCCTCGGCCAGGCCGCGGGCCTGCTTGTGGGCGTAGCCCAGCCGGGTCACCAGCGAGCCCAGCAGCAGATACACCACCACCGCGAGCCAGCCCGGGGGCCCCAGGGCGCCCCACAGCACCGTGCCCAGGACGGCGGCGTGGACCCAGCCGGTCGGGGTGAGCAGGGGCAGGCGGCTGGCGGCGGCGATCAGCGCCGCATTGAGCAGCAGTGCCCCGCCCCAGTGCAGCCATACCGTCATGGGGCCATTGTGTTGCACTGCCCAACGGCCGACCCAGCCGGCGGCCATGGGCACCGGATAATCAGCCCACGCGGGGCCATCTCCATGGTGTTCAACAACAAGGGCAATTTCTTCCTGGATCTGGGCAGCGAGGGTGCCAAACCCGCCCAGGTGGCGCTGGCCACCGAACCAGCCCAACCGGCCCAACCGGCCGAGCAGGCTGCGGCAGTTCCGATCATCACAGTTCCGAACATCACAGTCGCTCCCGCCACCGCGGCTCCCGCAGCAGCTGCCCCGGTGGCAACGGCTGGTCCGGCGCTGACCACCGCCGAGGCGATCGCCGCCGAGCTGCGCGCCGCCCAGGAGGCCAAGCCCCCTGCCAGCGTGGTCACGTTTGCACCGGAGGCCCTGAATCCGGCCAACGCCGCGCCCACCCGCCGCCGCAAGGCCGGAGCCAATCTGGCCGGCTACAAGCAGATGGCGGCTGGCATGGTGCGCAGCTGAGCTGACGCAATCAAGCTGGCGCAATCAAACCGGCGCATCAATGCTCGCGCTGGCGCCGGTTCACCAGAAGCGTGGCCGCCACCACCGCCGCCGTTGCGGTGCGCAGGATCGAGGGCCCGAGCTGAACCGCCATCCAGCCATGGGCCAGGGCGGACTGCTCTTCATCGGGACTCCAGCCCCCCTCGGGCCCAATGGCCACGCTGACCGTGGAATCTGGCGGGAGCTTCTGCTCGGCCAGCAGCCGCTCGAGCTGCGGCAGGGCGTCGTTGCGGGTGGTGGCCAGCAACCGCAGACCCGAGGCCGCGGCAAAGCAGTTGCGGGCAGGGCAGGGAGGCATCAGCTCCGGAACCCAGAGCCGCTCGCACTGCTCCACGGCCTCACGCACCAGGCCCTCGGCGCGAGCCCCATTCCAGCGTTCGGCCACACTGCGGTCGGCCAGCAGCGGCTGCAGCGCATCGATGCCCAGCTCGGTGGCCATGCGCAGCAGCACGTCAGCGTCACGGCGTGGCGGGGCAAAGGCCAGCTGCAGGAAGGGTCGGGGAGGCGGCTGATGCTGCAGCGGCTCCGCCTGGGGCTGCTGCAGCCGTGCCGCGCCATCCACCAGGCTGGCCTCCCAGAGACGGCCGGCACCGTCGACCACCGCAAAGCTGTCGCCGGCCCGCAACCGCAACACCCGACCCAGGTAGTGCAGCTCAGGGGGCTGCAGGGCCACGGCACCGGTGGCAGCGGCAGCCGCGAGGCGTGCAGGGCTGAGCAGCAACCGGCGCAGTTCGCGACCCACGGTCAGCCGTCGAACAGCGACTCGCCCTGGTCGTCGACCGGCCAGTCGTCGTTGAGACCGCCGATTAGCAGCTCCTCGAGCTCGACCACCTCCTGGCTCAGCTGGCGCACTGTATTGATCAGCACATCGAGCGCAACGGCATCGCTGGTGCCCAGATCGACCCAGCAGCGGGCCCAGCAGCCCTGGTACTCCATCGGGCCCATGTTGTGCATGAGGGCCGGCAAGGCGGCGTCGGCCGAGGCGCTGTCGTAGCCCATCCAGCGGAGTTCGTCGCCCTCCTGCTCGTGGGTCTGCAGGTTCTCGGCATTGAAACCACCCAGCTTGCCCAGAAAGAACCAGCTGTCAAAGGCGGTTTCCAGGTAGCCCCGCTCCCCCTGACCGAGGGGATCGGGGCTGCGCAGCCAGATCCAGCAGTTGAACGGATCGATTTCGCGGAACTGAACCTCCATGGACCCGGCGTTGCAACCGTTCCATCAAACACGCAACTGCGCCCCGCGGCCCTGCAAGCTGGGGCCCATGCTTGAACTCGTGGGTATCCGCTACCAGAGCGCCACGTCCGAGGCGCCGGTGCTCGCGGGCATCGACCTGCAGCTCGACAGCGGCCAGCTGGGTTTGGTGGCCGGCCGCAGCGGCTGTGGCAAGACCACCCTGCTGGAGGTGATTAGCGGTCTGGCCGAACCCACCGCAGGCGTGGTGCGCTGGCAGGGCCAGCGGCTGGGCGGGCGCCAGCGGCGCTGGCTCTGCGGCCTGGTGTTTCAGTTTCCCGAGCGCCACTTTCTGGGGCTCAGCGTGGGCCAGGAACTCAAGCTCGGGCACCGGCGCCTAGCGGCTGACGACGCCGCCGCCGTGCTGCGTCAGGTGGGGCTTGGGGCCCTGTCGCTGCAGCAACAGCCCGAGCAGCTCAGCGGCGGCCAGCAACGGCGCCTGGCCCTGGCCGTGCAGCTGCTGCGCAACCCCCAGGTGCTGCTGCTCGATGAACCCACGGCCGGGCTCGACTGGAGCGTGCGGGGCGAGATCCTGAGCCTGCTGGCCGGCCTGGCCCGCCAGCGGGCGGTGCTGGTGGTCAGCCACGAACCCGAATTGTTTGCCCCGATCGCAGGTCCCTGCTGGCGACTGGAGCAGGGAAGGCTCCGTACGATGGATCGAGTCGAATCGGTGGCATGAGCGATCGGATGCTGCGCGCCACCGCCGCCGCAGGCGGCATTCGTCTGGTGGCGGTGACCACCACCGTGGCCAGCCGCTATGCGCGGCGCCGGCATGCGCTCTCGTACCTGACCACCGCCCTGCTGGGACGTGCCATGACCGCGGGGCTGCTGCTGGCCAGCTCCATGAAGGTGGCCCATGGCCGCGT
>Ga0172367_10006442_pt1 | contig 13820 bp, 11 predicted proteins | sample Lak10m_FD_114542 | JGI IMG/M metagenome (GOLD analysis project Ga0172367, IMG submission 114542) | Freshwater microbial communities from Kabuno Bay, South-Kivu, Congo - kab_022012_10m | ecosystem: Environmental > Aquatic > Freshwater > Lake | place: Democratic Republic of the Congo: South-Kivu... | reverse complement strand
CGCATTTTCCGAAATGACACCCATCTCTTGAGGCAAAATTATCCACGTTGCTTCTGGAAGCTGTCCTGCGATTGCGATTTGCACTTGGGATGTCACCGCCAACTGGACCAACCCCACACCGCTTTTATAAGCAGCTCTTCCAGCCAGAAGTGGCGCACCCAGGTAATTAATAGATCCTGCAACTACCAACGCGGTTCCAAAAGTTCCTTTGTGTGAATCGGCAGACCGAAATGGCAGAAGGTACTCAACAGTTTCATCATCTGCAACAAAATGGTCGACTTTATTCCACAAAGAATATTTTTCGGTCAACCCAATATCAACCACGCGAAGTTCACCCACTTGTTCGAAAGCCGGAAATTTCAATAAGCCAACTTTTATCGCCGCCATGCAAACAGTCATGCTGGCAGGTATTACTTCTTCAGCAGTCTCACCGGTATCGCAATTCACACCTGAAGGACAATCTACAGCGACTACATAAGGAGGCCACGATAATTCGGAAATTGATCTATTTACGGCATCCAACACCTTTGCTATTTCTTCCTTCAAAGGTAATTTAACTCCAGTGCCCAACACACCATCAACCACGACATCAGCCGTCCCGATAAATGCAAAGAGATTATCAAATTGCGAGTCTGTTTCCGCCAGAATGATTTCGCCAGTCTCTTTCCTCAATCGCTCGATTAATTCATCCCCATCCACCTTTCGACCAACGATGTAAGCACGCGCCCGCCAACCATCTGCCGCCAGACGCGACAAAGCCACGAGGGTATCACCTCCATTATTCCCTGGACCAACAAGCCCAAGAACCTCGCGCTCAGCGTCTTCCACATGTGCAAGGAGTTCAATTTCATTAGCCAAGCCATGACCCGCATTTTCCATCATCATGGCAAATGTTAGGCCATTCTGATTGGCCTCTTTTTCGATATTTCGCATCTCAGTAACAGAAACAAGTTTCATAAGATCACCTCATCTTTAACCAAAAGTAACTTTAACAAATTCTAATGCATATCCAAAAAAAAGTAATTGTTTTACTTATCCCTTGTATCTATAAGTTAAAAGACCCACCCTGCCGTCGCACGAGGGCTGCCGCAGGGGGTGTGGCTCTTCGCGTGTGTCACGAGCAGGGTAGGAATTTCACATAAAAAAGGGGGCATCAATGCCCCCCCATCTTCAGTTATTATAAACTAAATTTCAATGTTTACCTACCTAATTCTACTAAGTAAAAAAAACACGAGTCAATTAGAATTGAAATTTAACTTATTGCTTCAAGGAAGCAATTTAAGTATAACCGAATATTCCTGTTACACAATATGCATTTCAGCATAAATCTTCATTTAACAACAAGTTGGGAATATGTGCAGCGGACTTTTGCCTTGATGCTTGACACAGTAGTGCAACACCGATATAATTTGTCCGCTTAATCAACTAATAAACCAGTCTTCTGGATGCAATCGTAAAAGGAGCAATAAATGCCACCACAACCAAAGCGTAAGCACTCAAAAGGTCGCCGCGATCGACGCCGAGCACATGATGCCATTGAGGCGATCAATTTGACGGCTTGTCCAAATTGTGGACAAATGCGATTACCCCATGTTGTTTGTCCTCAATGCGGGCATTACAAGGGTAGGGAAGTGATCGTAGTTGAAAAGGAAAAGAAGTCCTAATTTGACAACAAACGCGCCGTGACCAACACGGCGCGTTTGTGTTTATATGGATATCTTTCGAAATAAATTTAAGAAAAATTCTTTTCAACCAATTCAGGAGGTAAACATGATTTTTGACCCAAGATATTCTGCTTTCTTATTTCCTGGGCAAGGCTCTCAATCAGTCGGAATGGGACAAGCATTATCTATTAAATTTCCAGAAGCCAAGAATTCTTTCGAAAAGGCAGATGAAATCCTCGGATTTCCATTTTCAGAAATCGCGTGGAATGGGCCAGAGCAATCGTTAAACGACACTGTGAACACTCAACCTGCTTTGTTTATCCATTCGCTCGCAGCGTTCAGAACATTTCAAAGTCATTACCCTGCCTCCCTTCCTCAATTTATGGCAGGACATTCACTCGGCCAACTGTCCGCAATCGCTGCCTCAGGTGCGATCAGTTTCGAGGATGGGCTACGACTTGTCAGAAAACGAGGGGAACTAATGAAGCAGGCTGGCGAATCGAACCCCGGGGGAATGGCGGCTATATTAGGCGTCGACATTCCAACATTAGACAGAGTATGCGCTGAAGCCAGCTCAACGGATGAAATCGTTCAAGTCGCAAATGATAACTGTCCTGGGCAAGTTGTTATTTCTGGGCACAGAGCCGCTCTTGACCGAGCCATCATCGGCGCGAAAGCCGCAGGAGCAAAACGCGCCCTACCGCTGGCGGTCAGCATTGCAGCACATTCACCGTTGATGAGTTCTATTCAAACTCAATGGGATGAGGCTGTCAAAAAATCTAAAATTACTAATGCTGGGGTCGCGGTGGTTGGAAATGTCTCAGCCAATCCACTCGCCGAAGCTGATTACATCCGCGCCGACACCATGGCACAGATGCAGTCAAGAGTCCGTTGGACCGAATCCGTAAAATGGTTAGCTGCCCAAGGGGTCCGGACTTTTATCGAGGTTGGCCCAGGAACAGTTCTCAGTGGATTGGTAAAAAGAATTGTCGACGGAGCGACATGCTTTCCATTGGGCAATCCGATTGATTTCGAGATATTTGATAATTAAAATTAGTCTTTTGCACTGAGTGATGAACTGAGATCTTAATGATCTCTTCTGCAATGATATCGGTCAGAAAAAAAATATGACATATTACTCTTTTATTATGCTTACCGAGCATAGTATAATTTTTTTATGATACATTTGCCTGGCAACTCGTTTGTCAGCCCCCTTTGGCGGTGGATGTACTATACCTGGTCAGCAAACTCCTGCTGATCATTTTTTTTAACCAGATTCAATCAAAGTAAAAAATTAATATTTGCGAGAAGGAGAATACATGAGACTCGGCAAACTGGCTACTGACATTGCAGAATCGCCAACCCTAATGCTAAATGAAGAAGCTCGTATATTGCGCGAGCGAGGCGAAGCTGTAATTCATCTTGGTATTGGAGAACCAAAGAATAAGACCCCTATTGCTGCCATTCTATCATCCGCAGCAAAATTAACAAGCGGAGAAGTGAAATACACTCCTGCTGATGGGGTACTATCTCTTAAAAAAGCAGTTATTCGTTATACCGAGGAAAACTACGATAGGTCGGTAGCTCCAGAAAATGTGATTATCACGAATGGGGCGAAACAATCATTATTTAATATTCTATACTCAATTCTTAATCCTCAAGACGAGGTAATTGTTTTAGCTCCATACTGGGTTTCTTATCCTGAGATAATTAAAATGTGTTATGCGAAACCTGTGATTGTCACACCTGGAGACGGAACTTTTACACCCGCCTTCGAAGAAATTGAAAAAGCTGTAACAAGTTATACCAGAGCAATCATCGTAAACAGCCCTAATAATCCGTCCGGGGCAGTCTATTCTGCAGAATTGATTGGGAAAATTGTTGACCTTTGCGAACGCAAAGGGATATTTATGGTATGCGATGATATTTACCATAAACTGGTCTTTGATCGAAATGCAGCAATCCCAGCTTACAAATTCAGCAAAAAAGAAATTGAAGATTCGCATATTATCGTAGTCAATGGTGTTGCCAAGATATATGGAATGACAGGTTTCAGAGTTGGATGGGTGGTTGGTCCAAGAGAATTAGTCCGCGTCATGACGAACGTAACTGCGCAAACAACATCTGGGGTATCACCCATCAGTCAGGCTGCCGCAGAAGGGGCGTTAAATGGTTTGCAGTCTGTGGTCGAAGCAATACGTCTCCAAATAGAGAACAACCGGGCAGTTCTCTTGCAAGAAATGAAGACATTTCAGGGAGCAAGATTAATCATACCTGGGGGTACCTTCTATGCGCTTCCGGATCTTCGAGCATTTAATGGGAATTCAGTCGACCTATCCAAATTTTTATTTAAAAAAGCCCTTGTTGTAACGGTACCTGGCAAAGAATTTGGCATGGAAGGTCATATCCGTTTGTCAATCTCTGGAACTATCAAGGATGTCACGGAAGGTATAGCAAGGATTAAATGGGCTCTCGACCCTACATCTCCGAATGAAATTTTTATTGGGAACAAGAAAATGATTCGGGATTGGTTATAGGAGGCAATATATGAATAATATTCTGAATATTAAGACACCTGCGGAAAATATCGCTCAAGCACGCAAAGCTGATTACAACCTTTCTAATCATGGAATTGGAAATTTGAGGCTTGCCTATTGGAATCTCCCAGGTGAAGCTTTGTACGAAGAATCCATTTTCCGTGGCGAAGGGACAACTGCGGTTGGTGGACCTTTTATCGCGAACACAGGAAAACACACTGCGAGATCCGCCAATGACAAATTTGTCGTCCGTGAGACAGATTCTGAAGGAAATATTTGGTGGGGAGTATATAATCGCCCATTTGAATCCAGAAAATTTGATTCTCTTTATGAAAGAATGCTCGGGTTTCTGCAAGGAAGAGATGTTTTTGTCCAAGATGTTTACGGTGGTGCAGACGAAAATTACCGATTACCTGTCCGAATAGTAACTGAACTCACCTGGCACAGTATGTTTGTCAGAAATATGTTCATCTTGCCTCAATCACTTGAAGAGTACAAACGATTTGTTCCCGAATTTACAATTATTGCATTACCTTCATTCAAAGGCATGCCTGGGTTAGACAATACAGCCAGCGAGACTTTTATTTGTCTTTCGTTTGAAAAGAAACTCGCCATTATTGGCAACACAGCATACGCGGGAGAAATTAAGAAATCAGTCTTCACGATTTTAAATTATTTACTTCCGCTCAATGGTGTTTTATCAATGCATTGTTCGGCGAATGTCAACCCAGAAAACCCTAACGATGTTGCCCTATTTTTTGGGCTCTCCGGCACCGGTAAAACAACCCTATCAGCAGATCCGACCCGTCGCCTAATTGGGTACGATGAACATGGTTGGAGTGCTGAAGGTGTTTTCAATTTTGAAGGTGGGTGCTACGCCAAGGTGATCGGATTGTCTGAATCTGCTGAACCAGAAATTTATGCAACCACTAAACGATTTGGAACCATTCTTGAGAATGTTCCGTTTGACCCTATAACACGCCTTATCGATCTTGACGATGACAGCCTTACTGAAAATACTCGAGCGTCCTATCCGCTGGATTTCATCGAAAATTCCGTTCCAGAAAAAAAAGCTGGTCACCCTAAGAATATAATATTACTGACCTGTGATGCCAGTGGAGTAATGCCTCCAATCGCCAGATTAACCCCGAATCAAGCCCTGTACCAGTTTATTTCTGGTTACACATCAAAAATCGCAGGCACAGAGGTTGGGCTTGGCAGCGAACCTGAGATAACTTTTTCAGCATGTTTTGGGGGTCCATTTATGGTCCATCACCCGTATAAATATGCGGAGCTTCTCAAGAATAAAGTAGAGAGATACGGTGTTAATTGTTGGCTTGTCAACACTGGGTGGGTCGGAGGTCCATACGGTATTGGAAAACGTATCAGTATCCGCTACACTCGAAACCTGTTAAACGCAGCTTTGACAGGATCATTAAATAATGTGGAACATTTTATTGACCCAGTATTTGGTTTTTCAGTTCCCAAGTCTTGTCCTGGGGTACCTGACACAGTCCTAGAACCCTGGTCATCATGGCCAAGTCGTGAGGAATACGATAGGCGCTATTATGATTTGGCGATGAGATTTGTTCAGAATTTTGCAAAATTTACAGATGGAGTACCGGACGAGATTATCTCCGCTGGTCCAAAGATCAAATAGGAAGCTCAAAAGGAAATTTGAATAAGCAATCCGATATTGAGATATCAAACATTTTGTGGAAGAAATGCAGGGTGTTAGTGTATAATCTTCGCATTGCTTAACCTGAAATCAAATGTTTTCTATCTCGACACGATGGGAATTGAAACTTAGTTTTTTTCATCCATTTTCAATGCAAAAGGAGAGAAACAAATGAGCAGATCTTCAAAGTTAAGTACGATCAGGATAGGACTCGTTTTGATTATTCTTGTCCTCGTTGCCAGCATGCTTTCTGGCTGCGCGCAGGAGAAGGTACTCAAAATAGGGTTCATCACTGAACAAACCGGTGTAGACGCCTATGTTGGAGCAGCATCGGTTCCTGCGATGGAAGATTACATCGCGAAAATCAATGACGCAGGTGGGATAGGAGGTTATAAGCTTCAACTCGTTGTTTACGACACTCGCTCCGAAGTACCTGATGCAGTCACAGTCATCAAGCGCTTGTTTGACCAGGATAAAGCTGTTGCCGTTATTGGACCTTCATGGTCAGCCGCTGGCGTACCGATTGCAGATATCGCAGACGCCGCTAAGGTACCTGTCATTGCAACAACAGCATCGAATGTGAATGTAACTGTTTCTGAAAGTGGCCAGTTGCATCCATATATGTTCCGCGTATGTTTTATTGACCCCTACCAAGGTTATGCCCAATCAGATTTCGCCTACAACAAGCTTGGCTTGCGCAAAGCCGCTTTGTTAACCGATATCGCATCTCCTTACACGGTGGGTCTGCACCAATTCTTTGAAAAGCATTTCACCGAACTTGGCGGTCAAATCGTAGCTAAGGAAGGGTACACGCAAGGCGATTCTGAATTTCGCGCTCAACTCGCCAAGATCAAAGATTCGGGCGCCGATCTCCTGGTTGTTGACGCATACACCTACAAAGACGTTGGTTTGGTTGCCCAGCAAGCGGAAGCCTTGGGGCTAAAAATTCAAATCATGGCTGGTGATGGAGTGTTTGTCCCAGAACTTCTTGAAATGGCTGGACCTCAACTCGAAGGCGCTTTTGTGACAACAGGCGTTTCCGAAAACGCGCCTGAATTCGCCCAATTCAATGCTGAGTTCGAGAAAAAACACAACCTCAAGGCCAATATCTACACCTATTATGGCCTGGATGCTCTGATGGCGATTGAGCATGGTATTCGGGAAGCGATCAAGAAGGGTGATCCTACTCCATCAGCAATTCGCGATGGTATTGAGAATATGAAAGATGTTCCTCTGTTCACAAGCACTGTAACGATGGAGCCTGACACACATAACCCCCACAACAAACCGTTACTAATTATGACGATCAAAAACGGAAAATGGGAACTTGTTGAAACCTTCACTCCAAAATAAAGCCTGACGATACCCCGGGGTGTTTGCTGACTGCCAGCAAACACCCCTTTTGATTCGTAAGTAGACATTCCACTAAATTGGGAACCATCGGGAAGGATCTCCAAAATGGAATTATTTTTCCAACAACTTATCAGTGGTATATCGATCGGCGCTATCTATGCATTATTAGCAGTGGGATACGCACTGGTTTACAGCGTTTACAACTTTACAAACTGGGCTTTCGATGCATTCATGGCATTTGGCGCATTCATGGCATTCATGGCAATTTCGTCGTTAATGATGCCATTTTGGCTGGCCATGATTTTTTCAATCGTCCTGACAGTGGTACTTTCTGTCGGTTCAGAAAAACTTGCCTATCGCCCTTTACGCCAACGAAAAGCTCCAAGACTTTTTATGATGATTAGCGCGATGGGCGTAAATCTGGCGATCGTAAACTTGATCAATAAGTTCTTTGGAGGAACATTTAGGAAGTTCCCAATTCAAAGCGCACAACCCTTTTTCGTCGGAGGCGTATCAATTGGAAGAATGGACTTATTAGCAGGATTGATTTCCTTCATTGTTCTGGCAATGCTCTGGGCATTTTTATACCGCACCAAATGGGGACTTGGTATCAGAGCAAGCGCAATCGATATTCAAACAGCATCATTGATGGGAATAAATAACGATGGTGTTGCGATGATCATCTTCATCATCACAGGTGTATTGTCATCAATAGCAGGCGTATTTTATGGAATTAAATACGCAGTATTTCCAACAATGGGAATCGTTACAATCAAGGCAATGATCGCCAGTATTGTGGGAGGACTTGGCAGCCTGCCCGCTGCGATTGTGGGGAGTATGATCCTGGGAATTTTGGAGACTCTTGTTTCTGGGTATATTTCTTCAAGTTACCGCGATCTTTTCTCTTTCATGTTCCTTATCATCATCCTTCTGTTTTTCCCCAACGGATTAATGGGCAAGAGTGGCGATGAGAAATTATAAAGAAAGGACAGCCGAACAATGAGTTATTTTATTGCCATAACAATTCTCAGTGGAATAAATATTATCGCAGCTATTGGGGTTGCCATCCTGACGGGATATACGGGCTTGTTCTCTATTGGTCATGCTGGGTTTATGGCCTTAGGCGGATACCTGAGCGCGATACTTGTAAAAGAGTACAATGTGCCATTTGTAGTTGCACTTTTAGCTGGCGGCACATTCGCAGGTTTGTGCAGCTTCATCATCGGCTACCCAGCATTCCGAAGCAAATTACGTGGAGATTACTTCGCAATAGCTACGCTCGGCTTTTCTGAAGCTATTCGGTTGATACTGAATAACACTAAAACACTTGGGACAATAAAAATTGGAGGAGCCTTTGGATATATGAATATCCCGAACCATTCCAATGTTTTTGTTGTGCTCGTCGCAGTGATCCTTGCTTTGTTTTTCGCACATATGTTTGTCACTTCGCAATATGGAAAAAATTGTATCGCCATTGGCCAAGATGAAGTTGCTGCTGAAATGATGGGCGTAAATTTATTAAGAACAAAACTCTTAGCTCTCTTTGTTAGCGCTTTTTACGCAGGAGTAGCAGGCGGGTTACTAGGTTTCTATTTTGCCTACCTCAGCCCTTCCTTTTTCACCCTGACAAAATCCTCAGATCTGCTTGCCGCTGTAGTCTTTGGAGGCATCCAATCAATCATTGGCCCCGTCATCACAGCATTTGTTCTTGTTGCAGTACCTGAGTTACTTCGCGCATTGGCTGAGTGGCGTCTCATCTTATACGGATTTTTGTTTGTTGTCGTGATGATTTTCCGCCCTCAAGGTCTACTTGGTTACGTAGAAATGAACTTGAATTTCGCGCGTAATTTGTGGAGCAAGATACGCAACAAACCGGTCGGAGAAGTGAAAGGTTAGGAATTCAAATGAGCATTGATGATAATCCCTCAAACAATATCCTCGCTCTCAGGAACCTGACTGTCGACTTCGGCGGTGTAAGAGCGGTTAATAACCTCTCTCTTAGCTTGAAGTCAGGAGAAATGGTAGCCCTTATTGGTCCGAACGGGGCAGGTAAAACCACAGTATTCAATTTGATCACCAATGCGATCAAACCCACATCTGGAGAGATCCTGCTTAATGGAAAAAGCATCCTGGGGGTTTCGCCAGATAAAATTTGTCAAATGGGAATCAGTCGTACATTTCAAAATATCCGTTTGTTCCCACAAATGACTGCTTATGAAAACGTAGAGCTTGGACTTCACAGTATTCCGAGGTATTCATTAGCCGAAGCCTTTTACCGGACCCCTCGTGCCCGGCAAATCGAGAAAAACACACGTGCAAAAGCTCTTGAATTACTAGAAATAGTGAATCTAAAAGAACATGCCCATGCCAGGGCTTCTAGTTTACCTTATGGGTTACAACGGAGGCTAGAAATTGCACGAGCTATGGCAACATCACCACAATTACTACTTCTTGATGAACCTGCAGCAGGTATGAATGAGGACGAGTGCAATGACCTCATTGAGCTTATTCGTCACATTCATAACACAATGAAATATACTATTATCGTTATCGAGCATCATATGGCTGTTGTCATGGATCTTTGCCGAGGATCACGCATCTATGTGCTCGCACTTGGATCCCTTCTGGCAACGGGAAATCCCGAACAGATTCAAAATAATCAAGAAGTAATCAAGGCCTACCTGGGAGAAAGAAAAAATGTCAGAGAAACAACCGCTCCTTGATGTCCGCGATCTTTCCGTGTATTACGGCGGCATCTGCGCCATCAATAAGATAAGCCTGCATGTCGACCCAGGGGAAATTGTTGCTGTAATTGGCGCGAATGGCGCTGGAAAATCAACGCTCATGAAAACAATTGCTGCCGTAAAGCCTTATGCATCTGGAACCATTGAATTTAAAGGCAGCCCGCTATTGAAAGATGCCCATAAAGTTGTTACCAGCGGAATAACTTTGGTGCCAGAAGGACGGAGGATTTTCTCTCCTTTTTCAGTTCGAGAAAACCTGATGGTCGGCGCGTACACGCGGTCAAACCAGAAGGAAATCGAAAAAATGATGGATGAAGTTTTTCAATTATTCCCCAGGCTCAAGGAACGCATCAACCAACGCGGGGGTACACTTTCCGGTGGAGAACAACAAATGCTTGCAGTTGGGCGGGCATTAATGTCTCAACCCCAAATGCTAATGCTCGATGAGCCTTCCCTGGGGCTTGCACCGATCATCATTGATACGATGTTCGATACCATTGTTCGTTTGAACCGTGAATTAGGTTTGACTATCTTGCTAGTTGAACAAAACGCTTCATTGGCTCTTGAGATGTGCCATCGAGCTTATGTTTTAAAGACTGGTCAGATCATCATGGAAGGCACTGGCAAGGAGTTACTGGATGACCCTAGAGTTCGAGCCAGCTACTTAGGAATAAAGTGACAATCTTTGTCGAAAAAAAAGATTGTCCTTACCCGAGGACAATCTTTTTCGTTTAAAATTTCAAATATCATGAATTTAGAAAGTTTGAGTATTGTGGATTTATCGACTCGCATGGATGATCTGGCAGCTTTACAACCGGAAAAACCGTGCTTACAATTTCAGACAAGAAATGGTGATTGGGATTCCATCTCGTTCAAAGCAATTGCCGAAAGAACGAATTACTTTGCGAGTAAGCTTCAATTTCATAAGCTTAGTCCAGGTCTCCGCGCAGCACTGATGATTCCGCCGAGTACAGATTTCTTCGCTTTGGTTTTTGCACTCCTGAAAACAGGCATAATCCCAGTGATGGTCGACCCCGCAATCGGACTAAGAAATGTCACAAAATGCTTTGAAGAAAGCTTGCCCGAATTATTTATCGGGAACTGGCTCACTCACTCTCTTCGTAAAGTATTTGGCTGGGGACGTAAAAGCATAAGAAAAACCCTTACGCTAGACCAAATTATTCATACGCCAATGCAAATTGATCATTATCGCACCAACACCAAGCCACAAAATAATGATCAACCGGCTGCCATAATCTATACGAGCGGCAGCACTGGGTTGCCCAAAGGGGCAATTTATACTCGGGAAAACCTCGCTGCCCAGTTGGGAATATTGACAGAAACATTCGGAATCAATAATAACGAAATTGACCTGCCTGCCTTCCCACTTTTTGCCCTAATAGACTGCCTGATCGGTGTAACCGCAGTGATCCCAGATATGCGTTTCCCCCCCCCAGCCAAGGTAGACCCTGAAACGATATTTAAAGCAATAAAACTCTTCAAAGTTAATAATATTTTTGCTTCACCGGTAGTATTAGAGAAGCTTTCTACATATGGTTTACAAAATAAAGAGTCTCTGGATCATATAAAACGAGTAATCACTGCTGGCGCACCAACGCCAATCAATGTTATTGCGAACTTTTATCAATTGCTCCCTGAAGAGGGTAAACTTTACGGGATTTACGGTGCAACAGAATCTCTACCAATGACCGTTATAGATTGCAAAGAAATATTGACAAAATTTCGCTTCAACACTTCCCAAGGGGCCGGGATATGCATCGGGAAACCGGTTGAAAATGCTTGCTTGAGAATAATTGAAATCAGCGACACGCAAATTAAATATTGGGAGGATGCAACAGAAGAAAAAGCGGGGCTCACCGGTGAAATCACAGTGAAAGGTCCGGCGGTCTCGACCAGCTATTATGGTCGACCAGATATCAACAATTTATCAAAAATTATAGATGGACACGATATTGTCCACCGCACAGGAGATCTGGGATATTTTGACCCCGAAGGAAGGTTATGGTATTGCGGGAGAAAGTCACATCGTGTCCCCACGCCTTATGGAGAGTTCTATACGGAGCAAATCGAAGGAATATTCAATTCCCATCCTCTAGTTCACCGGACAGCCCTTGTTGGGATAAACCAACAACCGGTTTTGTGGGTGGAGCTGGCAAAACATGCGCAAAAGACAGAACGGGATAGAATCAGCAGAGAGCTTGAAAGTATTGGATCAGAACATGAACTATCATCAAAAGTAAAAACATTCCTATTTATGGACAAATTCCCGACGGATGTCCGGCACAACTCAAAAATCCTTCGAGAAAAATTGACACGAATAGCTCAAGAGAGGATTAGATGAAAGCTCTTGTTACAGGAGCCACTGGGTTTCTTGGTGGCGCGCTGACAAACCGACTCCGCAAACTTGGGTGGCAAGTAACCGCGCAGGGGCGAAATTCGAATGTTCTCAAAAAATTCCAAGATCAGGGCATTGACACAGTTCAAGCGAACCTCGAAGACAAGCAAGCACTTATTGCGGCCTGCGAGGATCAAGAATTTGTCTTTCATTGCGGGGCTCTTGCCTCAGACTGGGGACCTCCAAGGGATTTTCTTAAAAGCAACGTAATTGGCACTCAAAATGTTATCGCGGGGTGCAAAAAACACCTGGTCAAAAGGTTAATCCATGTATCCACACCCAGTATATATTTTCATACGTCACCCAGAATAAATATAAAGGAATCCGACCCCCTCCCGGCAACACCTGTCAACGAATACGCTCGTACCAAACTTCTTGCGGAACAAGAAGTGGACAAAGCATCAAAAGAAGGCATGGAGGTAATCACCATTCGCCCAAGAGCAATTTTTGGACCAGGCGACCAAACCATCCTACCGCGAGTTATTGATAGACTGCAGAGGGGAGTGCTTCGAGTTATTGGCGATGGGAAAAATGTTGTCGATATAACATATATTGAAAATGTTGTTGACTCGCTGCTTCTTTGCGCAGAAGCCCCAAAAATCGCATTGGGAAAAAAATATAACATTACAAATGGAGATCCAATCTACATGTGGGAAATGCTAGAAAAACTGTGCATGAGATTAGGTCTCAAATATCCAACACAGAAACTGTCTTACCCAGTTGTTAACGCGGCGGCTGGTTTTATGGAAACAATATGCAAATTAATACCTGGACAACCTGAACCACTTCTGACTCGTTACAGTGTAGCCATGATCTCAATCAGTTCAACCCTAGATATTTCAGCCGCTAAAGATGATTTGGGGTATAAACCTCGCATTTCGAACGAAGAAGGTTTTGAAGAATTTATTTCCTGGTGGTTACGCTCTGCTCGGTCTACAAATTACAAAGGGCAGTTCTCTGAATAAAGGCTAACGCTCAATGAAAATCACAATTCTCAAAGCTGGCTATTGTAGTTGTCCAGAACACATCGCGATCCAAGGTGGAAGGTGGAAAATCATTCGTTTTCCGGCTATGTTTGCTCTTTTCGAGCATCCTCGTTTCGGCGCGATTTTATATGACACTGGTTACTCTTATCACTTCCTTGAAGAAACCAAATTCCTTCCAAACCGCATTTACAGGTGGATGACCCCCGTTAATTTGAGGGAAGATGAGTTGGCGGTTAATCAGCTTTCGGCTCTCAATATTCAGCCATCTGATATTAGTTTTGTTGTCATCTCACATTTTCACGCTGATCACATTTCTGCCCTAAAGGATTTCAAGAAAGCTCAATTTATTTATCTACCGCACGCAATAGAAATCGCCCACAATAAAAAAGGTGTGGCGGCTTTATCAAAAGCGAGCCTTCCAGGCCTTATACCAGGCAACTTT
>Ga0172367_10006441_pt1 | contig 13822 bp, 14 predicted proteins | sample Lak10m_FD_114542 | JGI IMG/M metagenome (GOLD analysis project Ga0172367, IMG submission 114542) | Freshwater microbial communities from Kabuno Bay, South-Kivu, Congo - kab_022012_10m | ecosystem: Environmental > Aquatic > Freshwater > Lake | place: Democratic Republic of the Congo: South-Kivu... | reverse complement strand
GTTCAGAAAATGGGTTTTTCAAAATTGCCTTCATTTTTAAAACATTTGAATTTTTTGGCCATGACTCCGTTTTCGTGGCGAAACAGCCGTTATTCCAAAATAGAATATTTTATGGATTCGGATATTTTAAGTTTTTATCTTGGCTTTCGCGGGTTATTTACGCTCGCAGAAGCGGCAAAAATTTCCGGCGCCAGTTTGCGGGAAACGGAAGAATTAAAAAATTCTTTAATCTCCAATTACCAATTATCCAATAAACAATTAAACAATATCCCTCCCGCTAATTTGCTTTCTTATCTTGAATTGAAATTTTATCTTCAAAATCAACTTTTGAAAGATACGGATTTTATGTCGATGCATCATTCTATTGAAGTCCGGGTGCCGTTTTTGGATAATCCCTTGGTTGAATATTTAAGCTCCTTGCCGCCGGAATTGAAATTTAATCCGCATAAATCCGCCGAAATCCGTATAAATCAGCGTGATAAAAATATAAATAAGCGATTATTGGTTGAAAGCGTCCGCAATCTGTTGCCGCAGGAAATATTTACCCGGCCTAAAATGGGTTTTACTTTCCCGTTCCAAAAATGGCTTGAAAATGGGCAAATCGCAAAGCGCAAAGCGCAAAGAGTGGAAAACGGGCGATTGGCGATTGGCGCTTCGCGCTTCGCTAAAAATAACCACTGGTCCCATTCATGGGCGCTCGAGGTTCTAAAACGGCAAAAAATTTGAATTTCCACGGTTTTTGAAGTATCCTGTCTTTATGATAAAACTTATAAAATCGTCATTTTATAAGGAGAAAGATACGCGGAAAGCGCTGTCCGATTTTGTGTTGTCTGCGGAGAACATGAGCATGGATAAAGAGTGCGCCAAGTTTGAGGAAGGTTTCGCGAAAAAACAGGGAAGAAAATACGCGGTATTCGTTAACAGCGGAAGCAGCGCCAATCTTGCTTTGATACAGGCGCTTCTTAATCTGGGTGAGCTTAAAAAAGGGGATAAGGTCGGATTTTCAGCCCTGACTTGGGCGACAAACGTTATGCCTCTTATCCAGCTTGGGCTTGAGCCGGTTGCCATTGATTGCGAGCTGGATACTTTGAATATTTCTCCGGAAACGCTTAGCGAAAAAACCGGCGGGATAGACGCTTTGTTTATAACCAATGTTTTGGGATTTTCCGACAGGATGGATGAAATCAAAAAAATGTGCGATGAGCGCGGAGTGCTGCTGTTGGAAGATAACTGTGAAAGCTTGGGTTCAATTACCAAGGGCGTGCGTCTTGGGAATTTCGGGTTTGCCTCGACTTTTTCCTGTTTTGTCGGTCATCAATTTTCCACAATTGAAGGAGGAATGATTTGTACCGACGATGAGGATTTGCACCAGATGCTTTTGATGGTGCGCGCGCACGGCTGGAACAGGAATTTAAAGCCTGAACACCAGCAAAAACTGCGGGAAAAGCATAATATTCATCCCTTTTATGACAAGTACACTTTCCATGAATTGGGATACAATATCAGGCCGATGGAAATAAACGGTTTTCTGGGGAATGTTCAGCTTGGCTATTGGGACGAGATAGTGGGGAAAAGAGAAGCCAATTTCAGGCGTTTCCATGAGTCGGCTCAAAAAAATCCGGAAATAATTCCCCTTGAAATCGGGCACATGGACGTGATTTCAAATTTTGCCATGCCGTTGGTTTTTAAAAATGAAGAAGCGTATTTGGAATACAGGAAAAAATTTGAAGACGCGGAAGTGGAAATTCGTCCTATCATCTCCGGTGAAATAATTTCCCACCCGTTTTATAAAAAGCACAGCATTAAGGAAGAAGAAACTCCTAACGCCCGGCTGGTTCACGTCAGGGGATTTTATTTCGGCAACAATCCCGAGCTTGATGAAAGCGAGGTGGAATTTTTGTGTAATTTATTGGAGAATAAATAATTATGGGAAAGAAAGCGCTTATAACTGGAATCACCGGCCAGGACGGATCGTATCTGGCTGAATTGCTTTTGGGGAAAGGATACGAAGTCCACGGAATAGTGAGAAGGGTAAGCACGTTTAACCGCGAACGTATTAGTCATTTATTTAAAGACCCGCACGAAGACAAAGCGGATATAACGCTCCATTACGGCGATTTAACCGATTCCAGCTCTCTGCATAGGATAGTAAGAAATATAAGGCCGGACGAGGTTTATCATCTGGGCGCCCAAAGCCACGTGCGGATAAGTTTTGACGTGCCGGAATTCACGGGCAACGTTACCGGGCTTTCAACAACACGACTGCTTGAAGCGATACAGCATGATAATCCCGGCTCGCGGTTTTATCAGGCGTCCAGTTCGGAAATGTTCGGCATGGTGCGCGAAACTCCGCAAAAAGAAACAACGCCTTTTTATCCGCGCAGCCCGTATGGCGTGTCAAAGGTTTATGCTTATTGGATGACTGTTAATTACAGGGAAAGTTACGGTCTTTACGCCTGCAATGGCATACTTTTTAATCATGAATCGCCGCGGCGTGGAGAAAATTTCGTGTCCCGCAAAATAACAATGACTTTGGCAAAAGTTTTGAAAGGCGAGATGGACAGGATTTATTTAGGCAATTTGGATGCGGCGCGCGATTGGGGATTTGCCGGCGATTATGTCGAGGGAATGTGGCTGATGATGCAGCAGGACAAACCGGACGATTATATTCTGGCAACCGGTGAAACGCATACCGTCAGGGAATTTGCCGAAGAGGCGTGCCGCTTGGCGGGCATAGATTTGGAATGGCGGGGCAAGGGGCTTGATGAAAAGGGAGTGGACAAAAAAACCGGCAAAATAATCATAGAAATAGACCCGCGTTATTTCCGGCCCGCGGAAGTGGATTTTTTGAGAGGCGATTATTCCAAGGCCAAAGAAAAACTCGGCTGGGAGCCAAAAGTGAAATTTAAAGAGTTGGTCGCGATGATGTTAAGGAGTGACTTTAAAAAGCACGGAGTGGAACATCCTATTATTTCTTTATAATGGAAAAAAGAAATTTTTGGAAAGGAAAAAAAATTTTAGTAACCGGAGGCAGCGGATTTATAGGCGGTTTTTTGGCTGAGGCCGCTTTAAAAAACGGAGCCATGGTGGCGATAACCGATTTGGCCGGAAAGAAGCCGGCTTTTTTATCAGCTCATTCCGGTTTAAAAGTTCTTCGTGGAGATCTTCTCGATGCGAAATTTGCCGATAAGGCGGCAAAGGGAATAGATATGATTTTTCATTTCGCCGCGCTGAAGAAAAACGCGATTTTCTATAAAAAATATCCCGTTGAAACATTTGAAGCCAATCTTGAATTGTCAAAAAATATTTTAAAAGCGGCGCAGAAAAATAAAATAAAAAAAACCATTTTAATCAGCACGAGTTTGGTTTCGGGGGTGAAAAAGAACGCTCCGAGCGGAAGCTATATAGTCGCGAAAAAAGCCATGGAATCGCTGGCGGAATTTTATAGCGCCCAATATGGCATGGATATAACCGTAATCAGGATGAATAATATTTTCGGCCCGCGCGACAATTTCGACGTCGCCACGGCGCAGGTTATCCCTTCTTTAATCAGGAGGATTAAAAACAGGGAAAACCCGTTGATGTTGTTCAGCGCGGGCACTGAAAAAAGGCGGTTTTTGTACATTGAAGACGTTGCGGGAATTTTATTAAAAATAGCAAAAAAAGAAAGTAAAAACTTTGAGATTTTTGAAATGAACGCGGATAAGGAATTTTCCATAAAAGAGATAATAAAAGTAATTATGGAAATTGAAGGTATTAAGATTCCGGTCAAATTTACCAGCGCTAAAAAAAATAAGGAAAATCCGGCCGCGCCGAAAATTATAAAGATACCGACAAAATTAAAGCCCTCGCTTAAAAAAACAATTGATTGGTATGAATCTTCACTTGAAAAATAAAAAAAGGATCCTTTTACTGCGGCATAAACTTACCGGATACGGCGGCGCCGAGCTGGTTTTTATAAAAGAAGCGGAATATTTTTCCAAATTCGGGTTTGAGGTTTTTGGCGGGGTGATAGAACTTAACCGCGAGGTCTTTAATAAATATCTCGGTAATTTCAGGGAGTTTTTCGTTTCTTCCGGCGCCGGTTTCTGGAAGGAAGTTTTTGAGCTGAGAAAATTCATAAAAAAGGTTGAGCCGGATATTATTATGGTCCATGAAAATTCCCACATGCATCTGTTTTTCGCCAAGCGGTTTTTAAAGAAAAAGCCGGTTTGTATTACGCACATGTACGGCAGTTTTATGTGGCTTGTCGGCTCCGAGCTCAGCCAGTCGCTTTTTAACAGAAGCAGGATAAAAAAAGTTGCGTCGGATATAATAACGGCTTACTTCCAATTTAATAAAGGCGTTTTCGACGGCGTTCCGGTTTCTAAAAGGTTAAGAATCGAGGCGCACGCTTTGCTGGATTTTTTTGCCATTCGCTCTTTTGACAAAATTATAACCTGCTCTAAAAGCACAGCGCGCGAACTTTCAATAATGTATAAAAAAAAGCCGCTTATAATTTCCGGAGGAGTAGACGCCATCGGTCCGGTTTCTGCGGAATCGCTGCGGGTGAAAGAACTGATGAAAAAGTTTAATCTGCCGGAAAGCAAAAAAATAATTTTAACGGTCAATCGGCTGGATGAAAGGAAAAGAATAGATTTGCTTATGGAAGCGTTTTTAGAAATAAATAAAAAAAGAGATGATGCGGTTTTGGTTATTGCCGGAAAAGGGCCGGAAGAAAGCCGGCTCAGGCAAATCGCTTTGGGAAATAAAAACGTGATTTTTGCCGGATTTATTCCCGACGAGTTTTTAAACGGGCTCTATTTCGCCAGCGAGGTCGTAGTTTATTCGGCATGGTGTAATTGGGGACTGGTTCCCTTGGAATGTCTGGAATTGAATAAAAAAGTGGTTGTGGCAAAAGACGCATTCATCCAGGAAGCGATTTCGGAGTTGCCGGGCGTTTTTGTCAGCGACGCCAATAAGGAAGATTTGGCGGATAAAATAATAAAAGCGCTTGATGCGCCGCAAAAAGAGACAAAGAGTTTTATAGACAAAAATTTTTCCTGGGAAGTTTATTTTAAAAGCATTTCGCGGCTTTTCGACAATTAAAATGAAAAAAATAGCTTTTATAACTTCGCATCCAATTCCGTATCAGGTCCCGCTGTTTAGAAAAATAACGGAATCCAAAAAGGTTGATTTGACGGTTTATTTTTGCTGGGATGCCGGCGCGGACGGCGCGGGGCGGAACAAATTCGATTTAACAAGTTTTTTTAAGAAAAAAATTCTTTTTCTTGCGAGAGCTCTGTTTTCTCAGAAAAGAAGAAACGCTGGTTTGGATGTGGCGGAATTAATGGCGTGCGTTAAATGCAAAAGTGATAATTTCCAATGGAATAATGACAAGACGGAAATCGGTTGCATCGCCTGTGGAAAAAAATATTCAATTTACGGAATGAAAAAATAATTATATGGAATATGACGCTTCTGTTTTAAATATTGGTCTTTTTCTTGAAAAATACGGAAAAAACAAAAAATTAAAGCTTTTGGATATTGGTTGTTCCGACGGGGAGAAAGTTTTAAAATTTCTCGGGAAAAAAGAATTTTCAAGAATTGATTATGTTGGTTTGGATTCTGTTTATTGGGATGAAAATATCAGTAAAATGCCGCAATCTTCCGGCGGAAGAGTTTTTGTCCATGGAGACGCCTGCAATATGCCTTTTGAAAAAGATGAATTTGATTTAATTATTCTTTCTCATGTTTTTGAACATATCCAAGACAGCGAAAAACTTTGTTCTGAGATAAATCGAGTTGCAAAAAAAGAAGGAAAAATTTTAGTTATAGTGCCTTTGGAAAAAGGCGGAATTTTCGGTTTTATTAATCGTCATCGTAATTTGTGGAGGCGGCTAAGAATTATTTTGAATTATTTAAAAATTTATCCTTATCGTGTGATTTCGCCGCACGTTCATTTAAAATCTTATGAAGAATATAAAGTTTTTTTTGAGGAAAAATTTAACGTTGCTGAAAGTTGTGCCAGAGGAAGTTTTCGAATGTTTTTTATCACCACTGTGCATGAAAATCTTATGGGTTTCGGACGCAGAAAAATAAATTTATCTGAATTGATAAAAAATAAATTCCCTAATTTTTTTCACAATTCGTATCCGGAAAATAAATATTTTAAAATGAGCGCTGCTTTTATTTTATCGCCAAAAAATAAATGAAATTACTCTATGGGTTTTTAAACAAATTAAATTTTTCCAATTTCGACTTTTTTTCTCTGGGTAACTCCGCAATCCTGTATTACTTGGTAATTTTTTACTCGATGCCGATTTTGGTTTTTTTGGGCGTTTCTTTAAAATTTGTCCCGTCAAATTCCGTAATTATTTATAAAGTGTTGGGGTACGCAACGTTGGGGTTTATTTCTTTAATCGTTGGTTATTTTGTCGGCTTGCCCGTTTTAGTAAGTAAAAAAATTCCGAATATTTTTAAAAAAGATTGGAATTTTTCCAGGGTTTCGCTGGTTTTCGGAATTATTTTTTTATTGGGTTTGGCGGTGAAATCAATAAGGTTGTTTGAAGGCGGCTATTATCATACTAAATCAAGTCCGGCTTTTGCGCGGCTACCTTTTTATAATTTAATAGGCACATTGGATTGATTGTTTTATGTTGCTTTGGCGATTGCTTTTATAGCTTATTTTCATTTTAAAAAAATAGGCGATAAGCGTTACAAAATTTGGCGCTATATCGCTTGGGTAAGTTTGGTGTTGGGAATTGTTTATGCCGTGCCGTCGTGCGGCAGAATGGAGGCAATTACGCCAATAATTATTTATTTAATTATTCGTTGGTATGTTTTTGAAAGAAGTTTTTTAAATATTTTATTGGGTGCTGGAGCAATATTGATTTTTATATTTCCTGTCGGAAATGCTTGTCGGCATTCTGTTGTTGTTGCGACAGGATATAATATAACACTTGAGACTGCCCGAGAATCTGTTCCGTCGGTGGTTTTAAGTTCTGGCAGATTTGTGGCAGAAAGCTTTTTATCAAGAATAAACCAATCAGTTGTTCTTTCGGCAATAATCAATAGCCCTGAGCGCTTGGAATATGGGAGTTCTTTTAAAGAAATTTTCTTGGTTTTCAGCCCGCCGAGATTTTTATGGAAGGACAAACCGGAAAGTATAAACGCGAAAGGCAATGAATTTGGTCATCGTCTCGGGCTTTTATATGAAAATAATTTTAATACCAGTGTTGGGCCTACTAATGTGGGTGATTGGTATATGAATTTCGGATTATGGGGAATAGCCCTGGGAATGTTTTTTATGGGAATGTTGTATAGGATTATTTATGAATTTTTGATAAACAGGCCGGATGTTTCTCTTTCCGGAATTATGATATATGCTATTCTTTGGATTAATATTATTAAAGGAATGGAAGATTGGGTTGCTCCGGTTTGGGCTGGCATAATAAAGCTTCTGATAATAATATTTGCAATTCATTTGTTTTTAATTGGAAAATTTAGATTTAAACAAAATGGCTAATTTAAAAGTTCTCCACGTTGTTTCTTCTTATTGGCCGGCATTTGAATTTGGCGGTCCGATTGCTTCGGTTCACACAATGAATAAGTTTTTGGCGCGCGCGGGCGCGGATGTAACGGTTTACACAACCGATGCCGGTTTAAAGCAAGATAAAGAAATTGCCCCGGAAAAAGAAAATATTTTAGATGGCGTAAAAGTTTTTTATTTTCCGTCATACGGTTATATTCATTGGAATTTTTCGCCGGATTTATTTTTTAAACTTAGAAAAAATATAAAAAATTTTGACATTATCCAAATTACCGGTGTTTGGAATTTCCCCGTATTTGCGGCGGCTTTTTGGGCAAGATTTTACGGAAAGCCGTATGTTATTTCACCACGGGGCTCGTTAATGGAAAAGCCGCTGATGGAAAAAAGCCAATTGATTAAAAAAATTTATCTTGCGCTTATTTCCAAAAGAGATATGCAAAAAGCTTCGGTTGTCCATTTTACCACCGGTCCGGAAGAAATAGATTATCTTAATGCCGGTTTGTCATTAAAAAAGTCGGTAATTATCCCAAATGGCATTGACCCGGAAGAATTAAGGGTAAAACGCGGTACGGTATCTTTTAGAAAAAAATTTAATATCGCCAACAATAAAAAAATAATTCTTTTTATGGGTCGCTTGAATTGGATAAAAGGATTTGGTATTTTGATTCCGGCTTTTGCCGAAGTTGTTAAAAAGAATTCAAATGCAGTTTTGGTTATTTCGGGTTCTGATAGCGCCGGATATTCCAAGACCATAAAAAGCCTAGTCGAGCAATATAGGCTTATAAGCAATGTTATTTTTACCGGTATATTGGAGGGTAATGAAAAAAATATGGCTTACTCGGCTGCTGATATTTTTGTTTTGCCGTCTTACTCTGAAAATTTCGGCATGGTATTGGCCGAGGCGATGCATTTCGGCTTGCCGGTAATTACCACGAAATATGTCGGTATAGCTCCGGAAATTTTAAAAAATGAAGCGGGCATAGTCATTGATAAAAATGCCGGGGAATTGGCGGGCGCCATTTTAAATATTTTAGATAATAAAATTTTGGCCGAAAAATTGGCGAAAAACGGAAAAAAGTTGGTTAAAGAAGAATTTTTAGCTTCGGCGGTGGCGGATAAATTTATGAAGCTTTATAATGAAATTACTGGGCATGGAAAATAAATTTTACGAAAATTATTGGTCGGAAGAGTCGGAAAAATTATCCGATTTTTCCATAAAATGGCCAAAATTAAAACAATATATTCCGCTTGACTCGGGAATTACAGTGTTTGATTTTGGTTGCGGCCACGGCTCGATTTTAAAAGAAATAGCCAAAATCAATCCCGCGGCTAGCTACATCGGCGTCGATGTTTCTGAAAATGGTTTAAATCAAGCCAGAAAAAATCTTCCTACGGCGGTGTTTCATAAAATAAACGATGGCGGCAGAATCCCACTGGAAGATAACAGCGTAGACTTCATTTTTTCCTCCGAGGTTTTAGAACATGTTTATGAAACAGAAAACGCTTTTTTTGAACTTAGCCGGGTTTTAAAACCGGGTGGAAAATTTTTGCTTACGGTTCCTTATCATGGATTTATAAAAAATTTATTGATAGCACTTTTTGGGTTTGATAGGCATTTCGATCCGATCGGAGCTCATATTAGATTTTTTTCCAAAAAGTCGCTTTTCGGTTTATTGAAAAGATTCGGTTTTAATGTTATAAATTATGGATATTACGGTCGGTTTTGGCCTATTCCGCATTCGATTTGGGTTTTGGCCGGAAAATCAAAATGAAGACACCCATCAGCGTAATAATTCTAACTTATAACGAAGAATTAAATTTGGAGAGCTGCCTTAAAAGCGTCAGCGATTTGGCTGATGAGATTTTTGTTATAGATTCTTATTCGACCGATAAAACCTTGGAAATCGCTAAAAAATATAATTGCCAAGTGGTTCAGCACCAGTTTGAAAATCAAGCTATTCAATTTAACTGGGCCTTGGATAATTTAAAAATAAAAACCGATTGGATTTTACGTTTGGACGCCGATGAATATTTAACGGAAGAATTAAAATCGGAAATAACTGAAACATTAAAAAACGCGCCGGAAAATGTAAGTGGTTTTTTTATGAAGCGCCGGGTTTATTTTATGGGCAAATGGATTAAATATGGCGGTTATTATCCGTTTTGGATTTTGCGGATTTTCCGTTATGGCAAGGGCCGGTCGGAGTTGCGTAGAGTCGATGAACATATTATTTTATCCGAAGGCGAAGCGGAAAATTTAAAAAATGATTTCATTGATGACAATAAAAAAAGTTTTGCTTGGTGGATAGATAAACACAAGGGCTATGCCCTGCGCGAGGCTGAAGATTTTTTAAGCGGCGATTTAGGTTCGGATAAAAAGATTTTTTATTACAAACTTCCGATATTTATCCGGCCCTTTATGTATTTTATTTATCGCTATTTTATTAAATTTGGGTTTTTGGATGGGTGGACGGGCTTAAAATTTCATTTTATGCAGGGTTTTTGGTATAGGTTTTTGGTTGATGTTAAAATTCGCGAGAAATTGAAAAAAACGAGAAATAAGCTATAATAAAACATTATGGATTATAAAGAAACTTTTGAGGGAAAAACTATATTAGTTACCGGCGGTACCGGCTCTTTTGGTAATGCGGTGGTTGACCGGCTTTTAACATACAATATCAAGAAAATCGTTATTTTCAGCCGCGATGAAAAGAAGCAGTTTGATATGGGAAATAAATATAATAATGAAAAATTGCAATTTATTATCGGTGATGTACGAGACAAGGATTCTGTTTTTCATGCTATGAACGGCGTTGATTATGTTTTTCATGCCGCCGCTTTGAAACAAGTTCCAAATTGTGAATTTTTTCCTTGGGAAGCGATAAAAACCAATGCGCTTGGCGCGCATAATATCATTGACGCCGCAATTTTGCGCGGGGCCGAAAGAATAGTCGTACTTAGTACAGACAAGGCTGTTTACCCGATAAATGTAATGGGTATGACTAAGGCATTAATGGAGCGCACGATGATTGCTATTTCTCGCGAGAAAAGAGGAAAAACAATGCTTTGTGGAACTCGTTACGGCAATGTGATGTATACTCGCGGTTCAGTAATTCCTTATTTTATTGAATTAATGAAGGCCGGCAAACCGTTGGCGATAACCAACAAAGATATGACCAGGTTTATGATGTCATTGACCGATTCTGTTGATTTGGTTTTGTATGCTTTGGCAAATGGCAAAGACGGAGAAATTTACGTTAAAAAATCTCCGGCTTCAACGGTTGGCGATTTGGCGCAAGCTATAGTTGAAATTTTTAATTATGATAAAGGCGTTAAAGAGATTGGTATTAGGCCCGGTGAAAAAATGCACGAGACGCTTGTTTCTCGCGAGGAAGTTCTTCGGTCGGAAGATCGCGGAGATTATTATAAAGTTAATCCCGAAGTTCCGGGTATGGATTACAGACAGTATTATTTTAAAGGCGTTGAAGACGGCCACGGCTTGCCGGCAGAGGGCTATACTTCCAGTAATACAAAGCGCTTAAACCTAGAAGAAACAAAACAGCTTTTGCTTTCATTGAACGAAGTAAAAGAAGAGCTTAATAATTTCAAGAAATAATGCTTAAAATCGGCATCACTGGCGGCAAAGGATTTATTGGAAAACATTTAGCCGCCGCGCTTAAAGAAAAAAAAGGGATAAAAATCTCTTATTTTGATTTGCCGGAAAATAACCTTTTAACCCCAGGGGTTTCTTTGAAAAAATTTGTTAAAAATAACGATGTTATAATTCACGCCGCGGCGGTAAACAGGGGGACAAATACAGAGGTTATCGCTGGTAGCGTGGTTGCGGTTTATAATTTAGTTGAGGAGATCGAGAAAAATAAAAGTAGGGCAAAGTTTATTTTCTTGTCGTCAATTCAGGCAGAAACCGAAACCTTGTACGGTAAAAGCAAAAAATTAGCGGAGATAATATTGGAAGATTTTTCTAGACGCAACAAAGCACCGGTTTCAATTTTCCAACTAACCAATGTTTTCGGCGAAGGAGGCAGGCCATTTTATAATTCGGCGGTTGCCACTTTTTGCCATCAGGTCGCCAAGGGACAAAAATTAACGGTCCACCCGCAAAGCCGTAATAAGAAAATTAATTTGATTTATATTGGTGAAGTCGCGGATACCATTGTTAAGGAAGTTTTTACCAAGAGAACCCAAAAGTTTTATTTTAAAAAAGTGATATCTAAAAATGAAATTAAGGTAGGAGACTTGGCGAAGTTAATAGAATCTTTTAAGCATGAAAAACCGAAATCAAAAAATAAATTTAATCAAGATTTATATAAAACTTATTTATCATATTAATAAATGAATGAAAAACTTGAAATAAAAGGCGACGAGCGCGGGAATTTCGTGGAAGTTTTTAAAACGCCCGGCTTCGGGCAGGTTTCTTATTCCACGACCAAACCGGGCATAATTCGCGGCAACCATTATCATTTAAGAAAGAATGAAAAATTTTGCGTTATTGAAGGCAGAGGGAAAATAAAACAAAGAAATATTAAAACAAACGAAATGGAAGAAGTTGTCGTTTCCGGAGATGTTCCGGAAATTGTAGATATGAAAATCGGTTGGACTCACAATATTCAGAACGTTGGTGATGCTGAAATGAAGCTTTTAATCTGGATAAGCGAGGTTTATAATTCGGCAGACCCGGATACTTTTAGCGAAGAAGTGTAAAACTAGATAGTTTGTGTTAACATAGAAAGAAATATGAAAAATAACGCCAATAAGCTTAAAATAATGACCATTTTTGGCACGCGGCCGGAAATTATCCGTTTATCACGCATTTTTGCCGAACTCGACAAATACACAAATCATATAATGGTCCATACTGGCCAAAGCTATGATTATGAAATGAATCAGGTATTTTTTGAAAATCTTAAAGTTCGCAAGCCGGATTATTTTTTGGAAGTTAAATCTGAAACATTGGGTAGTCAGATTGCTAAAATAATTGAGAAGAGCGAAGAAGTTTTAAAAAAAGAAAAACCGGACGCGGTTTTGATTTTAGGCGACACAAATAGCGCCCTTGCGGCTATAGTCGCCAAGCGCATGAAAGTGCCGATATTCCACATGGAAGCGGGCAACCGTTCTTTCGATGAAAACGTTCCTGAAGAAACCAACCGGAGAATTGTTGACCACATTAGCGATATTAACTTGCCATATAGCGAAAATGCCCGGACATATCTGGTTGAGGAGGGTATTCATCCTGGAATGATTTATGTAACCGGTTCGCCGTTTGGAGAAATTTATGATTATTACAAAAAAGACATTGATAAGTCTGGAATTTTAAAAACCTTGAAATTACAGCCGAAAAAATATTTTGTCGCTAGCATTCATAGGGAGGAAAATGTTGACTCCAAAGAATCATTAGAAAAGCTTATAGATTCATTAAACGCGGTAGCAAAGGAATATAAAATGCCGATTATTATGAGCACCCATCCCCGCACGGCGAACCGGCTTGCGGAATACAATTTTAAGGCGGACAAGTTGATTAATTTCCATAAACCAATGGGATATTTTGATTATAATAAGCTCCAAAAAAATGCTTTTTGTGTTTTGTCGGACAGCGGCACTATTCACGAAGAAGCCTCTATTATGGGTTTTCCGGCGGTTCAAGTGCGAGTTAGTTCTGAACGGCCCGAAGCGTTTGATGAAGGCGTGGCGATTTTGTCCGGTTTGGATAAGGATATAATTCTTCAATCTGTAAATATAACCGTTAAACAGTTGGCGGCCGGAGAAAAATTTGAAGTGCCGTTGGCTTACCGGCCGGTAAACGTTTCCGGCAAGGTTTTGCGCTTGATTGTTGGCTTAACGAAAATTATCCAGAAAAAAAAGAGGGTATAAAAATTAATCAATCTCTAACGGGATGAAAAATATTCTTATTGTGGCGGATGTTTATCCGCCCGAGGTTTCCTCGGCGGCCAACCTTATGGTTGAGCTGGCAGAGGGAATGAAGAAGCGCGGCCATAAAGTTACGGTTTTAACCGCTTACCCGAAGCATTATCTTACGGAAGAATCAAAAGGAAAATCCTTTGAAGTTTTTTCCGATGAAAACGGAGTCAATGTCATCCGCGTAAAAATTTTGCCGCATCATAAGGTTAATTTTGTTATCCGCGGAATCTCCCAGCTCACAATGCCGTGTTTCTTTTTACGCCAGCTGAAAAAATATGCCAAAGAAAATTTTGACGCGGCAATAATTTATAGCCCGCCTTTGCCTCTAGCCTTAGTAGGCAAAGCGATAAAACG
>Ga0172367_10006440_pt1 | contig 13825 bp, 9 predicted proteins | sample Lak10m_FD_114542 | JGI IMG/M metagenome (GOLD analysis project Ga0172367, IMG submission 114542) | Freshwater microbial communities from Kabuno Bay, South-Kivu, Congo - kab_022012_10m | ecosystem: Environmental > Aquatic > Freshwater > Lake | place: Democratic Republic of the Congo: South-Kivu... | reverse complement strand
GTAGCTCCGCCTTCAATTGGATTTCCCTGCGCATCGGACTCAGTAAAATTTACATTGATCACATTCTCCTCGCTCTCCACCGTCTCTTGGTCTTTCATATTGCCATAGCGGTTCTGCAAACGCGTTACTTCACTATCCATCATTTCCTCCGTTACAGTGACTACATAGCGAGTAGTTTTTGTCTTGGCTAAATCAGGCAATTTAAAAGTTGGCTTCAGCCCAATTTCAAAATGGAATAAATAATCTAATGGATTATTGACGTCTAATTGTTGTAAGTCAGTTTCAAGTGGCAACGGTTGTGCAAAAATGTTCACTTTTTCAGTTTGCAACCAACCAATTAGTTCACGATCCACTGTTTTTAGCACCTCGTCAGTAAATAAAGAGGGGCCGTACATTTTTTTGATTAGTCCGGCAGGAACCATCCCTTTACGAAATCCTGGAATATTAGCTTTACGGCCATATTCTTTCAGTGCTTTTTCGAAAGTGGGGAGGTAATCGGTTTTGTCTAGTTTGACGGTGATTTTGTCGTGCAGGTTGCCGATGTTAGATCGGGAGATGGTTGCCATAGAACAATTTAAGCGGTACTAAGTCCGGATGGAGGGACTCGAACCCCCAAACCTTGCGGCATCAGATCCTAAGTCTGACGTGTCTACCAATTTCACCACATCCGGGTACCCCTGGTTAAGGGGTTGCAAATGTAGGCCTTTTTTTCAGTTTCCATCGCATAAAATCCCAAATTGTTGCGTAAAAAACACAGGCTATTAGGGTCTTTTTTTCACAAAAACCGGTAAAAAACTTAGATTTGAACACAAGGTGCTGTTCGTCCCAAAAATATATACGGGCTGCTCATTAATAAACCAACTGCCGATGAGAAAAATTTTAACAGGGCTTTTGCTCTTGTTTGTAATTTCAGCAACGCATGCCCAGAACCCTGCCACAACTTTTACTATTGCTAACCGGGTTATTCAATTGCCCTGTGGTACTTCCTGCACACCCATAAGCGTACAAGTGCCGCACATCAAGCAAACCAGTAGCTATTTAGTTACCACACCTTCTTATGTGCCATTTGCCTACACCACTCCTACGGGTAATGTAGTAAGCTCCATTTATATTGATGATACCTGGAGTCAGGTAATTGCAATTCCTTTTAGTTTTTGTTTTTACAACAATAGTTTTACCTCACTATTAATGGGCTCCAATTCTGCCATCACTTTTGATATCAGTCGTGCTGGTTTTGGTAGTGGCTATTCTATTAGCAGCACAACTGGTGCTATCCCCAACACAGTTTATACAGCTAACATGATCTTTGGCCCTTATCATGACATTGATCCGGGACTTTCTTCCGCTAATAAAAAAATTGAATGGCGAATTGAGGGTGCTGCACCAAAGCGTCGTTTCATAGCCAGCTACAATGATGTTCCTTACTTTGGCTCTAGCTGCACTACACAAAGGGCTACACACCAAATGGTACTGTATGAGGGCACAGGTATCGTTGAGGTGTATATTCAAGACAAGCCTTTCTGTACCGCTTGGAATGGCGGTAACACTATTTTAGGAATGCAAGATGGTACGCGTACACAGGCTGTTGCTGCACCTGGAAAAAATGCAACACAGTGGGGTAGCACTGGCATGAATGAGTGCTATCGTTTTTTACCTAGTGGTGGCACCCCCCGATTCAAGTCTGCTAAATTATTTGTGAATGGTGCACAGGTTGCTACTGGTGATACTAGTTCTGCCACCACACCAGGTGTTTTGAATTTGAACTTTCAAAATATCTGTCCTACTGCGGATAGTACAGCCTATGTTGTACAAGTAACTTATGGAGATTGCAACAACCCGGCAAATGATGTCAACTTCACCGACACTGTTTTTGTAAAAAAAGTTGGCCCCAGTGCAACAGCAGCTAAAACAGATCCTAACTGTGCCCCTAATGGAACTATCACTGTAACGGCACAAGGGGGAACGGCTCCTTATCAATATAGTATCAATGGTGGTACTACGTGGCAAGCCTCTAACGTGTTCACTGGTTTAGGGGGCGGCACTTATAATGTCTTAGTGAAAGATGTCAACAACTGTACCTCTGGTCCACAACCCGTAACCTTGGCGTTGACTAATAATTTATCGCAAACTATTGCAAAAACAGACGCTAATTGCACCACGCCTGGAACCATCACTATCACTGCAACAGGTGGAGGCAATCCTCCCTATGAGTACAGCATAAATGGAGGGACTACTTGGCAATCCTCCAATACTTTTACGGGATTAGCGGGGGGAAATTATAGTGTGGTTACAAGAAATCCTGTTACTACCTGTTCCGCAACAACAGCCATCACTATCACTTTCACAAATACTTTAACGCTTGATCCTATCAATGGAACTAGCATCTGTTTTGGAAATTCATTTACTCCCACTGTAAATACCAATGCCACTAGTTTCAGTTGGACACCCACAACAGGGGTCAGTAATCCTGCTATTGCTACACCGGTATTTGCTCCTGCTGCAACAACGGCTTACACATTGGAAGCGCGTTTGGGTACTTGTACCACCCGTCAGAGTATGAACATCACCATTTTCCCGGGAGCTACTGCCAACGCCGGGCCTGATGCTATCATCATTGCTGGTGATGTGTATGCTATGCAAGCCACCGGTTCTGCTGGATCGTACTTGTGGTCTCCTTCTACCGGTTTAAATAATCCGGCCATTTTAAATCCTGCTGCTACACCCGCTACCACCACAACGTATGCATTGCGTGTTACCACCAACCAGGGTTGTATTGCTACTGATGATATGACCCTCACCGTTGTGCCTTATTGTATCAAACCAATGAATGCCTTTACTCCTAATGGCGATGGGGTGAATGATCGTTGGTTGATTACTAATGGAAACTGTTTGATTAAGGCAAGGGCACAGGTCTTTAACCGATACGGAGCAAAAGTTTTTGAAGACTTGAACTATAAAAATACATGGGATGGAACGTATAGTGGAAAGCCACTTCCTGATGGCACGTACTATTACGTGATCAGTTTCCAATTGATCAATAATAAAGTGGAATCCAGAACGGGTAACGTAACCATTCTTCGTTGATTAATTACAACTGACTGATATGAAAAAAATTCTTACTATACTTTTCTTGACCGTGAGTGGTCCCATTTTGGGTCAGCAGTTAATGACCTCCTCCCTTTATGATTTGCAAGGCAACTTGCATAATCCCGCTGTGGCGGGTGTTTCAAAGAAAACAACCATGGGTGCTTCCTATCGTAGTATGTGGAGTGGGATTGCCGGAAGCCCGGTTACTGCGTTAGTGTATGGATCTACTTTTTTAGAAAAAGCGAATCTTGGAGTGGGCGCCTATTTGTATAGCGATGTTACGGGGCCAACCAGTCGCAGAGGAATTCAAACTTCCTATGCCTATCATATCCCCACCAATAGTGGAGGAACTTTTTCTGTAGGGTTGGAAGCTCGCTTTCAGCAATTTGCCATTGATAAAGCCATGTTGATTGATGCGTTGGGAAGTGACCCGGTGATGGGTGGAGCTGCCAATCGTTTCAAAGGAGACGCGGGTGTAGGACTAGCTTACACTGCCAAAAAATGGCAACTGGGTATGTCGGTTAGCCAACTTATTCAGTCTGCGCTAAACTTTTATTCAGGTAGTCTCTCTCGTACTGAGGAAGCTCGTTTGTATCGTCATTTCTATTTACATGGTTCTTACCAATGGAAAGTTGATGCTAATACAACGGTAACGCCTAACTTTTTGGTCATCTATTTACCCAATGCTCCAACTGAATTGCAAGCTGGTGCCAGAATTGAGCATCGTGAACTTTTTTGGTGGGGACTGTCTTTACGTGCCAGACAAAGTTGGATGCTCTCCGCTGGAGTCAACGTACAAAAAAAACTAATGCTAGGGTATTCATTTGATATTTATTCATCTCCTTTAAGTGTGTTTGACAAAGGTCCTAACGCACATGAAGTATTGCTTCGCTATCAATTTCTAAAGTAAGCAGCCAGTAAACAACAGGCTAGTTTCACTGGGTATTAATTTGTAAATTCGTAACCCATGGAAGCTGTAGCTACATTAGCCAAGTATAATTTAAGTGGCGAGGAAGAGAAAAAACTCATCCTTCGGGAATACCGTTCCCTGCTTCGTTTACTAAAGTCTCGTCTAAAGCCCGGCGATAAAAAATTACTTCGTATAGCTTTTGAAATGGCCGCTGATGCGCATGTAACCATGCGACGGAAAACGGGGGAGCCTTATATTTTACATCCTATTGCTGTAGCAAAAATTTGTGTGGAGGAAATTGGGTTAGGCGTTCGTTCTACTATTTGTGCGCTCTTGCACGATACCGTGGAGGATACTGACATTACTCTGGATGATATTAAACGCGAGTTTGGTGAAGAAATCACGCGAATTGTAGACGGACTGACAAAAATTGATAATGTTATTGATGTAAATGCTTCGCAGCAAGCAGAGAATTTTAAAAAAATCCTACTCACCTTAACAGACGATCCCCGTGTTATTCTGATCAAGCTCTCTGATCGATTGCATAACATGCGAACGCTGGATGTAATGAAGCGGGAGAAGCAATTAAAAATTGCATCGGAGACTATTTTTATTTACGCGCCACTAGCTCATCGAATGGGATTGTATAATATCAAGACAGAGCTGGAGGATCTTTCCATGAAATATATGGAACCTGATGCGTATCGGGACATTGCTAAAAAGTTGGCAGAAACAAAAAAAGATCGCACTCGCTATATCAATGATTTTATTCGTCCTATCAAAGAAAAAATTGAGCAGGCTTCTATCAAGGGTGATATTTACGGACGCCCTAAAAGCATTCACTCCATTTGGAGTAAAATGAAGAAGAAGGGCGTGGAATTTGAGGAGGTCTATGATTTGTTTGCCATTCGTGTAATTCTTGATTCTACACCTGAAAAAGAAAAAGAAGAATGTTGGAAGGTTTATTCATTGATCACTGATGAGTACAGTCCCTCTCCGGAGCGATTACGCGATTGGCTGAGTAATCCCAAAGCCAATGGGTATGAAGCCTTACACACTACCGTGATGGGTCCACAAGGAAAATGGGTGGAGGTGCAGATTCGTTCGCAACGGATGAATGAAATTGCGGAAAAAGGATTAGCGGCACATTGGAAATACAAAGAAGGTATGCAGGATGAAAGTCGATTCGATAAATGGTTTCAGCAAATACGCGAAGTAATCTCAAACCAAGAAACCGATGGTGTTGATTTTCTCCAAGATTTCAAAACCAGTTTTCTGGCAGAGGAAATTTATGTTTACACGCCTAAAGGGGATGTAAAAATGTTGCCCGTAGGTTCTACTGCGCTGGACTTTGCATTTTCTATTCACAGCGCCATTGGTGTGAAAACAATTGGAGCAAAAGTCAATCACAAGTTGGTTCCCATCAGCCACAAATTACAAAGTGGCGATCAGGTTGAAATTATAACCAGTAATAAGCAAAAAGCTTCGGAGGATTGGCTGGGTTTTGTAGTTACCTCTAAAGCAAAAGGACGTATACGGGATGCATTAAAAGAAGACAAACGAAAAGTAGCTGACGAAGGAAAATATATGCTGCAGCGAAAATTGGAAGGCATGGGTGCCTCACTTTCACAACATAATCTGGACATATTAATGCAGTGGTATAAGATTGGTTCTAGTTTGGATTTATTATATCAGATTGCGGTCAAAACAATTGATTTAAAAGAGTTGCGTTTGTTCAAGGTTAGTGGTGATAAAATTGAAGCGCCAAAACCTATAAAGCCTGTTGCAGCACCAACAGACAAATCTGATATTGTTCCGCATCATTTGCTTCCCAAAAAAGATACCGAGCTTATTATTTTTGGTGAGCGTAGTGATAAAGTAGTTTACAACCTGGCAAATTGTTGTAAGCCTATTCCTGGAGATGACGTATTTGGATTTGTAACCACTGGTAAAGGACTCACGATTCACAGAACTAATTGCCCCAATGCAGCAAAACTGTTGGCGAGTTATGGCCATCGTGTGGTGAAAACAAAGTGGGCTAAGAATAAAGAGATTTCATTCTTGACTGGTATCAAGATTGTGGGCTTAGATGATGTAGGAGTGGTAAGTATGATAACCAACCTAATTAGTGCCGAACTAAAAATCAATATAGCTGCCTTAACCATAGAGGCTAAAGAAGGTTTATTCATGGGAAACATCCGTTTGTATGTACATGATAAAGAAGAACTTGAACGATTAGTCCAGGCCTTATTGGGCTTACCAGGGGTAGAGTCAGTTGAACGTTACGACATGGAGGATATACCTTCTTAATTTCCTTCATTTTTCTTACCTTGTACAGCTAAATTTCAACTGCTCAAATTGTTTGTGATGATTCATCAGGCCCAGCGTCTTTTTGTTTTACTTGTATTGACTGGTTCTTGCTTTTTTTCTGCAGCACAAAGCTTTACACTTAACTGCACGCGGGATACCCTGGTGCCAAGCTGCCCTGCTAACTTTTGTTTTACGTTAAAAGGCCGATTGCCTGATATCAAAAAGCAATCCAATTCTTATACTATTAATCCAACCAGCACAACACCAGGTTGTTTTCCTGTGTATGTTGCTACGAATGATCCACAGGGAACACCTACGAATTTAACTGTTGACGATACCTATACTCCCCTAATCACCATGGGATTTCCCTTTTCATTTTATGGGGCTACCTATACTACACTTGCCGCAAGTACCAATGGATATTTAACTTTTGATGCTTCACGCGCAAGTCAATATGCTGCTTGGAGTATTCCTGCAGATTTACCCAGTGGTAGTTATGACAGAGCAACAATCATGGGGCCTAATCATGATTTGTATCCTACCACCAGTCAACCTAATCAACGCATCCAGTATCAAGTGTTTGGTACCGCGCCGCATCGCAGATGGATTCTTAGTTTTAATGAGGTTCGGTTATTCTCTTGCACCAGCTTAACACAAAACACACACCAGATAGTTTTGTACGAATCACTGAACGTGATAGAGGTCTTGGTTTTCAGTAAACAAATCTGTGCCACTTGGAATAGTGGTCGTGCCATTGTTGGTATTCAGAACTGGGATCGTACGTCAGGCATGATGGCTCCCGGCCGCACAGCATTAGGACCATCATGGGGCGGGCTTAACATGAATGAAAGCTGGCGCTTTGTGCCAAATGATGGACCCTCCTTATTGAAACGAGTTGAACTGGTAGATAATACCGGAGCAATTGTGGCAACTGTATTTCCAGCTGCTACAGTAAACCTGGGTAATGGAAATTTGGAAGTGTCTTTTCCCAATATCTGTCCTCCTGCTGGTGCCGTTACTAACTATGTGATCAGGTCAGTGTATGAAAAGTTTGATGATCCCACAGTAGAAATTTTTGGAACCGATACAGTGCGAGTGAACCGCGCAGCCGGACTTGCGGCTACCGCTACTCCCAGTGCCGCTTCTTGTGGAAATGCCAATGGTGTGATAACTATTGGTGCTCCATCAGGTGGTACCGCTCCATATCAATATTCGATTGACGGAACCAATTGGCAAAGTAGTAACGTATTTAATAGCTTGGCAGCAGGGGCTTACACAGTCACTGTAAGAGATGCTCCGGGTGTTTGTACTATCAGCATACCCGTTACCATTGCTTTAGCTGGACAATTAGCTGCAACGATTGGTGCAGCGCCTACTGCTTGTACGGGAGTCAATAATGGTTCTATTACCATTTCAGCTGCTGCGGGCGCTGGTCCTCATACTTTTAAATTGGATGCTAACCCCGCTGTTCAAGGAACACTGCCATTCACTTTTAATAATGTAGTATCGGGTAATCACACCGTAATTGTTACTGATTTGGCTACAGGCTGTTCTTCCGGACCACAAACTGTGAATGTTGCAGTTGGGGCAGGTGTTGCAGCAACTACAACTACTGCAGCCAGCTCTTGTCCTACAGCTACTAATGGAAGTATTACTGTTAATGCCACAACCGGAACAGCTCCTTTTACTTTTCAATTAGATGGTGGAACTATTCAAACAGGTTCTAACCCTTTCACCTTTAGCAATGTTGCACCAGGAAGTCACACTGTTGTAATAAGAGATAATTTGGGTTGTCAATTAACCAGGACCTTGGTTGTGGCAGCAGGTCCTCCATTGGCTTCCAGTTTTGCTTCGGCAGCTACTAGTTGCGAAGGTGCCATCAATGGTACATTAACTGTTACGCCCACCAATGGCACAGCTCCCTTTGAATTTTCAATTGACGGGGGTGCATTTTTTACTGGTGCCGCTCCTTATACTTTCAATGGACTCTCCGCAGGAAATCACTCAATTTTAGTACGGGATGCATTGGGTTGTGTGAGTACTGCCTCCATTGTTGCGGTATCACCTGGTCCTGCACTCACCACAACGGCAACTTCTACCGCTGCACTCTGTAACGGCGCCAGCACAGGTACACTTTCTGTTGTCACACCAACGGTGGGTGCCGCTCCTTATCAGTATTCATTGGATGGAGTAACATGGCAAAGTAGTAATCAATTTACAGGAGTCCCCGCCGGAACTCATACTATACGTTTCAGAGAAAGTAATGGTTGCACAGGTACTACTTCGGTGGTGGTAACAGAACCTTCAGTAATTAGCGCTACAACCAATACGGTGCCAGTAATCTGTAATGGACAATCCAACGGACAATTAACTATCACGGCCAGTGGCGGTGTGGCTCCTTATCAATTTAGTGTGGATGCAGTAAACTGGCAACCGGCTACGGCCTTTAATTTGCCTGCCGGTAATTATACACTTACTATTAAAGATGCTAACAACTGCACAAGAACGGCTCCCATTGTTATAACGGAACCTGCAGCACTTACTGCAATCACCACCACTACCAATGCTTCCTGTAATGGAGGAAATGATGGTGGATTAACTATTACAGCAACGGGTGGCAATGGCAGCTTTAACTATTCCATCGATGGCGGCGTTAGCTGGCAAACCACAAATACATACAACCTTGCACCAGGTACTTATTCTGTACAAGTGAAAGATGCGTTGAATTGCTTGACCACACAAACAGTTACAGTTGGTTTGACAAACAATCTCACTTTCACGCCTCAAAATGATGCTGTCATTTGTGAAAGCAGATCCACGCAATTAACAGCCGTTTCTAATGGTTTGCAATATGATTGGACTCCTGCTACTGGTCTCAGTGCGGTTAATATATTCAACCCGGTTGCTTCGCCAGTCAGCACAACACAGTATGTAGTAACTATCACATTAGGCCGATGTGTTGATCAAGATACGGTAGTAGTACGGGTCAATCCTGCTCCTATACCTGATGCAGGCCCTGACCGTGTGATCTGCTATGGACAAACTGTTACCTTACAAGGTTCAGGAGGAACCGTTTATCAGTGGACGCCTTCCACTTATCTGAATAATCCTTCATTACCCAATGCTATTTCAACACCTGATCGAGATATTTTCTATGTGCTATCTGTTTTATCAGATGCCAACGGTTGTGCAGCTTTGGTAACTGACACGGTTCGGATTGCTGTTACGCCTCCCATACAGGTTAAAACATTTCCGGCGGACACCATTGGATATCCTGGTGATCAATTTGTATTGCTTGCTGTTCCCAATGATCCGGCAGTAACTTCTTATACCTGGACTCCTGCGGTGGGGCTTAGTAATGCCCTGGTTAAGGATCCAACCGTAACCATCGGAGCTATTGGTTCAGATGTTCGATATAAAGTAGTAGCCTCCACCAATGCAGGCTGCAAAGGAGAAGCCTATGTTAACGTTCGTGTTTACAAAGGCCCGGATATTTATGTGCCCACAGGTTTTACACCCAATGGAGATGGTAAAAACGATAAGTTCACTCCCTTCCCGGTAGGAATGAAAAGCTATAATTACTTCCGCATCTTCAACCGATGGGGTCAGGTAGTGTTTCAGACTCGTAAAATGATGGAGGGTTGGGATGGCACTATTGGGGGTCAATTGCAACCAGAGGGAATTTATATCTGGATGATTGAGGGCATTACAAAGGACGATCGAATCATTACTAAAAAAGGTTCGGTAATGCTGATTAAATAGGCCTATTTTCGCGACGCATATTTTTACAACATGGTCGATGTTATCTTGGGCCTCCAATGGGGCGATGAAGGAAAGGGTAAGATTGTCGATTTCTTCGCAAAAGACTATCAGGTTGTTGCTCGGTTTCAGGGCGGGCCTAATGCTGGACATACCCTTTATGTCAATGACAAAAAATTAGTATTGCACCAAATTCCATCTGGGATTTTTCATCCTGGCATTGTCAATTTAATTGGGAATGGGGTAGTGCTGGATCCGGTAACGCTTAAGCGCGAATGTGAAAGTGTGGCTGCATTTGGCGTGGATGTGAAAAAAAATCTATTTATCGCGGATCGTACACATATAATTGTTCCTACACACCGTGCGCTAGATAAAGCTGCAGAGCTTTCAAAAGGAAACCAAAAAATTGGTTCCACACTAAAAGGAATTGGCCCGGCATACATGGACAAAACAGGGCGCAATGGATTACGCGTGGGGGACTTGCTCGATAAAAATTTCACCACTCAATATATTAAGCTCCGCTTAAAACATCAGCGTTTGCTGGATAGTTTTGGATTCCAAGAAGACATTAGTGCTTGGGAGGAAGAATTTTTTGAAGCCATCGAATTTTTGCGGCAGCTCAATATTGTAAATGGAGAATATTTTATCAACGAAAAGATAAAAGCTGGAAATAAAGTACTGGCGGAAGGGGCACAAGGTAGTATGTTAGATATTGATTTTGGAACCTTTCCTTTTGTTACTTCCTCCAACACCATTGCTGCGGGTGTTTGTAATGGATTGGGTATTGCTCCTCGAGAAATTGGCGAAGTGATTGGTGTAACTAAAGCGTATTGTACCCGTGTTGGTAGCGGGCCCTTTCCAACTGAGTTGGAAGATGCTACCGGTGAGGAGCTACGTAAAATTGGTAATGAGTTTGGCGCCACTACGGGCAGACCTCGTCGTTGCGGCTGGATTGATCTGGTAGCACTTCGCTATGCTTGTATGATCAATGGTGTAACACAAATTGTAATGACAAAGGCAGATGTATTAGATTCATTTGCTACGTTATCTGTTTGTACTGCTTATGAGGTGGAGGGCAAGAAAACTGCAGAAATCCCCTATCAATTAGAACGAACAAAACCAACTCCTGTTTTAGAAAAGTTTCCTGGCTGGAGTGTAAATACCAGCACCTGTAAAACGTACGCGTCACTCCCCGACGCTATGAAAACGTATGTAAATTTTATTAATACATACCTGGGCGTGGATGTGAAATTTATCTCCAACGGCCCAGGGCGTGATCAATTAGTTACGGTTACACCCTAAAAAAAGAATTTTAAAAATTTGGCGATTTAAAAACTTCGCCGAAAATTTACAATACTAATCCGATTCTGCTATGGCCATAAAATCAGAAAAGGCAAAAAAGCTTGCTACTACAACCGAAAAAAATTCCGGTTTTGCTGCTGCAAAAGATTCTTCCAAACCTAAAAAGAGTCAACAGGACGATGAGGAAGAAGATGATGTAGCGCAAGATGATTGGGAAAAACAAGAGGACGATAATTGGGATCCTGATTTTGATGAATTTGATTTACCCAAATCAAAAGGGAAAAAAGGTCCTGCAAAAAAAGGAGAGGAGGAAGACGATTTCAAAATTGAAGAGGATGAATTTGATGATGATCTCTTCAATGATAAGGAGTTGGACGAGGAGGATGATTTTTAATTTCTTCTGAGTAGCAGCTGTAGGCTTTCCTCTAAAATGGATCCCTTATTTTCTTCAAAAGCTTGCATACAGGGAACCGATAACCGTAGCAAATAAGTTCCGCGCATTGAGATTGTTTCATCAAACGAAGGGTTGTAACGTTTGAATGCTGCAGGATCTACACCCGTGTATTTCAATATGGCTTCTTTTTTATAACGACCTTCTAATAACAAGGTGGTTGTTCCCTCTTGCTCGGCTACCGATAAGGGTTGTGTCAGCCGTTCGGCTTGTGCCTGTGATTCTGCTTTGGTAAGTGTGGTTGCTCCGCCCTCGCCTTCAAAAACATAATGGGTGGCAATGAACTTTTTTACATGATTCATGGACTCCGCAGGTAAATAGCGTTGAAGCTTCCAAAAATCCCTGCTACCACTTAGTCTAATGGCACGATTAACAGATCCTTCTCCACCATTGTAGGCAGCAATAACTAAGAGCCAATCTTGAAATTGTTTGTAAAGATCAGTAAGATAACGAGCAGCGGCTTTGGTGCTTTTGATATAATCCATCCGTTCATCTACCTGTGCAGAAATTGTTAAGCCATATCTTTTACCTGTAGCGGGCATAAATTGCCATGGACCCACTGCGCCGGCCCAAGAAATTGCCGTTGAACGTAATCCGGATTCAATAACAGCCAGGTATTTTAGCTGCCCGGGTAAATTGTTTGCAGCTAACACTTCATCCATCATAGTAAAGTAAGGCAGCCCCCAATCTTTCATTTTTCGCATACCAGGACCCACCCGTTGCATATAGCTTTCAACAAAACTGATGGCTTGCGGGTTTAACCTGACACCTGTGGAGGTATTCCAGCTGGTGCTATCAAATAATTGACTAAAACCTCTGGGACCGGTTTGAGCCTGACTGGTAAAGTTGCAATAGGATAACAGGAAAACCAAGGCGAGCATTGGTCCTAGATTAACCAATAAGGGCATACAATTCAAAAGGAATTATTCCTTAACAGAACGCGTTACATCATTGGCGCTGTCCTCGATTTCCTTTTTCACATTATTCTTGGCATCATTGAATTCACGCACGCCTTTTCCAAGCCCTTTCATCAACTCAGGGATCTTGCGACCTCCAAATAATAAAAGCACGATAACCAGAATGATGATGATTTCGTTGGTTCCGAGCATGCCTAGCAGAATGGGGTTCATCATAAAACTAAAATTGTAGTTGTAAAGATAAGACAGCCGTTTATTAACCGGCATAAAAAATCCCGTTGGTTGTGGAACGGGATTCAATTTAACAAGTTGGATTGAATTAAGCTTCTGCAGTTTCTGCCACTGCCATTCTCTTTTCACGGATACGAGCACTTTTACCGCTACGCTTACGCTGGTAGAACAGTTTAGCACGACGTACCTGACCTGTTTTATTCAATTCGATTGATTCAATATTAGGGGAGTAGAAGGGGAATACTCTCTCTACACCAACTCCGTCGGAGATCTTACGTACCGTAAAGCTGGCAGTGTTACCAGTGCCCTGCTTCTTGATTACATCACCTTTGAAGGACTGGATACGCTCTTTGTTACCCTCAATGATCTTGTAATTGACGGTGATATTATCTCCAGGCTTGAAAGCCGGGAATTCCTTTTTTGCCGTCAGCTGCTCGTGTACAAAGGCAATGGCGTTCATGTGTAAAAGTTTTAAGGAGAGCAAAGGTAGTGAAAATCACCCTATCGGGCAACATTTACTGCTCTTTTTTCCCGGATAACCGTCACCTTAATCTGGCCAGGGAAGGTCATCTCTGTTTGAATTTTTTGCGCTATTTCAAAGGAAAGTCTGTCTGATTCTTGATCGCTTACCTTCTCAGCCTCAACAATTACGCGTAACTCCCGGCCGGCCTGGATGGCATAAGCTTTTTCGACGCCAGTGTAGGACATAGCCAGGTTTTCCAGATCCTTGATACGTTGCAGGTATTGCTGCATGATCTCCCTTCTGGCACCTGGACGGGCACCGGAAATAGCATCACAGGCCTGGATAATGGGGGAAATTACATATTGCATTTCCATCTCATCGTGGTGGGCACCAAT
>Ga0172367_10006439_pt1 | contig 13825 bp, 16 predicted proteins | sample Lak10m_FD_114542 | JGI IMG/M metagenome (GOLD analysis project Ga0172367, IMG submission 114542) | Freshwater microbial communities from Kabuno Bay, South-Kivu, Congo - kab_022012_10m | ecosystem: Environmental > Aquatic > Freshwater > Lake | place: Democratic Republic of the Congo: South-Kivu... | reverse complement strand
GCTTGTTAGATAACGATAAATACTCATACTGACAATTAACTTTATATGCCATTACCAACAATTGCAACTCCCACATATGAGTTGACTTTACCATCAAACGGAACACAGGTTAAATATAGACCATTTTTAGTCAAAGAAGAAAAGATTTTAATTCTTGCATTAGAGTCTCAAGAACAGTCAAATATCACTAATGCAGTCAAAGACGTTTTGAAGAAGTGTATTTTGACTAAGGGTGTTAATGTTGACGCATTGCCTACATTCGACATTGAGTATATTTTCCTGAACATCCGTGCAAAGTCCATCGGTGAATCAATTAAAATTGTTGTGACTTGCCCCGATGATGGAGAAACACAAGTCCCCGTGACTGTTTATGTGGATGAAATCGAAGTCAAGAAACCAGAAGATCACACTACTGATATTGTTCTTGATGACAAGATGACATTGAGAATGAAGTATCCTTCACTCACACAGTTTATTGAGAATAACTTTGAATTAAATCTGACACCTGAAGAAACTGTCAATAAAACATTCAAAGTGATTGCAGATTGTATGGATACAATCTTTACTGAAGAGGACGCTTGGGATGCAAAAGATTATTCTGCAAAAGAAAGATTGGATTTCATTGAACAATTGAATTCTAAACAGTACAAAGAGGTTGAAAAGTTTTTTGCAACGATGCCAAAACTTTCACACACTCTTGAAGTTGAAAATCCAAACACTAAAGTTAAAAATACTATCGTTTTGGAGGGTCTTGCTGATTTTTTCGGTTGAGTATTGCACGAGAGGATCTTGAATCTTACTATAAGATCAATTTCGCTCTGATGCAATACCATAAATACTCTTTGACAGAAATTGAAAATATGATGCCTTGGGAGAGAGAAATCTATCTTGCGCTTCTAAAGGATTACATTGAACAAGAAAACGCAAAACGACAACAGAGTAATGGCTGAGACATCAGAAAAGAGAATAACTCTCAGCAACTTCTTTGAACAGATTGTTGAGGTTGATAAGGTAGCCAATAAAGCCTTAAAACAATCTAATGAGAGTGTCTCGATCTCAGAAAAAAATAAACTTGATTTAGAAAGATTAATACAAACTCTCAAAATCACCTTTGACAGGGATCAAGAGTCAACAAAGTCTGAGGTGAGTCAACAGATCAGTAATGTTAATAATATTATAAATCAAAAAAATGAACAAATAACAAATATTATTCGTGAAAATAAAGAGATAGGTGGAAAAGTATCAAGTATTATTCGTGAAGATGAAGTAGAAGATAGAGAACTTAAGGACTCGTTTTCTTTACTTCAAAAAAGTTTTAACAGTCTCTCATCTGCCATTGGCATTATCCGAAGTGATCTGGATTCTTTATCAAATGCATTTTTGCAAATGCAACAAGGCAGAAGACGAATGTTGGGAGAGCAAAATAGGGAAATCAGTAAACAGGAGGACACTCTACAAAAGAGTCAAATTTTAGGCAAGGGTAGAGGGCAACAAACACAACAAACTCAAAATTTACAAAAGCAACAACAGGCAGAAAATAAAACATTATCTACACTTAAACAGTTTCTTGGCGGTGGACTACTTGCAGGTCTTGGTCTTGGTTTAGGTAATTTAGGTGGCGCTCCAGGTTCTGATGATGAATCATTTGTTCCGACAAGTGGTCGTGCTCCAGTTGCAGATATTGCTAAAGATTATGATTTTCTACAAGAAGTTCATAAACTAGCAAAAGAAACTGGAGCAAAACCATCTGAACTAATGGCAATGTATCATGCCGAATCTGGTGGTATAAACCCTAAGTCAAAAAATCCAAAATCTGGAGCGACTGGACTATTTCAGCTGATGTTCAATACCGCTGATCCTACCTCTAAAAGATATGGTTATACTAGAGAAGAATTTACAAAATTATCTAGAGGTGATCAAGTAAGAATACATCGACAATATTTAAAGGATGCAGGATTTTTTGATCAATCTGATCGTGGAATTCAAGCGGTAAAGATAGCAAATATTGGTCCTAAATTTTTAGGCATGGGATTAGATGAACCGATGTATCGTAAAGGTAGTCAAGAATATGAAAGAAATAAAGAAGTTGATACTATATATGGAAATAATGATGGTGTAATAACTGCACGAGATTATATTGAATTTGTAAGACAAACAGGAGGACAAAAAAATTACGCAAAGTATGATGATCCAGCAACTACAGTGGATCCATCATCTTCAGTTCAACCCGCAGGTGGTGGAATGGGTGGTAGGAGAGGTTCTGGTTCAAATCCGTCAGTATCATCACAATTAACTGAGCCAGATTCAGGAGCATACGCATCAACATCATCACAGATTGCTCAAGACACTATTCTTGAACCAATGCAAAAAGGAGAGGGAGTTCCTCCATTACGTGTCGAAGAACCATCAATATCGTCAATCACTTTACCCACTATTGATGCAGGAACTCAACAAGTCGGTGGTGGGCAAGGAAGAGGTCAACCTAGAACTGATTCTTATTCCGTAGCGTCCGCAAAAAACTCCATGTTGTTTGCTCAGGTTTTAACATCAAGTTTTAGTGACAAAATGAACATAGTGGTTGGATAATATGGCTACATCAATCCTAAGAAAAGAAGATTTGCCTGTTGATGAAATATCTGCGAATATTCGTAATCTAACGTCTAATATCAAGTCTAGTAGTATTAAGAACCTACGATTTTTATCGCAAGGATTAACATTATCAAATCAACTTGATAAAGAGGAATCTCGGTTAGACGAAAAACAGAGAAAAATAGATGCAGAAAAAATGTCTGGCACCACACAAGTATTAGACAGATATCAAGATGGTTATAATGCTGGAGTAGTAAAAGGCATCCAAACTGGATTTACAAAGGGATTTAAAGATGGTGTAGAATATGGTCAAAAAAGTATATTAGAGGATATCATTGAACAATTAGGGGGCAAGAAGGCAGCAATTGTTGGAATGGTTTTGTCTGCCTTAGGTCTTGAGGGTTTACGTCAATATATCCCTGCTGAGGAAGATGATACTGAAGAAGTTACTCCGTATACTGGCCCAATCTCAGGCGAAACATTTTCACCTTTACCTGGAGGAAAAGTAGGAGAACAACGAGGTCAAGAATATGGTGCTCCAAGAGATGGTGGAACGAGACCACACGGAGGTGTTGATATAGTTGAAACAAAATTAAAAGATAGTAGGGCACCTTTTGTTGCATATAAAACCGGTAAAGTGATTTCTGTTAATCCAGATGCAAATGCACCTGGTGGAACCATAACAATAGATCATGGAGGAGGATTACAAACTCGATATGTTCACGTCACTCCTAAAGAGGGTTTAAAAGTAGGGGATACCGTTTATGGTGGTCAAGAGATAGGTCGATTACATCAGTATTTTGAGGGGACACAGGAACAAACTCATCTTCATTTCGAGGTCTACAGAGATGGTGTTCGTGTAGACCCAACAGATTACGCTAGAAATCCAAAAAATAAAATACCAACTCCTCTAAGCCCTGAAAGAGCAAAAGAAGTCGATCAACAATTAAAACCTAAACCAGCTCCTTCTCAACAAAAAGTTTCTTCATTGATGCAAGACATGGAACCAAAAGGAGTGATCGTTGCGTTTCAACCGATTCAATCTCAAACTGTGGTAAATAATCAGAGTGGAAATGGCGGAGGAATAGTGGTAGTTTCCAACGGCACATCAGACGATAGCCGAACTAGTGGAATCATAGCTCTTGCTAAGAGGATATCCTAATGGAAGGTCAGTTTAAAATTAAAGAACTTAAACTTATTCCTACAGACGGGTCTTCACTAAAAGAACCTTTTAGCTTACTTCGAGGGGGCCCGATCATTTCATATTATGAAAACATTAGATGCCCTGCGATTACAATGTCATTAACTTTTCTTGATACAGACGGTGTAGTCAGTAATCAAGGTATTACCGGTGGTGAATACATTCAAATGGAAATTGACTTTGGAGAACTAGGTGGATTTATAATTGACACAACACATAGAATGATTGTGAATTCTGTTGGAAACGTTGTTACAAAATCTAGTAAACAATCTGCAACATTAGAAGCCATATCCGCAGGAGCATTGATTAATGAAACGATTCGTATCTCCAAGAAGTTTGATGGCCCAATTAATGAAACCGTTAAAAAATTATTAGTATCTGAATCCAAGGGAATTAAAACAACAAGGACTTTAACCAGTGACCCTACTGCAAATTCATATTCGTTTGTTGGTAATCAACGAAGACCGATGGATTTAATTCAATGGTTGTCACCAAAAGCGAGTTCTTCGAATAAAAACTTTGGTTATTTGTTTTATGAAACTCTGGACGGATATTATTTTAAGTCTATTGATAATCTTTTTAATCAATCAGTGTTTCAGACATATACCAAATCTGAAATATCATCCTCAAGTGATTTTCGTATTCTCGATGAGAATGTAAACAAAAACACAGATATTGGCATGTCACTGAGAATGGGAATGTATTCTAATAAAACCATTTATCTTAATGCAAAAGATGCTAAAAGAACTATTGTAGACTTTAAAATTTCAGAGCTTGGATTATCAAAACTGCCTCGCGCTCCACTTTCCTTAGATAAATACCCAAGTCGATTGATGTTTAGAATCACCGATGTGGGTGCGTTGCAGAAAGGATCAAAACTTTCTGATACACAAAAAGAACAAGATCTTGCTGTATATCAAAATAAGTCTTATGCTAGAAACAATCTAATATTTTCACAAAGCATTAATATCATGGTTCCTTGTAACCCGCGTTTAAGAGCTGGTCAAGTTGTTGAAATTAAATTACCACTTCCAACATCAGATCAAAAATTAAAACAGTATGGAGATGGTAGTAAGGATATCAGTGGTAAATACTTAATATCAGAACTTAAACACGAAATCGGTAACAATAAAGCATATACGCAATTATCATTGATCAGAGATACATTCACCGCTTAAATATAGTATCACATTGAACGACAATGGAAAACATTCAACAACATATTTTAACTGATAAGGAGATTCTAGAGGATCCAACTATTTCTTCACAGCGTCGTCGTCATATTGAAGATGAATTGGAACAACTTGAATCTTATCATGATCGTCATCCAGGAGATGATCATGATCCAACCTCTCTCGAACTTTATTGCGACACTCATCCAGATGCATCAGAGTGTCGTGTTTATGATCATTAATTAATATGCAAGAACTATCATCAACACAAAACTTCTTTGGTAAAGATCCTATTCAATGGTGGATTGGTCAAGTCACTGATCCTAAGAAGGGGGATTGGAAGGCTGTTTTAGATACGCATAAGACAGACACAGGAGAAGAGATCTATAGTCATCGATGTAGAGTCAGAATCATAGGTTATCATGATTGTGAAGATGATCTGCCAGACAAAGATCTACCTTTAGCTCATGTTCTGTTACCATCAAACGTATCCGTCACTGGTGGTCAAGGGGAAACTCTGAAGTATCAAGGTGGAGAAGTTGTTGTTGGATTTTTCTTAGATGGTGAAGATGCACAACAACCAGTGGTTTTTGGCACCTTATTTAAACAACAATATCTTTCAGACACTCTGAAAGTTTCTGAATATAATTCTAAAAAGTTTACCTGTTTTCAACCCTGGACTCCGCCAGAGGTCAAACAGAATATGGGTAAACATCAAATATCTCCCATCAAAGCACAGAGTGGGAAGAATACGATGAATACCGGTAGTGTTTCTTCAGAACGCACCGTGGCTCAGAACCAAACCTCTGTGGCGCAGCAACATGAATTTCAACCACCAAGCCCTTGTGATAAAGATCAGGTTAGTAAAATTACAAAATTCGTCAAAGAATTTATTGCGAGAGTTAATGGATATCAACAAGTTCTTAATGTTTATGTGAACCCAATTATGGGTAAGATCGTAAATATTGATGCAGAGATCAAAACCTTTGCTTCTAAAATTCATGAAGTGATGACTTTTAAAATAAGAGAAGCAAGAAGTTATATCATGCAGGTTATTCAGGATAAATTATATAAATTTTTTGGCATAAGTGTGCCGAAACCATTACAACCACTCTCAGCAAAAGCTACAAAAACATTATTAGATGTTTTATTTTGCAATATGGAGAAAATTGTCAAACAATTGTTTAAGTATATTGCAGACAGTTTACAAAACATGATTGGTCAAGTTTTAGATGTCATTCAATGTTTTATTGAAAACTTTATCGGTGACATGTTCAGTCAACTTTTTAATGCGATTGATAGTGCTCTTGGTCCAATCCTTTCTCAGTTGAATGGTATCACAAGTGGTGCAATAGGTTCAATCAGTGATATACTCGGTCAAGCTGCAAAATATGCTGGAATTCTATTAAGTATTCTTGAGTGTGATAAAATTAAATGCCCTCCAACAACTTCTTGGTCATCTATATATGGGCCCGCAAAAGAAGATATTGATGACTTCAATAATATTTTATCTAGAGCTTCGTTGAGTTCACTCATACCAGATTTACCTCCATCAACTGGATCAGCTCCAAATTGTAGTTCTGATATTCTAAGATGTGGGCCACCAAGAATTGATTTTATGGGTGGTGGAGGATCTTTAACAAGTGGACAAGCGGTAGTGAGTGCTGTCGGTAATTTAATTGGTGTCGCAATTGATAATTCTGGATTTGGTTTTATATCACCACCTCTTGTAGGGTTTGTTGATAGTTGTAATAATGGATTTGGTTCTGGTGGATATGCAATTCTTGGTTCTGTGTCTGACAGTGGTCAGAAAGATGACAGAGGTAATCCAATCTATGTTCCAGATAAAAATGGAAACGAAACTGGTGTGATCGCGGTGACCATTGTAGATCCTGGTCAAGGATATTTGCCAAATACAACTCAAACAACTATTGATGAAGATGGTAATTTAGTTACTAAAGAGATTACTATCAATCCTGACACAAATAGTAGTGGATCAACCTCATATATAACGGAACTACAAGATGTCATCATCAAAGACACTGGATTCGGATATTCTGATGACACGACGATTACAGTTGTAGACGACACTAGTGGAGCTCAGGTTGATGTGACTGTCGTTAATGGATTTATTATTAAATCTGATGTAATAAATGGTGGAACTGGATTTACCTCCATTCCAGACTTGCAAATAAATAGTGACACCGGTGCTGGAGCTACATTGTTGCCTGTCCTTAACTTTATAAAGGTGCAGGATGCCGAACAATTAGCTACAACAGGTCTAACTGCAGAACAACTCGCTGCAAGAAGACAGGTTTCCGTCGTGACTGTTATTGATTGTATTCAAAAATGACCATTAATACTCCAAAAGTAGATAAAAAATCACCTAAAGACGGGAATTATGAGGTTTCTAATCATCAGAGACATGTAATTCAAAGTGGTCAAGCAACGATTCATGGCAGAGCTTTATTTGAAGTTCTGACTCAAGAAGCACAATCATTTGGGTTTTACTCTGGGACTGGTCAAGGTGGAAATGTAAATGGGCCTGGAGAAGGTAGATCAGTGTTAAATACTCCTGGAATGTCTTTTGAGGTTCTAGGAGAGGGATTACAAGTCAAAGGAAATGATGACAGAGCGTGTTTACCTGCGAAATACATTCTCTGTAGACATGGAGATATTATTTTGAACGCTGAGGATGGTGATATTCTTCTAATGGGTAAGAATATTCGGATGTTTGCTCAGGGAGGTGGTGATGACGGCGATTTCATTGTTCAAGCTAATAAAGTTGCAAGTATTAAATCCCCAGATGTCAGAATTCAATCTGATAAATTAGTGATGAAAGCGAACAAAGATATGAACATTGTTGTTGATGGATATCTTGAACTTACATATGGATTTTGTTTAGCTTCATCAAAAAGTGATCTTAGTTTCGGTGCTATGTCAATCCTTCAAAAAGCTCTTAAAATTACCGGATTAGGTATTTAAAATGTCAAATTATTCAAAATTACACGCAGATAAATTAACTGTTGGGACAACTGATGTATCGTTCTTACCTGGTGATATTAACGAGGGTCTTGTTGCGAACGGTCCGGTCTTTTTTGGCATTCCTCCGTCTGGGCCACTTCCGTTAGCGACAGTAAATATGGGGCCACCAGCTCCCCCAAGTCTACCTTCATTAGGCTCCGTGTTTAGAGGATTATTAACAGAAAACAAACTTGGTGTATTCAATGGAGTCGGCACTGCTCTTTTTAGTGGTCTAAAAAAAGCATTAGGTGTTAAACTACACACTGGTATGAAACAACAAACTGGTTTGAATAGTCAGACCGGTGCGAAGTTAATGACTGGATTAGCTTTTAGTGGCACATTAATTTATCAACCAGGTCATGCTCTGCCTGCAAAGAAAAACTTTGATATTTCTCATCCTACAAAAGAGGGCTATAGATTAAGATATGTTTGTGTCGAAACACCAGAGGCAGGTGTTTATATTCGTGGAAAGTCCACCGGTGATGTCATTGAGTTACCAGATTATTGGGTTGGTTTTGTGTATGAAGAGACTATTAGTGTAAATCTGACACCAATTGGTTGTCATCAGAATCTATATGTTGAAAAAATAGAAGACAATAAGATTCATATCAACGGAGATACAGTTCTCAACTATTATTATACGATTTTTGCAGAACGTAAGGATTGTGAAATAAATATTCCAGAATACGAAGGGCAGACACCCGCAGATTATCCAGGTGATCAAGATCAATGCTCAGTCGCTGGATATAATTATTGATAAAACACTTTAATGATTTGTTTAGGAGACAATAATGAGAGAGGGAACTAATCGTGTTCTAAAAGAATATGACAATACGATTGAAAAAAATAAAACAGCAATAGAATTTAGTAAATTTGCTGTTGATGGATTTGTCGGTGTATCAGACACGTCACGTCTTGGTTTTACTCAAAAAGATCTTGAGGATGTGAACAAACTTGGAGAGTTTGGTGTTTCAGGGATGCAGGGAGAAAATATTCCAAGACCGTTGCAAGATAGAATTAACGACTATGACCCAATGACGATTGATGTTGACAATCGTCTTTTAGCCATTGGTAGTTCAATCACAACAATTAAATCACAAATTATCTCACTGGTAGCTCAAGCTGTTGGAGTCAGCACGATAAGTTTCTGTGCAACACAGACTGGGCTTTGCACCGCTTGGCCAGGTGGCATATCAACGTGTTTATCTGGATATGCGGCTCTCAATGATGATCTTTTTCAGACTCGTATTCAGAATATGAGTTCAAGATCTTATGTTGGACTTGAACCACATTCACATTCAACAGCCACTCTAGCATCAGGAAATGTAGGTGTGGGTTCATTTGTTATCCTGACAGCGGAAGGCGGTGCTGGATTAGGATTCACTGTCACCTTAAAAACAACAGGTAGTAATACGGTCGGTGCCTGTTCCACGTATCATACAGCTGTCACAAATAAGTATGCAGAGATCGATACTCTTCGTGCGGAAGCGAACACATTGATATCAACCGTAAACATTGCCAGAAGGGAGCGGGAGCGATTACAATCAGAACGTTGGGCTCATCTCTATCAAAACAATGAATTCGAAAGTCACAATAGTCAACTTAGAGAGGCTTCAGCCAACATTCAAGGGAGCACATTAGGACCTTATGTATAATTTGGGAGCGTGACGTAACAGGTAGCCGTATCGGACTTAAAATCCGCTGGTCGTATAGACCGTGGGGGTTCGACTCCCCCCGCTCCTATGAGGTTATCCTCTAAATATTCAAAAGTAAAATCCTTATGAAATACCGTATTGATACCACATATTGTTGGTACAATAAAGGATCTCAAATAGTTCGAATGTATTTCATTAATCACATACCATTTACTTTTGACGAACTTCCAGATGAATCAATGTATGATCTGGAATTGATAAAAATCGCTGACAATGAAAGACGATTTGAACCAGATGACTTATATCGTACATCATTCTATTTGATTGATGAACAGTGTCATCCAATGTTATTTGAACTAGAATTAGAGAATCCAGAAATGTTGCCTGTTGATTAATGCCCCTATAGCATAACGGTTACTGCATCCGCCTTGTAAGCGGAAGATTTTCGGTTCGATTCCGAATGGGGGCTCTTAAATTCTATAACTCATATGTCATTACTATCACAACAAGATCGCCAAATGGCTATTGAAGCCTTAGAATATTATGTTCAGAAATTGAAAGATGACAATTGCAATCAAGCAGCAATTAATTCTTTTCAAACTCTTCTCAATTGGATTGAATTAGAATATTACAAAAATGAATGAAAAGTGATTATCATATTGATCGAGTCACCAAAACAGAAGCCGCAGATTTATTGTTAGAATATCACTATCTTAAAGATATATCCAAGGATTTCAAATCAGGATACAACTACGGATTGTATAAGAAGAACGACTTCTGTTTTATGAACATTGGTGGATTGCAGGGTGTCTGTGTGTTTACTGGGCTGCCTGTTCCAGAAATTGCAAAAGGAGCATTTGGGCTTGAAAGACACGAACAACAAGGATTATTTGAACTCTCCCGATTATGCATCAGACCTGATACGCAATCTAGTGAATATAACATCACTTCTTGGTTTGTGTCACGGGCGATTAGACAACTTCGCAAAGATACTGAAGTTAAAGCAATCATTTCTTATGCTGATTCAGATCACCATACTGGCACAATTTATCGTGCTTGCAACTTTAAATATGCAGGTCTCACGGATTCAAGAAAAGATTTCTACTTTGCAGATGGAACTAAACACTCTCGTGGAAAAGTCAAAGGACTAGAAGGTGAATGGAGAGATAGAAGTCAAAAACATCGGTATGTGATGATGTTCGATAAAAGTTTGGATCTCTTATGGGATAAATAACTAAAAAAGAACGATAATGTCATTCACTAAAGTTAGTGTCGCTGGTATTGGCACTACGGGCACAATTACACTCACTAATGTTAGTGTCGCTGGTGTTATCACTGCAACTGATGCAACATTTACTGGTAACGTTTCTGTTGCCGGCACAATCACCTATGAAGATGTAACTAACGTTGATTCTGTTGGTCTGATCACCGCGAGAAGTGGCATTGATATTACTGGAGGTGGAGGTCTTAACTTAACTGGTGGTGCTGGTGTTGTTACGGCTACAACCTATAGAGTTGGTACTGCATCCACATTAGACGCATCAGGTTTAAGTGTCAGTGCTGGTGTTGTTACAACCACGACCTTAAGAGTTGCTGCAGGCTCAGCTGCAGCCCCATCAATCACTCCAACAGACGACACAAACACCGGTATCTTTTTCCCGTCGGCCGACACCATTGCGTTTGGTGAAGGTGGTTCTGAGGCAGCTAGGATTGATAGCTCGGGACGCCTCTTAGTTGGCACGTCTTCTAGCCCTAGTTCTGGCGACTCTCAATATGCAAGGCTTCGCGTCCAAGGCAATACACTGAATGATGAAGGATTTATTGCTGTTGCCCGCAACGAGGCTGCATCAGCCATCACAACAGGTGAAGTAATCGGACAGATCTTCTATACAGATAGCGCGGGCAATGCTTTCGGGGTTATTAAATGTGAAGCCGATGCAAATGCCGGAACGAATGACTATCCCGGCAGGCTAGTGTTCAGCACTACTGCGGACGGGGCGAGTTCTCCGACGGAGCGGATGAGGATTACACAGGCAGGAAACGTGCTAATCGGGAGAACAAGTGCTTATAGTGGCGAGCGATTGGTTGTGGCCAATACGCTTAATCAAGTGAATGCGTCATACCTGCAAGACTACAACGGGAATGTAGTCAACTTGGCTTTGTTCCACACATACGCACGAGTCGGCCAAGCTGCTACGCAGATTCAATTTCAAGACTTTAATGGAATTGCCGTAGGAAGTATTACTAATAACACTGCTGCTGTTGCTTACAACACCACCTCCGATTATCGACTTAAAGAGAATATAGAGCCAGTCACTGACGGCATCGCTCGCTTGCAACAGCTCAAGCCAAGCCGGTTCAATTTTATTTCTGATCCTAGTCGCACTGTTGACGGCTTCATTGCTCACGAAGTCCAAGGCGTTGTCCCTGAAGCTATTCACGGTGAAAAGGATGCGGTCGATGAGGATGACAAACCCATCTACCAAGGCATCGATCAAGCCAAGCTGGTGCCCTTGCTGACGGCTGCGTTGCAAGAAGCCATCGGTGAGATCGAGACTCTGAAGGCGCGTGTTGCTGCACTTGAGTCAGCTTGATAAGTCCCCTTCACTACGAGATCTCAACACTAATCACAATTTCTTTACATCCATTTCTTCTTACATAATGTTCCCAGTTGAGTGCATCTCTTTCATCATAGAAGGTCGCTACTTGTTGTGAGTAGTGACCTTTTCTCTTTGGTTTCTGATAGCTTACTCTAAACTTCATAGCTAAGTCTCGATCAACCCTGACAGAGTTATCCTACTCACGAAACCAGGGTCTGTCAAGCCCCTTGCCAAAGGATTGTGACGGTGGTATGGTGGTTACAGTTTCAAGGATCTATGACGACAACAGACAAACTATTATTTCTAAGTTCGTTTGTTTGGTTTCTCCATTGGGGAACAAAGGTCACCAAAACTTTTCTTGATTATGTTATCTCTTAGTCACTCTGGTTACAACTACTCCAAGAAACGTTGCGAGAGAGTTGTGAATTGGTTTATGAATGAATACATTCCGAGACACAAGATCTCGATCAATGTTCATCATCGTGGTATGTATCGTGACGGTGTGTATGGTTGGGTATGGCCCACGGATTGCAATCATCGACCTCGTGAGTTTGAGATCGAGATGCACAACTTTATGACGCACGAACACTACACCAAGACTCTATTGCACGAGTGTTGGCATATTCATCAACATATCAAAGGTGATCTAAAAGACAAACACGGAAAAAGACTGTGGTGTGGTATTGATTGTTCTCAACTTGACTACGAGGATCAACCTTGGGAACAAGAGGCACACCAGATGGAAGACATTTTATTTGAGGAATATATTCGTGACAACGAACTTTAATGATTTGAACAAGAACATCACAGTTCTTGATGCACAACCACATCCGACTGGATATGTGACAAAGGATGGAATGTATGCTGCAGTGCCTTATGGAAAACAGTATATTATCATTCACAACGGTCAACAGGTTCAACTCTGTCGTAGCCTAGATAGTGCAAAAAAGAATATCGCCAAGTTGAAGAAGAATGAAAAACGTAGAAAGACATCGGTATCGAGATAAACAGATCTTTGAGACTCGCTCTCTAAGATTCGTCCCTTTTTACTATTCTGAAGAGGGTGCAGAATCAATGATGAAAATCATTTGCACTCAACTTACACCCGACTTGCTGACTAAAAAGTATCGCAAGGAGAATGAAACAAACCCGATGTATGGGCATTGTTATCATTCATCTCAAGCCCTATTCTATCTCTTGGATCCTCATGATTTGATTCCGATGAGTGGAATAGATTACAGAGGTGATACACACTGGTGGTTGTACGATGACAGAGGTTTAACCTATGACACTACGGCAGATCAGTATTACTCTGTGGGACAAGTCCCTCCTTACGCTGTAGGAAAGAAAACATCTTGGTATGGTTGGAAACAACGACCACACCAAAGAACACTCACCTTAATGATGAGAGTGCTTGATTCTTGTAACATTGAGTATTGTTACGAGACTACAAAGCCCTTGACAAATTGATCTGTATGATCTATGATAAGAAAGTTCTAATGTTGCTGAACAAATGAAACTTTCACCTATTGATGTACTTGGATTCAATCCAGTTTCTAAGGAAATCCAAGTCCTTTACGCTAT
>Ga0172367_10006437_pt1 | contig 13828 bp, 10 predicted proteins | sample Lak10m_FD_114542 | JGI IMG/M metagenome (GOLD analysis project Ga0172367, IMG submission 114542) | Freshwater microbial communities from Kabuno Bay, South-Kivu, Congo - kab_022012_10m | ecosystem: Environmental > Aquatic > Freshwater > Lake | place: Democratic Republic of the Congo: South-Kivu... | reverse complement strand
TGTTCGTGGTCCGATTTTCAAGAATGCCAATCATGATGGTGACGATAAAGCCAAGCGGTCCAAGCGTCGCACCTACGAGCATTACGGTTCGCAATGGCAGACTGAAGAAAGATCCCACGACGACCGAAAGGCCCATCCAACCCAGTATCCATACCGCGGTCATGCCAAATATGGCAATATACGTCAGTATCCCAGTGAACATAGCCCTAAAAGATTTTGGGCTCTACATTTTTTGGGGGGTTGTTTTCTGCTGTAAATCTTGCCGCTGCCTCAAATCCCTTCAAGATTTCGAGCGGCTCCAATGGTGCCGACAGCTCCACTCGCCACGCTGCGGCGGTGAGCTCGACTCCAGGCTGAACTTGAAGCTGTCCTGTTTCAGCATTTAGCGATCCGTATGGAGGCAGTATGACAGTCGGCTCAAACAACCGGTGACTGGGATACTTGTTCGAAATAAGGTCCGCAGGGAATGCGATCTTGTCCTCGGAGTCAATTGACAAGCCAGAGAGAAACTCCTCTACTGACTGGCCACTAAGGGCTGAACCGAGGCCCGCAACTTCAACTTTTGCCAATAGGCGCCCAAGAGCAGTCTGGCGTAAGTCAACTGCCACCTGTTCTGCCTTCTTTTTCACCAGCGCACGCTGCAGGTCTCCGGCTACAACTCGGTAACGAAAATCCGTTCGGGGGTAGTAGACATCTTCATCTGACAACGGCTGCTTGCCGACCAAGCTTCCCGAAGGTGCGATATCTGCCTCTGGGAGGATGTTGTCTGCTGACGTCGTCAACCGTGAATTCTCATAATCACTCTTCCACTCATCTCGCAACATATCGAGAATCTCAAGTAACCAACCAGCGTGGATGGTTTGACGACGCGCCTGCAGAAACAGCTGCATCCGCTGTTTGTCGTCAGGTCTCGACTTGCCAAGTACCATCGCAGGTGGGCGAGTTACCTCATCAATTCCAACCCTTGCTGTTGCGAACCCAATCTCTCGACCAAACGGCAAATGAACCAATTCACGAATAATTACTTGCCAGTCTTGAAATTGTTCATTGACCGATGAAAGTCGCACAACTTCCTCTACATCGTGTCGAGCACGACTGTAAGACCGCTCATACTCGTCTATGGCCAATCGGAATTTGTATTGTGCTCTCACAATGTCGCGGGCTAAATACAACATCCTGATTATGAATCCGCTGAAATAAACAGTCATGATCAAGACGGCAATGAGAAGAGGAAACGGAGTAAGTACAACACTCGCCAGGGCTGCAGCTATGACGAAGATAACTGACATCACCCCTCGACGTGTCCATTTTGCAAACTTGATTCGTGCTGCCGTCGAAGCTTCTTCAATCACTGGTCGAGCAGCTAGCACTTCCAGACATTTGGCCAAGTCTTGACGTGCCACTACTAGACCGGAAATGATTGCATCACCAACACGCCATAGCAACGAACCAGACCTCCTAGATAGCCATTCACTAAATCGTTTTTCAAGGTCGGCAAGACGCGCCACAACGAGATCGCTGTCGCCTGGGGCAGGTAGCGACTTGCGTGCACAAATGTTGCCAACACGAACGAGTTTCTTTGTTGGTTCGTGGATATACAACAAGCCATGATCAAACTGGGTTCCGCAATGATCACACGACTGGTTTTTCGCAAAGCGCCCATTTGCCGAGGCATACGAAGTTTTGGCTGACTCATAAACTTTGTTTGCGTCTACATACTCCTCAAGGATTTCTTGACGACTCCCCTGATAAAAAACACCGATTGGCGTGTACTCACGAGGATCGAAATTGGGGTGCGAAGGTGAATGACGTTGGGTTTCATCTTCATCAGAAATTTTCGGCACCCCAGCTTCTCCCAAAGTGGGGTCCTTTCCTTCGAGTGCCACAATCTGCCCTGGCGCCCCTGGAGGTGTTAGGGCAACGCTTCCTCCAGCAGTTGTTACTGGGATATCTGACGGTATGGCTACTGGAGTCACTACTTGCTGTGGCAGCTGAGGACTCTTCTTTGCTTGCTTAGCGGCCTTTCGAAGTGCACGCTTCTCTTTTCGTCGAAGTCGCCAACGCTTGATTAGGCCAAGTTTCTTAGTTGAAGTACCTGGGTTCGATACAGATTGTGCTTTGCTCTTGGAGTCAGTAGTTGGCTTCTTATCTGCTAGCGAAGTCAACTTGACTGCTAGCTCGTCCCGCATCGCATCGAGGTGAGTTTTCAACGTAAGCCCATCAGCAACAGCCATAGGGCCAATGATCTTTTGTGTTTCTGTCAGCCTCAGTAGCTCGACTTCGAATGCTGTGACATGAAACGACTCGTCATCTGGAGCGGGACCAATGGAAGCCGGGTCAGTGTAAATTATTCGGCCGGAGCCCGAAGCTGGCGGTGTCATGCCATCGGGGAACCGCCCACCATCAACAGCCCCCAACGAAACTCGTTGTAGCACATTCCAGGGATCCGCATCACCTATAGCATCAACGGTATTGCCGAGCTGAAGATTTTTAATGACTTCTAATACATTGTCAGCGTTAAGATCATCTTTGCGCGGGTCAAAGCGCAAAAGCACAGATGCGCCCTCACCGAATGTGAGTTTTTGCATAAAACCCTCAATATCACTTTTGACTTTTTCCACCAATGAAACTGGAATACTTCGTAAAGCAGATCCGAATTCTTTTGCAAAAAGCTTCAGGCCTTCCAGAATCCCTAAATCTTTCGGCTTCTCGCGTTTTGGATCCGTCCACGGTCGATACTTAAACTTTCCTCGCGTTACGAGGGCATCAATCAAACTGTCCGCAACTGGCGTTCCAGGTGGTACCGCCTGCGCATTTGGCACGTCAGTTGGTATCGACCATGGCCCCGACTTTGGGAATGCCCCCGCAAGCACCTCATCTGTTAGCCGCCCCGCACTCACAACACGCAGATATGCACGCCCGACTCGAATCGGGCGATGCGCGCCAATCACCTGATCAGCCATCTCTGGGGCTAGAGCTCCTAGTTGCCAGACGAATCCACCAGCCATAGTGAGAGCCAGAAGTGAGACCAAGAGATGTCGATGGTCTTCCCACATGGGTTGAGCAGCCACTGCTTGGTCAATTCGAACAATCGGTTCATGCAGGATGTGCATTTTCCAATCTGGCGAGAATGCCTCATAAATGAGACCCTCTTGTTCGGCTATTGAAACCGTAAACGACTGAAATTCAAGATCTCTATGAGCCTCGAAAGCACGTTGCACCATGTCCAAGAGCTGTGACTCAGCCTCGAATCTCTGAGCACTTAGCAAGTTAACTGGCTGCTGACGGACACCCACAACAGTAACTTGCGACCAAATCCGCGAGGTTAGTAGTTCAAAGAGTTCGAGTTGTAGGAACTTCTCGCTTTCGAACAAAGCGGTCATCGGCCGCACAAGCCCATCAGTTTGAACGTTCGTCCATGCGACTGTTCCCAATATTCCAGCCGCTGACCACTCCTTTAAGACATTTGCAATGTTTTTGTCGGAGTGTTCAAAATCCCCTAGGAGAAGTACAAGTCTATGGCTCAAAATGTAGGTCCTCTCTTACCGCTCTGCGCCAACTCAAATTCTTCAACTGCCGTGCGAACCATCCCATACGCCTTAAGGGAGCAGTTCAGCAGCTCGCGAGACATTGTTTGAGGTGGATAGACATCCCCCACTTCATTTCTCCAACTGTCTGGGTGAAGAGGTGAAGCCTCCAAGTCTTTATAGTATTTGATGACTCCGTCTAGATACGACTTCGCAGTTTGGATTCGGTCAGTTGTGGTGCCCCCGAGTACATTTGCGCGAGCGACATCCACAATTTCCAAATTCTGGTAGTCACCAGTTTTAAAAATTTGTTCGACGATCCCAGCGATTTTGAAACCAGCTGCAATCCCACCGCCCATTCCATAATCAATTAGTGCACCATAGGCATCAAATGCTGACTTACCCTTTGTTGGTGCTTCAGCAAATGAAAGAATCATTGATTCCAACAGGCAAGGCAAGACGTTAAATTCATCCGTCTCGGTCAGAAAATGCTTTGGAAACTCTCGCACACCTTTAGGTGTTGAGATCCGATTGCCTCCCATTGGCAGACAGGTGACAAGTCCCAACAGTCTGGCAACTGCAAAACCGCGAATTGCCGCAATTCGCAGCTCATCAGGTAAGGGAACAAAGTTCTCTAAAGTTCTTGCTCGACGCCAATTCCAGAAAGAGGACTTAAGTCTGTCAGCGTCATACTCCTTCAGAGCATCCGCCAGTGGTTTAGTGAATGATGTAATCACACTCGGATTGACAGGGAACTCCAAGAAGCTTGTGATGAGCACTGACTCGGCGTCGCCACTTACAAAAAACTTCTTATCAACTGGCAGACCATTTTTAAGGTAGCCCTGAATGATCTGTCCAGTTGGCTCCCGTGCAGGGTGCCCTTCCCCGAATGGGAAACCTTGAATGTTAAGAACGAGCTTTATCTTTTCCGGGTGCACCGTAGCGTTCATTGTCGTATCAATCTCAATTAGCGGTCGCGATTGCATGAGTGCTTCGGTAAGAAGCATTCGAAACGTTGCAAGGCGCTGTTGATGATCGGCAATGGCTGCACCCGTCTTCTGGTGCACTGGCATCAGGTACGAGCTCAGCCCCTCCGAAAGGACGTACAGCATTTCGGTTGCTGGCCGCATCAGCCAGGAATCAATCCGTTCTGACATGTGTTCAAGATCATCATCAATGATGACGTCGACCTGTTGCCCAGGTTCCCACACGGGATCATGACCATGAGATTTTGCCCAGATCAGAGGATTCGCTTGCCTTTCGCCTCGACCATCACCACCAAAACCACCACGGACAATTAGAAGTCGTGCAGCCTCGACTGGCTCAATCGGTAATCCTGCTACGTCACCGAGTGACTTGCTGAGCAAGCGATTAGCGGACTCTGGCCACGACCTGTAGTCGTCAAGGAAAAACTCAACGGGGCTAGGCGCAAACGAGCTCGGCACTACGCCGTCATTTAGCGGCCAAGCTCCAACTACTGCAGGCTCACCATCTTGTGGCTTTGTCAGCATGTCAATGCGAGCCATTGACTGGCTAACTGATGCTTCAATGTTTGACAACACACCTGTAGCAACACTTTCGAGAGCTACTGCCAACCGCTCACGTACGCGAGCCGCCCACTGTAATACAATGGTTTTCGACAAATCTTGAATCGTTTCCTGCACAGGTGCTGCACTAATTGGAATTGAGCCCCTGGGATTATTAGCAAGATGACCGCGAGCACGTTCCATCGCTTTGTCTGCTTGACCGTTGGCTTCTTTGGCTTTCTCTTTAAACTTTGCAGACGACTGCAGTACCTGGGATCTGGTTGTTTGCAGCAAAGACACCAGCACGGGCATACTCAACGTGCCGGCAAACTCTGTAGACGTGCGCAGGACACGCTTCAACAATTCCGTACCCCACTCGCGAAGCTGCACATCAACTTCTGCGTCAACCGCAGAAAGTTCACCCGCTCTCACTTGCTGGGCTTGTGCACTCAGCGTTTGCCACCACACACCTGCAGCTTGCTGCATCGCTGGCGGAAACGGTGTCTTAATCTTGTTTGTCACTTGACCTAGTTGAGTCTTCATAATCTCACTTGAAACAAAACGATCAGAGATCTGCTTAGATCCCTCATCGCTCTCGCTTAACCCACAATCAATTACGAAACGCTCAATGTTTCGTCGACTGAGCTCTGCAACTTTTGCCGGACCGGCCATTGACTTAGCCGCATCACCCAACACTGAGGTAGCTACTGACTCGAAACCATCAGCCAAGTGCTCAACTACAGAACGGTGCAATAATTTTCTGAGATAATCACGGAAACGATCACGACCAATAGAAATTGTCGCACTGCCGAATGAGGAAGATACACCTTTCAATCGTGCATTATGAAACCCGTAACCACCAGCGTTACCGCTTTCCTTGACTGGCCAATTTGTGACTACGAAATTCATAAACTCAGTTTGAACTATTGATGACGTGGTAACTGCGGCAAGTGTTTCGCCTACTGCCCGATACACGTTGTTGGAATTATTTAAGTCAAGACCCTCAAGATTCTTTCTTCCTACCAAGAAGATACTGTGCGGTCCACGCGTGGTTACTGCAACCGAATCTGGAATAAGGATATTGTCGGTGCTCTCACTGTCCCAGTAGGCCGACAACATCTCCGCCATAAAAGCAGCTGCATTTGCAGTCATGGTGTGGGCGGCAAGCTGTCCAAAGATATCGGGTGTGAAAGCGACCAACACCGGAAAATTGCCCTTGAGATGCGTGCGCCTAATCAGGTCGACAACATCAAGCATGATGCCAGCACCAGTGCCACCAGCCATTGAGCCGACGACGATGGTGATTGGATCTGGAACTGTGGTTCCGGCAGGTACAACTACACCCAGGTGGCGCGAAATCTCAGAAAGTTCTGGTCCACCAGCCTCGCATTCAGTGAATGCGAATTTTATTCTGTCTCTCACGATGTCTTGCAAGGCAAGGACTCCCGCAATACGCCCCACCGCACGAAGCTGTCCAGCACCCTCCTTGAGCGGAACTTTCACCTGCGACGGATTCGGCCGCCATCCTTGAAGTTCTTGGAACGCTCGAGGGTAAACCTCAACACCGAACTTGGCATCAATTGCGTGACTTAGATCTTGAAATTTGTTGAAGTTCAGTGAAACGCTCATGTAGTCATTACTTGGAAGAAACGGAATCGATGGATCTTCTTGTGTGGTGAGTGTGTCTATGCCAAGGAACTGCCACGACCTGGGAAAGTCTCCCGCCCACCCACGGTGCTCCAAATGTCGTTTTACGGCGTCGCGCACATAGCGCACTGCCTTCTGACCAGACCCGCCACAGCCGATCATGATGATTGGACGAAGCATTGCATTTCTCCTTATTTTTCTGTGAAATCTCTCAGCTCACGCGAAGGGATCCCACTCCGTTGATTGGTTTGATTGGTTTGATTGTTCTGGTTCGCTCATGTCCTCGGCATCGCGTCGCGAACGGCGCCCGCGACGCTTTGGTTGCTCGGTGCGATCCGTGTCGGCCGCGACCGAAATGGCAGTTGAACTTCCAAATGGATCATCGATCGACTCAGTAACTGTGGCAGCTGAGCCAATAGTCGAGACAGGCGAATACTCCCCACCATCCACATCTCCGTCGTTGGCTTCGGAAGCTTCTTTTCGAATACTCTCAACCAACTCGAGAAAGTGTGTCGCCAAACTGCTTGCCGAGATGCCAAATGCAAGATCGGAGATTTGCTGATCACGACCTTGGCCTTGCTCGTATGGTTCCAGGAACGCAACAACTTCGGCTGCCACGGATGTTTCACCGTTGATCAATCGTTGCATGTCATCTGACTTTACCCCAACGACCCACTGTCCTCTCAAGGTCAGCGAGACGTTCCCAGTCGAGGCGTCAGTCTGATCTTTTGAACGAACATATCCACGCGATCCAATCACAAATTTGCCTGGTGAGTTCACCTGGCCGAGAGGTGCCACTGTCGATCTCAAGAACGTGCGGAGCACCGAGACGCTGAAGTCATAGCCAAATACAGAGAATGACTGGACTGACTCCGTGTTCTCAAGTGCGAAGCCTTCGTCGTTATGTGACGGATTCACATTCATCGGGTTCAGTGAGATTGCACCAGATGAGTCCAGTACCGCGTCCACTCTGGTTCGTCTCGCAGTAGGTATGAGCGGCGCAAACCGCGAGACCAGGTAAGCCAGAAGCCAGCGGACGAGTCCTTGGACGACAAGGAAGACCAACAGGAGAGTTGCCGCAGCAAGAAGCCCTCGCGATGCCTTTGGTTGGAGCACCATGGCAACATCAACTAGCACCTCCCCCTCGACTGGTTCTTGCAAGTTGTCTTTTCCGGAGTAGACAACAGAAATCGCGACTTGGAACTGGTCGAAAGCTTCTTGGTCTGGAATCAGCTCCACGCTGCAAGCTGCTTCTTCTTGTTGTGGAATGACGCACGGATTGCGCGGAATCAGATCAAGATTTGCCTTCGCCCCATCACTCTCTATCGCTTCCCTGAAGTCGACGACGCCCTCGCCGCTGTCGGGACCAATGAAGATCAATTGAATCGATTGTTTTGGCGTGCCCTCATAGGCGAGCTGGCCTTCAGCTCGCAAGAATGTCGGAAGACCTGCTCCGTTGGAGACCCGCACTGCAAATTTTTGATCATCGAAATTGATGGGCACCGGATCTCCGTTTTTGAATCGAAGACCCTGTACGTCGCCAACCGGCTGCACTCGCAAGTCTGTGGAACTGAGCTTCCTGAGCTTCGATGACTGCAGCACTCGCTCTAACTCTTTGCCGGCAACTTTGAAGAGTCCGCGATCTGTCTCGTCGCGTTCGGACGCTACTTTCTCAGAGCCCTCCAAACTACTGAACTCGAGCTGCAATTCCCGTATCGCCGAGCCTGATGTCTTCGTCGTAACTCGGATTCCGATGTCCTCAGCTTTGAATCGTGCGACTTTCAATTCGTCAGAAATCTTCTGCAAGTTAGCGTCAAGCAGAGTTATGTCTGCGAGCCCGACAAAGTTGACAATCCCTCGCGACTGTTTGGCGCCTTCACCTAAGAATTCAAGTCGCCACGTACCTTCTATCGGGTTTTCTTTCTTTCGTGTGACGGAGACGAACACCCTAAGCAGGGTGACTGGAGTAGTCGTGACTGTATTCTTGCGGATCGGATCGTCCTTTTCGACGCTTCCAGCCGTGAGAACTGAGTACGTCTGACCCTCGTTCGTCGTCAGCACAACTTCTACCGCATCAGAGGCCCGCTCAGCAAGAATCTGAAATGAGACAATTGACTCGTCTACTTCAAACTCAATTGCATTGCAAGCATCAGTCGGCTTGGAGCAATCGACGATTGGAGATTCCGGTATCTCCACAGCATCATCGGGATTCGGAATTCCCGGCACAGGCTCCAGAACCTCGAACAGTTTGTCAATGATCTCATCAGCGCTGACTGCTAGCGCATATTTACCATTTGGTAATTCCTTCCCACACCTTTCAATGTTTACATTGACACGATCTTTCTTTCCGCTGGAGTCGACATAGCTATACGGCGCACCCCCCTGCGCGATGAGACGCATCAGACCGAGCTTTCTCTCATCGGCGTTGAGGCCTGCCGCGACGATGTTGACTCTGGCGGAACGTAGTGTGTCGACAATTCCACCGTCACCACACATAAGTTTTTGAATCTGATCACGCTCTCGTGAAATGAACCCAGGAGAGTTATCGTCATCATGTTCGCCATCGCTAAACCACACGAGCAGCCGACAAACTTCAGGTGATGTGCTGTATCTCTCAAATGACTGCAGGGCACCTTCCAGCGCGGTGTGATACCGAGTATGCATGTCGGAGTCTTTGTCTCGCTGTAATTCAAGGTCTGCAACAACTGACTCCACGCTGCGACTGGTCAGACTCTGAAATGGCACTCGCTCGCTATACCTGTCTCCAAAGCCTGAGATGCCAATTGCAACCTCCAACTTCTTGCTGCTCGCACTCGCTATGAGCTCACTGGACTCCACAGCAGAGGAGAGAACTCGAACAACCGACTCAAGTGCAGGTACTCGCGAATCAAGCGGATCATTCCCGTCCTTGGTTCCAGATCCGTCCTTGAACTCTCTTAGGCTCTTGGATTCGTCAATCAACATGAGAACTGCAAGTTTGTTGTTCTTCTCAAGGCATATCTCTAGTCCGTCACTGGTTGACGACACAGCATTTTCCGCAAACACCGACGATGACGTCAGCAACGAACAGACAATTGAACCTAAGGCGATTACTGAGAGACTGTGGCGCTTCTTCAAAAGAGAATTCCACTTCCCTTTGCCGCCGCCACAGCCAGTATCGCCACGTGCACAAGCGTGACTACAAGCACTAGGTATCGCAGAATGCGAAGGGCAGGCTTAAACCAACCAAGGGTCACGTAACTCGGGTGCCCTTGACGCTTCTGATCTTGCAGCGACGTTACGCCACCAAGGATGGATGCACCCACCGCTATGAGGTAGCCGATTCCGCTGTTAAATGTCGCGCAAACAGCCGAGAGAACTGCAATTCCAAAAGTCGCAGCAAGAAGTGCAACTGGAGGCTTTACCAGGGAGGGTGCGTCAACCTGCACTCCTACCCCACCGAGCTCAAAGTCGGACATCTGCTTCCCCCAAATAGAGCAAGGTAGCACCCGCCAGGGAAGGAGGTCAATGGCGCCTGAACCATCCCCGCCTCAGACGGCCGATGCCACAAAGCAGGCGGGTACCCGAAATGTGGCAGTGGTGCTCTATCCTCGGCGAGATGCGGGGAGTCCGGTTCCGAAAGTCGCTGAACTTTGGATTCTTTCGGATCAACTTCAGCAAGTCAGGCGTGGGTTGGAGCGTCTCGCCGATACCCGGCTTCATTCGATATACCCGTGCGGTCAATAAGGACCGTTACTGGACCTTTTCTCTTCCGGGTACTGGATTTACTTACCGCACGCTTGGCTCACGAGCCAGACGGCAGAGCGAATCTCCTAGGGAAGACGATCAAGCAGAGAGTTGAGCTGTTCACGCAGCGCTGCATCTTCCGGCGCAAAGTTGTTGTACGCGCCGAAGCTTAGAGCGCCCAACAGAATCCACCATCGCTTCTTTCGATACCAACGTCGCACTTCGCGTTCAGCTCTCCTAAACAGTGGCATAGCTTCAACCTCCAGATCTCAGGCAACAGTAGTACCATCAATGTTTGTCATCTTATGACACTTAAGCAGCGACGGCCGATTGCGCGCCTGCGACAACGAGTTGACGACCTTTGGGAGCGCGCACTGCTGCGCGGGAACCTTGCAGCGCTGAGTTTTCTCTTTGTCGGAGCGATAGTCATTGTCGTCTCAGGTGCCATCGTCCTTGCGGTAACGGGAATCGACGTGAAGGCGGAGGATGACGGCTTTCTGCATGCGATTTGGGAAGTTCTGCTGCGCGCGATGTCTCCTGACCAATTGACTGGTCAAGAGACGTGGTCCGCACGACTGGTGTTGCTAGTCGTCACTCTGTTTGGGCTCTTGATGTTCTCGACACTTGTCTCCATTTCAAATTCATCACTATCTCAACGTTTTGAGAGAGTTCGTCGTGGCCGACGCCCAGTGAGCCTCGAGGGACATGTCGCGATATTGAATTGGAATGAGTTTGGATTTCGAGTACTTAGGGAAATCTCTGAAGCAAATCTAGTCGCTGCTGACCCGCATCACGTCGCGATTCTCTGCGACCAAGATCCGCTGGAATTGATGCGAGCGATTGAAGCAAACTTCCGGGATCACATAAACTTAGGCGGTCACGACACGAAGTGGTCTCGTGAACCCGACGATTGGATTACGATTCGGCGCGGTCTAGGTCACCACACTGCCGATCTTATGAATCTTGCCGCCGTAGTCGAAGCTTCGGGCGCGATTGTCCTGCACGAAGAGGACACGGATGACTCACAAGTCGTACGATGTGTCCTCGCCATAGGCGCAACGTTGCGCTCGCGTGGCCAGAACTGTTCTCGCTTAACGACGCTGTTACCTGTTGTGACCTTCAACTCAAACTCGGAACTCGCTCACACACTTGACAGACGACTCACGACAATCTCAACTTCACTACGAATGAAGGACTACCGCCATATCAACTACATTCCACTCTCGCCGGATGAGATTCGGGTCGGCATCGAGACGCAAGTCGCCCGGCACCGTGGCCTGTCGTACGTCTACCAAGACCTCCTCGACTTTGGAGGGGAAGAGCTATATATTCTTGATCCACCTCACGGGCTCAACACATTTGGGCAGGCAGTTACGGCTCTCTCTGGTGGAATTCCCTTAGCAACAATCGTCAATGGCAGTGTCAACCTGTGGCCGGAGTGGACGGAGGACCTGACTAATTCATCGGTTTGTGTTTTAGCCGCCGATCGTCAATCGGCAAGCACGCGTTCGAACGGGCACTCGGACCTACTTTTACAGGGGCCGCGAGGACCCGGGCGGCCACCCGTAAGCGAGGCAGAGACCTTCCTATTTGTCGGGTGGAACGAATCTGCCGAGCAGCTTCGCGCTGCACTTCCGCGAGTTTCTGCTCCTGGATCTCGTTTGAAAGTCTTGCTGAGATCTCATGAACAGGCACCCCCCAACTCTCAATTCGGAACTTCTCAGATTGAAGTGTCACGGCGAGACAAGACTGATCCACTCGACGACCCATCCTTTCTGGACGACGTGAATCATGTGGTCGTCTTTGCCGACTCGACTGTCTCGTCCCAGCAGAGTGACGCTCAAGCACTCACCGATCTGCTTGCGTGCCGCCACTACGCAGATCACATTACTGAGTCAACTCGGCGATTCACCATTGTCGGTGAGTTGCGACGACGCTCGAGTCGGCACGTCGCAGGTCTGCGACTCGCAGACGACCTCCTGGTCAGTGAAAGCCTGATGGCTGCAGCCGCGACACAACTAGTGTTTGAGCCCCGACTGGAAGGCGTCATAACCGCCTTACTGTCAAATCACGATCCTGTAGAAGTAATCTCTGCGCCGCTCGGGGATGTATCGGACTTCAAAGAGATTCGCTGGGATGCCTTGCGCATGGACCTCGCGAAGAAGACCGGGGAGATCGCTATCGGACTACGGGTTGTCAGGAACGGCGATCCTGTAGTTCTACTCAATCCACCGAGTGCCAGCGTCGTTCACTCAAACGACGAAGTGGTAATGCTCTCAAAATACAGTAGTTCCAGCTAACCGCGACTAGTCGCACCATCCGTCACCGTCTGAGTCCAAACAGTTCGGGTCGTAGTAGATCTCGCCCTCATCTTCAAACTGATCATTCATGTCGTTTATGAAACCATCAGTGTCAAATCCACAAGACGTGGTAACCAATGCAATCGCCATTAGAACTGCGCCGACACGAGTCCACCTTCGCAATGTCGACCCCTGTTCAGCAGTCTTTAAGTCGTTGCGGCTCAGCTCACTCGTCAAAGTCAGACTCTTCAATCTCGATCTCCCAAGAACCACTGGATCCCCGACCCTGCTGAAGTACTTTCAGTCCACCCATGGGTCCGAAGTCAAATACCAGATTCGCAATCGTGCCGTCAGGGATCTGTAGTGACTCGCGTCGTTCCCTACCCATGTAGTGGGTGACGAAGTCGATCTGGCCCCCAGACGGAAACACCATCGTCTCCGTGGTCCCCTTTCCGACCGAGCCACGACGCTCACCATTGAAGAAGACATCGACCGGCTTTGAGCCAATGTACCGTCTTGGGAACCCGGTAAGGGTGAGTTTGACGCCCTGAGAAGTCATTCGTGGCCTCGGTTCAGCCCATCATTACTGCTGCGCCGACGATCATGCCGACGAACAGTCCAACGATTGAGACAATGGTTGCAATGATCCCTAGTTTGTTGCCTGCTTTCCAGGAGATCCCTCCAAAGACAATCCCGAGAATTCCGAAGAGCGGCGGAAGGAAGAGGAATGCAATGATTCCACAAACGAGACCTGCGACTGCAAGACCCTGTTTGCTGCTTGCTGCCGGCGGTGGTAATGGCTGACTCATGATTGTCCCTTCTGCTTGTCTTGACTTGACCGTAATCACACGACCGTATCAATGTCAAGTAGCAGAGCGGGCGCCAACGACCTACGAGTATCGTGTGGAAGCTGGAGTGAGGCGATAGATGAACAGTCTTCCATTCTTCCGCCTCTTCAGAAGCCCCGTAGTTAAGGCCGTTGTTGGGGTCGTCACCATCGCAACCGCAGGGATTGGGTTTGTCTCCGACATCCTCGGACTGCGCTCCTCGGACGAGGCAGAACCGACTGTGGTGACTGTCCTTGTAACTGTCGAACCGAGTA
>Ga0172367_10006435_pt1 | contig 13831 bp, 11 predicted proteins | sample Lak10m_FD_114542 | JGI IMG/M metagenome (GOLD analysis project Ga0172367, IMG submission 114542) | Freshwater microbial communities from Kabuno Bay, South-Kivu, Congo - kab_022012_10m | ecosystem: Environmental > Aquatic > Freshwater > Lake | place: Democratic Republic of the Congo: South-Kivu... | reverse complement strand
TACGACTGCCCGGTGATGTTGGTGCGTCGCGAGGGGGAGAGCTTCGTGGCGCTGCTGCGGCGACTGGATCGCTCGATCGCCAAAGCCTGGGAGCAGGAGATCACCATTGACGAAGTGAATGGTTGAGTGGCTTCAGGACAGAGGCGGCTCGGCCGACGCGTCGTCGCCATCCGCAGGTGTCAGATCCCTGCGGCTGTTGCGATCGCGCAGGGCGTCCAAACGCGACCTCACGGCCGGCACCACCGAATTCCTGCTGGGCCACCATTCCTTTTTCTACGGCGCCCCCAACCCACCTGGCGCGGGTGCTGCTGCCGCTGTTCAAGCGGATCGAGGATTTCAGCGTCTACCCGCGCGAGTCGCAGGTGGGGCTGCCGGCCGATCTTCTCGATTACGACATCGACAACCCGGAGCCGGTGACGTTGCACTACCCCAGGAGCTGATGACCGACGCCGGGCGCGACCTCCACACCGCCCCAGCGCCGCTGCAGCGCCGGGTGCTGCTGGCCTATGGCGTGGGCGATGCGGGCACCGGCATGGCCTCGGCCCTGGTGGTGGCGCTGCCAGCGCTGCGCATCGCCTCCGGGATGTTGAACACGGCCGTGAGCGTCAGCCCCACGGTGCCCACCGCCTGGGCGGTGACGGCGACAGGTCCGAGACAACGGCGCAGCATCGGCTCAGGCGTCCTCGTCGTTGCTGCGAGCGATGGCGGCCAGCTGCCGCATCGTTTCGCCCCAGGCGCCGCAGCCGCCGGCCACCAGCACCACCACCAGGGCCCGCTCCAGTGAGGCGTGGGGCAGGGCATTGCCAGCATGGGATGCCGCCCGACGCCCCAGCACCAGCAGGCCGGCGGCGATCAGGCTGAGGATCACACCGGCCAGCAGCACCCGGCGGCGATCCAGGCGACTCTGAAGAGGGGGCTGATAACCGGGTGGGTGGGTCAACGGCATGGCTCAGGGGTCTGGCAGCAAGGGCTTGGCGGCACTGATCGGGAACCAGCTGGCCTCCAGCCGTTTCATCAGCACGTAGAACGCCGGCACCACGAACAGGCTCATCGCCGTGGCCACCAGCAACCCACCGAAGATCACCGAACCGATCGAGCGCTGGCTCATCGCACCGGCCCCGCTGGCCACCACCAGCGGAAAGAAGCCCGAGAGGGCCGCCGAGGCGGTCATCAGGATCGGCCGCAGCCGCGACTGGGCTGCCCCCATCGCCGCCTCCACGTCGGAGAGGCCGGCCTCCATGCGCTGGTTGGCCAGGTCCACGATCAGGATGCCGTTCTTGGCCGCCAGGCCGATCAGCGTCACCAGGCCCACCTGGGCGTAGACGTTGTTCACCTGCTGGTTGAGCACCAGGAACAGCAGCGCCCCCAGGATCGCCAGCGGCACGGTCATCAGGATCACCAGCGGATCGATGTAGCTGCCGTACTGGGCCGAGAGCACCAGGTACACCACCACCAGGCCCAGGGCAAACACCAGCGCCGCCAGCGAACCGGCGGCTACCTCCGAGCGGCTCAGGGCCGACCAGTCCATGCCGATGTTGGTGACGTTGAGCCGCTGGAACGTCGTGGTGAGGGCATCGATGGCCTGGCCGGTGCTCTTGCCGATCGCCTCAAAACCCTGGATCAGCACCGTGCGGTTGAGGTCGAAGTGGCTGATGATCGGCGGGGCGCTGTCGAGCCGCAGCGACACCAGATTCAGCAACGGAATCTGGGCGCCACCGGCGGCGGGCACGTAGAGGTTCTCGAGGCTCTGGATCGTTTCGCGCTTGCTGCCTTCGGCCTGCACGTACACCTGGCGGTACTGGCCGTTCTCGTAGGTCTGGTTCACAAACGCTCCCCCATTCACGGCACCCAGGGCTTTCATCGCCGTGCCGAAATCCACCTGCAGCGAGGCCATGCGGTCGCGATCCGGTTCGATCCGCCACACCGGCGCATCGCTCACAAACTGGGTGTAGAGGTTGTAAAAGGAGCCGGTGGCCTTGGCCTTGTCGATCAGCTGGTCGGCCATCGCCAGCAGCTTGGTGGGGCTGTAGCCGCCGTTGCTGAGGTCGTTGAACTGGAAGGCCAGGCCGCCCTGGGCGCTGAAGCCCGGCACCGCCGCCGGCTGCTGGGCCATTACCTTGGCCCCCTCGATGCTCTGGAACTGCTGGTTGAGCCGCTGCACCACCGCTCGCGCCGACTGATCGGCTCCACTGCGCTCTTCGATCGGTTTCAAGCCGAAAAAGAACACGCCCTGGTTGAGCGCACCACCGTTGAAGCCGGCGCCACCGATCAGCTCACCGCTCACGATCTCCGGCTCCTTGGCCAGGATCTGGCGGGCCTGGTCGGCCACCTTCATCGTCTGCTCCAGCGAGGCCTGGGGCGGCAGCTGAATGATGCCCAGGCCATAGCCCTGATCCTCCGTGGGCACAAAGCCCGAGGGGATCACCAGGAAAGCCAGGGCGGTGAGCACCACCCCACCCAGCACAGCACTCACCAGCTGGCGCCGCCGCTGGATCGCCTGCTCCAGCAGCCGGCCATAGGCCACGGCCATGCGCTCAAACTGCCTGTTGAAAGCTCTGAAAATCGCCTGCAGATTGCGGCCCACCACACCGCCCAGCGCCCCGAACAACAGCAGCCACAACACCCCGCCAAACAGGTAGCCATACCCCGCTCCGAAGGCTCCACCGATCCACATCCAGGTGCGGCCGCTGGGGTTGGTCTTGCCCCCACCCAAGAGCAGAGCCGATTGCAGCGGCTTGCCGCTGATGGCGTTGAAGGTGCTCACCAGGATCGAGAACACGATCGTGAGCGCGAACTGGCGGTAGATCACGCCGGTGGCGCCGGGGAAGAAGGTGACGGGGATGAACACCGCCAGCAGCACCAGCGCCGTGGCCAGGATCGCCCCCGTCAACTCCTTCATGGCGTTGGAGGCGGCCGCAAACGGTTTGTCGCCCGCTTCAATCCGGGCCGACACCGCCTCCACCACCACGATGGCGTCGTCCACCACCAGGCCGGTGGCCAGGATCACCCCCAGCAGGGTGAGTTCGTTGATCGAGAAGCCAAAGGCCTTCACGAAGATCATCGCCCCGAGCAGCGCGATCGGCAGGGCCAGGGCCGGCACCATCGTGGCCTTCCAGTCCTGCAGAAACAGGAAGATGATCAGCAGCACCAGCACCACCGCATCACGCAGCGCATCGAGCGCCCCGAAGATCGAGGCGTTGATGAAGTCGGTCTGATCGAACACCTTCTCCAACTTCACCCCCGGCGGCAGGGTGGTGCGGAATTGCGTCAGCACCTTGTCCACGGCTGCCGCCGTGGTGATCGCATTGCTGCCCGGCAGCTGGATCACCCCGAAGCCCACACAGGGATGGCCGGAGATGCCGTTGATCGCCGCCTGGTTGAAGTTCTGAAAGGCATATTCGGCCCGGCCCACATCGCGCAGGCGGATCAGGCTGCCATCGGGGCCCGTGTCGCTCAGCATCCCTGAGGGGCCGCGACTGAGCACCAGGTTTTCGAACTCCTCCACCGTGCGCAGGTTGCCCTGCACCAGCACCGGCTGGTTGGTGGGATTGTTCGCAGAAGCCGGCGGGCCGCCGATGCTGCCGCCCACCACGATCTGGTTCTGGGAGCGCAGGGCGTTCTCCACATCCAGAATCGTGAGGTTGAAGCGGCTGAGCTTGGCCGGATCCACCCAGAGTTTGTAGGCCGGATCGCTGGCTCCGAACACGGTCACCTGGCCGACGCCCTGGGCGCGGCTGAGCGGATAGGCGAGGTTGAGCTGATACAGGCCGTTGAGGTATTCGCGGCTGAACTGGCCCTGCGTGGAGGTGAGGTTGTACACCAGCAAATAGCTGGTGGCGGTCTGCTGCACCGTCACGCCCTGGTTGTTCACCTGCTCGGGCAGCTGGGCCGAGGCGGTCTGCACCCGGTTCAGCACATTCACCTGATCGATGTCGGCATTGGTGCCGGCCTTGAACACCACGTTGATCTGGCTGACGCCCTGGCTGGTGCTGTTGGAGCTGATGTAATCCATGCCCGGCGCGCCGTTGATCTGCTCCTCCAGCGGGCCGGTCACGGCACTCTCCACCGTGAGCGCATCGGCACCCGGCAGGTTGGCGCTCACCTGGATCGTGGGCGGGGCGATGTTCGGCAGGTTTTCGATCGGCAGCAGCGGCAGCGCGATCACCCCGGCCATCAGGATCAGGATGCTGCACACGGTGCTGAGCACCGGCCGGCGGATGAAGGTGTCGGAAAGGCTCATTTCCGGGGAATCACCATGCCGCTGCGCAGCTGGGCCAGGTTGCCCACCACCACGGCATCACTGGCGCTCAGGCCCTGGAGCACGGCGAAGCGGCCGCCCTGCAGGCTGCCGAGGGACACCGGCGTCTGCACCGCCACCAGCGCCCCGGCCGGCGGAGCGGGGGTGATCGGGGCGCCGATCAGGCGCTGGGCTTCAGCGGGGGATACCGCCCGGAACACGAACGTCTGGCCGGCCTGCAGCAGCACCGCCGCCTGGGGAATCGCCAGTGTGTTGGTCGACCCGAAGCGCAGGCTGGCCTGCACGCGCTGCTGATCGCGCAGGGCGCCATCGGCGTTGCCGAAGGTGGCCTTCACCAGCAGGGTCTGGGTGCGCCGATCCAGCGAGGGGGCGATGAACGTCACCTGGCCCATCGCCTTCAGCTCCGGCTTGTCGGGCGCCTGCAGCTCCACAGGCATGCCGAGGCGCACGCGATAGGCCTGCTCACCCGGCACATCGAGCCGCACCCAGAGGCGGCGGTTGTCGACGATGGTGGTGATCGTCTCGCCGCGGCGCACCACCGAACCCAGCTTGTGCTGGATGTCCCCCACCATGCCGGCGATCGGGGCCGTCACATCCTTGTAGGCGAGGGTGGCGCTGCTGGCCTTCACCTGCTCTGCGCTGGCGATCGCTCGTGTCACATAGGCATCGCGGTCCTTGGTGGACACGGCACCCTGCTGGTTAAGGAAGATGTAGCGCTCGGCATTAAGCCGATCCTTCAGCGCCTCGGCCTGGTTAGTGGCCACCGTGGCCTGTTGTTGGATTTGATCCAGACGGAAGAGCGGATCGCCCGGGCGCACCAGCTGCCCTTCGCGCATCGGCATCGCCACGATCCGCCCATCGATCTCTGCCGCCAGGGGCACGTTGGCGATCGATTCGAGGGTGCTCTGGTAAGTGGCCTGATCGGTGAAGGTCTGCCGCGTCGGGCTGACCAGCGAGAAGGTGGGCGGCGGCGGGGGCGGCGGCTTGACGCAGCCGCCGAGCACGGTGAGCAGGGCCGGCAGCGCCAGCACAGAGCCAAGGGGAGCTGAGCGCCGGGGCGGCACGAAAGGGCGCACGAGCAGCTCCACGGCCATCTGAGACTAAGGACCGTGATCGGCAGGGTCAAGCAACGGCAACCATAGGAGAGCCAACGGGACGATCAACTCAGGGTGTTGATCGCGCGAGCCAGAATCACAATGAACACGGTGATCATGGCCAGGCTGTGGACGCTATGCAGCACTTTGATGGGCCGTCCCACCAGCAGATGCCCCTCGGGCGGGCCAAAACAGTTGCTGCTCAGGATCGCGAAATAGGCGTAATCAATGAAGCCAGGTTGCCAGCGATCTGATTGCAGCACATCACGCTCCAATGTTTCCTCAGGAAACACAATGCCGTAGGGCGTACTGATCGCGGTCGGCCGCACCTGCTCCCAGAGCACACCACGCCGACGCAAAGGATTATCGAGATACCAGTACCAGAACAAGAAGATCAAGCTGACGCCGAGATACAGCACAAAGGAATCCAGCAAAAGGCCGTAGGACGACAGATTCAGCCTGTAGATGGTGAGATTTTCGGAAAGCAGGTTGGCAGCTGCCATGCCTGAGGCCAGCTGCACCAGGAAGCCCAGTTGCCGGTGGGACGGAACCAGTCCCCTACGCCAGCCAGGAAGCACGCGCACCAGCAGCAGCCACCAGAACGCGACCAGCAAGAGGGCAAACAGCACCAGCACGCCGCGCTGGATCTCCATCAACAGCCAGGGGGCATTGCGATGGGCATGCAGCACATGCTCGAGGATGCGCAGCCGCAGCCCCAGGTTGAGGATCACTGCCGCCACCAAGGCGATCAAATAGGGCCGGGGTGATGGGCTTCCAGGACTCTCTTGGTCCTCGATCGCGTCAGCCATCCGCGATGGGCGCCGTTCCATGGATCAAACCTAGTCGTGGCACGGCAAACACTGGCTCGGCGGCACATCGCCATAGGGGGCCTATCCGGATGCTGCCAATTCCCTGCTGACCATGGGTGCTGAAGGCGGTAGCAGCTTGTCAGTCGACTTTCAGACCCACCATCCTGCGAACCATCCACCCTCGGCGACCATGAACCTCGCCATCCGGCTCTTCGCCGCCGTCACCCTGTTCATCACGATGCTGGGCCTCGGCCTGGGGTTGCCCAGCGACAGCCTGCAGCTGTGGCTGCGCCAGCCATCGATGGCGCTGCGCGTGGCCCTGGGATCCTGCCTGTTGTTGCCGCTGCTGGGGGTACTGCTGCTGCATGGCCCCTGGGGGGGGCGCGATCTCACCCGCGATGCGTGTGGCGATGGCCCTGATGGCCCTCTGCCCCAGTGCACCGCTGGCCATGCGCACGGTGCGCCGACAGGGAGGCGATCATGCCCTGGCCGCCCTGGTGCAGATGCTGGCGGCGATCATCGCGATGGCGAGCATCCCCCTGCTGGCCCCCTTCTTCCCCCACGCCTTCGATCGGGGCGGCTGGCTGACCGGGCAGGTGTCGCCGACCCTGCACACGGGCTTGGAGGTGGCCCTGCAGGTGACCAGGGTGCAGGTGCTTCCCCTTCTGCTGGGGCTGGCCCTGCGCCGCAGACGGCCGGTCCTCGCCGATCGCCTCGAGAAGCCACTCAACCAAATCGCGGCTCTGTTGCTGCTGCTGCTGACGCTGCTGATTCTTGTCTCCGCCAGCCACTACCTGCTCGGCTTCCTCACATCCAACCTCGCCGGTCTGCTGATGATGGCCGTGCAGGTGATCGGCTGCCTGCTGATCGGCAGGGCGCTGGCGGGGAGCCGTGTGGCGCAGCACGGCTCCACCACAGCCCTGGTGACCGCCATGCGCAATGCCGGCCTGGCCCTGCTCTTCGCCTATCAGTTCGGCGACGATGTGTACGGGCTGAAGCTGGCAATCCTGCTGTATGTGCTCCTCACCACGATGATCAGCACTCCCGTGCTGCGCCTGAGCCAGCGTCAGCAGAATGACAGAACTGCAGGCTGCTGATGAGCGCCCACCTCACCAGCCGTCTGGATGAGCTCGCCGAGGCCTGGAACGAGGCTGAGATCGCCCGGCCGTCCTTGGGTCGCTGGCTCGAGCAGTTCGCCCCCGAGGATCAGCCGATCGCCCTGCGGCTGCTGGAGTGCATGCAGATGCACGGCTGGGCGCGGCTGATCCGCGAGTGCCGGCTGCTGCATCAGCGCCTCTGCCTCGATCTGGCCGAAGACGGCTTCGATGTGGAGCGCTGCAGCGACATCGACTTCAGCCGCGCCTTCGTGTGCAAGAGCGGCGATCTGATCTCCTACCTCTACCGCAAGGCCAACCGCCTCCCGGTGACCTGCTTTCACAACATCGAAGCCCTGCAGGCCTCACCCCCGCCACCCGATCAACGCCGGGCCCTGGTGATCCTCGACGACTACATCGGCACCGGCTCCCAGTTTCTGTTCACGTTTGTGGCCCGCAATGCTGCCAACCGCGAACTGCTGCAGCGCTACACGCGGGTGAGGCTGGCGGCGATCGTCGTGCACGACGACGCGCGCCACAAGTGGAAGCTGCTGCAGCACCGCGATGTGGAGCAGGTGATGGCGATCGAGGAGCAGCAACTCACCTGCGTGGATTTCGGCCCCGAACGTCAGGCCCTGACTGCTGCGCTCTCCAGCCTCGACTGGCGCCGTGCCGGGCTGGTGGCCGCGGGCCGCGACTTCCCGGTGGTCGCCCATCCGCAGCTGTCCCCCGAGGAGCGGAAGCAGCTGCGCGCCTTCCTGAAGCGGCAGCAGGAGGCGGAGGGGGCCGGCACCACCGAATTCTTGCTGGGCCACCACTCGTTCTTCTACGGCGCCCCCAACGCCCTGGCGCGGGTGCTGCTGCCGCTGTTCAAGCGGATCGAGGATTTCAGCGTCTACCCGCGCGAGTCGCAGGTGGGGCTGCCGGCCGATCTGCTCGATTACGACATCGACAACCCCGAGCCGGTGACGCTCCACTACCCCAGGAGCTGATGACCAACGTTGCGTGCGACCTCCACGCCGCCCCAGCGCTGGGAGGAGGCTTGGGAGCGGCCCCTGACCGACTGGCGCGAGCAGCTGGGTATCACCGCCCTGGTGGAGCGCTCGCCGTTCCGGCTGAACGCGTCTCGGGCCTGAGCGACAGCAAACGCCGCATCACCACCGTCTGCAGCAGCAGATCCACCAGCACCACCACAAAGATCAGCGCCAGCAGCTGCGCCCCCAGGGGTTCCGCCAGCGCCGGGGCAACGCCGCGCAGGTGTGGCAGCTCTTCGGTCATCGAGACCGCCAGTGCCAGGGGCACCGCCGCCCGCAGGCCGCAACCGGCCACCACCAGGCGATCCCGCCAGGGGAAGCGAGCGGCCGGCAGCAACGACCACACCGCCACCAGCCTTGCCAGCGGCACCACGATCGCCAGCGCGATTCCCAGCGGCAACACCGCCAGCAGCTCGGCAGGCTTCACCAGCAGGCCGAGCAAGAGCAAGACCGTCACTTCCGCAGCGGTGTTCAGCGGATGCATCACCCGACCCAGGGCCTGCTGCTCAAAACGACCGATCCGGTAGCGGCCATTGGAGAGCAGCACCCCAGCCACAAACACGGCCAGCAGCCCGCCACCCCCCAGGAGCTGGCCGCAGCCATAGGCCACAAAGGCCAGCGCAATAGCCACCAGCAGCAGCATCGGCTCGGAGCGCACCAGCGCATCGATCAGCCGCGGCGCAGCGGCACCCACGGCGAGGCCGGCGATCAGGCCCGCGATCAGGTGCAGCGCCACAGCAGCGAGCTGGGCTGGCAGGTTGGGCTGGCCCAACACCCCGTGCAAGGCCTGGTGGTTGCCGTGGGGAGCCCCCTGCAGCAGACCGGCGGCCAGGCCGAAACAGAGCAGCGTCATCACGATGCTGAGGGCCGCCTCGAACTGAAGCAGGTGGCGGAGGCCTCCGCTGATGCCCTGGCGCAGGGCCACCAGCAGATCCTCAATGGCGCCGCTGTCCGTGGCCCCCAGGCAGCACACCGCCAGCCAGGCCGCCGCCACCGGCAGGCCAGCGGGCGCCAACGGTGCCAGCAGCTGCAGCGCCAGGCCGGCAATCGCCACGGTGACCAGCACGCCAAGGCTGCCAAGGCGCAGACCCGCGGCGGTCATCCCACGGATGCGGCGCAGATCGGTGCGCAGGCCGGCATAGAAGATCAGCAGCGCCAGGCTCACACGATGCAGGGTCTCCAGCTGCAGGGGGCCCAGGGGTTCAGCACGGGTGAGCCAGGCGCCTGGGATCAGCAGACCCAGCAGCAGCACGGCGGCGGCCCCCGGCAACCGCCACTTGGCGGCCAGGCGATCCACGGCGAGGGCCGCCAGATAGATCAGCCCCAGGCCGAGAAAGAAACCGCGCGGCAGCAGGGTGCCGTCGAGATGGGAGTGGAGCTGCAGCAAGGCGGTTTAGGCGGGAAGATAGTAACGAACCGTGGTAAATATGCGATTGTGGTGTTGATCCAACGCCAGGCGCATGTTGATGGCCCGCTGATTGAGCAGCAGGTTATCGAAGGGATAGCGCGGAATGGCGATCGGCATCACGATCGTGAGGGTCTGATCGGGCTGACTGGCCTCAATGCTGTGCACAAAATCGACAAACGGCGTGATCAACGACGCATACGGACTCTCCAGGATCTGCAGCTGGAACCGCGGATCATCCGCCACACACTCCTGCCAGGCCCGGCGCAACGGTTCCGGATCACCATCCTCCGGACGCACCCACACGGCGATGACCCGGTCGGACACACGGGCGGCGTAGCGCAAGGCATGGAGCGTGGCCCGATTCCAGAGCGGGATCCAGAGGATGCTGGTGTTGCCGATCGGCTGCAGCGGTGGAGTGATCCCCAGGGCCTGCGGTTCTGCAGGCTGCAGGTCCAGTTGAGCGAACACCCGCCGGTAGCGACGACGGATCCGCCCCAGCAACACCACCAGCAGCGGGATGGCGATCACGATCGTCCAGGCCCCTTCGGCGAACTTGCTGATCACGATCACCACCAGCACCAGGCAGGTGCACAGCGCACCCACGCCATTCATCAACGCCGCGCGCCACCAGCCCTGCCCGCGCTCGCGCCACCAGTGCACCACCATCCCGGCCTGCGAGATGCTGAAGGCCAGGAACACCCCCAGGGCATAGAGGTTCACCGCCACGGTGGTATCGCCCTGGGCGATCAGGATGATCACACCGGTGGCCACCAGCAGCGCCAGGATTCCGTTCTGGAACACCAGGCGATCACCCACCCAGGCCATCTGGCGGGGCAGGAAGTTGTCGCGGGCGAGCAGAGCCGAGAGGCGCGGGAAATCGGCGAAGGCGGTGTTGGCCGCCAGCATCAGGATCAGCAGCGTGGTGATCTGCAAGGCCCAGAGCAACGGGCTGCCGGGGCCGAACACCCGCTGCCCCAGCTGCGCCATCACCGTCACATCCGGATGGGGCGCAATGCCATACACAAACGCCAGTCCGCTCACCGCCAGAAACAAGGCAGCCAGCAGCAGCCCCATCACCAGCAGCGTGCGGCGGGCCCGCTGCGCGGCAGGACTGCGAAACAGCTGCACCCCGTTGGCGATCGCCTCAATGCCGGTCATGGCGGAGCAACCGGAGCTGAAGGCCCGCAGGATCAGGAACAGCCCCAGCGGTTCCGCGGCCTGCACCAGCGGCGGTGGATCAGGGGTGAAGCCGTGGTGCATGACCAGATTCAGCACACCCGCCACCGCCAGCAGGCCCACCATCAGCACAAAGCTGTAGGTGGGAATGGCAAACAGCCGCCCGGCATCGCGCACGCCGCGGAGGTTGGCCCAGCCCACCAGCACCAGCAACGCCAGGGCGATCGGCACCTCGAAGCGCAGCAGGGCCGGCCAGAGCGACGACAGGGCCTGGGTGCCCGCCATCAGGCTCACCGCGGCGGTGAGCACGTAATCCACCAGCAGGCTGGCGGCCGCCACCAGGCTGACGGTGGTGCCAAGGTTCTCGCGCCCCACCACGTAGGCCCCACCCCCCTGGGGGTAGGCGCGGATCGTCTGCCGATACGACAACACCACGATGCCGATCAGGGCGATGATCGTGAGGGTGATCGGCAGCGACAGCCGCAGCGCACGGCTGCCCGCCAGGATCAAGACCCCCAATGCAGCCTCGGTGGCATAGGCCACCGAGGACAGCGCATCGGAGGAGAGGATGGGAAGCGCCTCGATACACGGCAGGGTGGCGGCCTCCTCCTGCTGGCGCTGGAGCGGTTCGCCCAGCAGACGTCTCAACAACCTCGCCATCAACGGTCCGCCAGGGGGTGCGATCGACGGGCAAACGGACCCATGGCGAGGGGAGCAGAGCGACCCCACGGCATAGCGTCAGGCCACGGGCCAGGCAAGCGGATCGACAGGCTCTGCAAGCGCCCGTAGCTTGCGGGGGTTGCCAAGGCCTTGCGTGCACCGTTCTGCCCGGCTGGCCTGGTTGATGCCGCTGCTGGCACTGGTGGCCTGCGGGCAGGCGGGCATCGGCAAGGGCCAGCAGGGGCTGCAGGCCATGGCGGCCCAACGCAGCCTGCGCTGGGGCTCGGCCGTGACAGCGGCCATGCTCCGCGACCCGCCGCGGAGGCAGCTGCTGCTGGACAACGTGGGGTCCATCACCCCGGAGAACGCCCTGAAGTGGGACGCCACAGAACCCCAACCGGGACGTTTTCAGTTTGCGGACGCGGATGCCCTGCTGGCCTTCAGCCGCGAACACAACCTGACCCTTCGCGGCCACACCCTGGTGTGGCATGAACAGCTGCCTGCCTGGTTGCCAGCGCTGCCCACACCGCAGCTGCTCCAGGCCCTTGAACGGCACATCCGCACGGTGGTGGGGCATGGCCGCGGGCGAATCCAGGCCTGGGACGTGATCAACGAACCCCTCGATCCCGGGGGCAATGGCCTGCGCCAGAGCATCTGGCTGCAACGCCTCGGCCCCGGCTATCTCGCCGCGGCGCTGCGCTGGGCACGCCAGGCGGACCCTGCCGCCATCCTCACCATTAACGACTACGGCCTGGAAGGCGATGACCCACAGACGGCACGCAAGCGACGCTCCCTCCTGACGCTGATCGACGAGCTGCAGCGGCAGGGAGCGCCCCTCGATGCCATCGGCTTGCAGGCCCATCTGCTGGCGCCGGCCCAGGGCACTCCGGAGTTCCGATCGCTGCCGGCCTTCCTGGCGGAACTGCGGCGCCGTGGGCTGCAGCTGGAGATCACCGAGCTGGATGTGAGCGACCGTGCACTCCCCGCCGATCCGGCCTTGCGCGATAGCCGGGTGGCGGCCACCTATGACGCCTTCCTCAAAGCGGTTCTGACGGAGCCGGCTGTTCGGCGCATCACCAGCTGGGGCTTGAGCGACCGGGACACCTGGCTCAACAAGGCGCTCCCCCGTGCCGATGGGCTGCCCCAGCGTCCCTTGCCGTACGACGCAGCGTTGCACGCCAAGCCAGCACGCTCCAGCATTGCTGCACGTCTCCAACCGGCGCCTGTGAAACGATGAGCACCTCCTCACCAGCCGGAAGCACGCCGGAACCACCGGTACGTCGCAGCTCAAGGGCCAATGCCCTTGTCATCGGCCTTGGCAGCGCCATGCTGCTGGCCGCCGCCGGGGTGCTCACCTACACGCTCACCACACGTTCGCGCGATGCGGTGGTGGATGCCGACTTCATCGAGCTGGCCAGCCCGATCAGCGGTCAGCTGACCGAGCTGCTGGTGGATGCCGGCGATGCCGTGCACACAGGGCAGCCGCTGGCCCGGGTCCGGGACCCCCTGACCACCGATGAGGACGTGCAGGATCTGCGTACAGCACTGACCACTGCCCAGGCCCAGCTTGTGCAGGTGGAGCGTGAACTTGCGCTGAAGAAGCAACTGGAAACAGAGTTCATCCGTGATGCCAACGATCAACAACGGCTGCAGTCGTCTAACAGCCTCCACAACCTTGAGGAGCTGAAGGCGGAGCGATCGGCAGCGCAACAGGAAGTGCTGTTCAGCCAGAGGGATCTCATCCGTCAAGAAGATCTATTCCGCACTGGCGCCGTTGCCGAAACCGTCGTCGATCGCGCACGGACCACCATGGCCCGCAATCGCGACCAGCTACAGGGTCTTGATGCCCGCATCCAAGCGCAGGAGGACCGCCTTCAGGCCGACAACCTCAACCTCACCCTGGATCGCACCCGTGGCGGCAGCGACCCGTTGCCACGGCTGCAAACAACACGAATCGAGCTGGCCAGACTGGAGGGTGAGCGTGCTGCCGGTGTCAAACGGGTCAACGGCTTGCAATCCCAGCTGAAAGCAGTGGAAACGAGTTACCGGCACCGCACCACCATTGTCCTAGACGCGCCAATCAATGCAGTGGCCTGGAGGCTTCAAGCACGCCTCGGCGACACCGTCCGCGTCAATCAACCTGTACTACGCCTGCTGAACTGCCGCAGCCGCTGGGTCTCAACCTATGTCTCAGAACGGGATCTCAAACGCCTCCGGATCGGGAGCGCAGCCACGATCGATCTGATCGGCGCTGATTTCGACCTCAAAGGGAGGGTGGATCTGATCCGTTCAGGGGTG
>Ga0172367_10006433_pt1 | contig 13834 bp, 22 predicted proteins | sample Lak10m_FD_114542 | JGI IMG/M metagenome (GOLD analysis project Ga0172367, IMG submission 114542) | Freshwater microbial communities from Kabuno Bay, South-Kivu, Congo - kab_022012_10m | ecosystem: Environmental > Aquatic > Freshwater > Lake | place: Democratic Republic of the Congo: South-Kivu... | reverse complement strand
GCAAAACAAGAGATACTGGAAGAGGCTGACCTCCGAAAAGACGGAAGGCATAGCGGTCTGCGTCTGGAGAACCAGGACCTGGATGCGGATAGAGATAGCGCATACGAGAGGAAGGATCCGGATACGCAGGACGATAGAAGAAGAGATAGAATAGAAAAGGCGCCTTTGGCGCCTTTTCTCATTCTTAGAATCAATATATAAGGTATGAGAAACGCAACCGTTATAGTCCCTACATATCGAAACGAGATGTACATAGACGAATGCCTGGAATCCATACTCGCCGCGCTCGGGCCAGAAGGAGAGGTGCTGGTGGGAATAGACGCATGCCAGCAGACGCTGGACCACATATCGAAAAGCAGACATGACGGCCGCATAAGGTTCTTCATGTTCAAGGAAAACTCAGGGCCATACGTGATAAAGAACTCGCTGGCGCCTCTGGCCAGGCATGAATTCCTGGTATTCTTCGACTCCGACGACATAATGAAAGAAGGAATGGTCGAGCAGATGAAGGCCATCGCGCGCGATTCCGGAGGAATAGCAAGGTCTATGTACGAAGACTTCGCGGACGGAGAAGACTGGAGAAGCATATCCTCGGAAAAGACCGGAAAGTTCGCGGACGGCGTGTTCGCCATAGAAAAGGACAAATTCCTTTCGATGAACGGATTCGAGCCATGGAGAGTAGGCGCGGACAGCGAATTCAAGAGAAGGGCCTACAAGAACAGGATGCCAGAAGCCAAAGCCAAGGAAACATGCTTTCTGAGAAGGAGGCACGCCTCTAGCCTCACCGGATGCGAGCAGACCGGATTCGGATCTAAAATACGCGCCGAATACGGAGACATGATATGGAAGAAGCGCGACTTCGGACCCCTGCCAAAGCTGCATGTCGCGGAGTTCGAAGAGGTCAGCAGAGGTGTATGAGAAGCCCGGCAATGCCGCCAAGAACAGTCCATGCCAGGTCTAGCCAGCACCATTCATGCTCTTTGCTGAAATGGTCCCATACCTCTTTGCCTACTGCCGCCAGGACGCACGCGGAGATTCCGGCCAGGTCTCCCATCGCCAGCATGCCCAAGAAGTATACAAGAAGGCCATAGACGAAATGGTTCGCCTTGTCTCCCTGTATCTCCATCTTTTCGAAAATCCTATCAAACTCCATATCTTGCCCTAGTAGAAGCGAAGTTGTGCGCGACCTCGGAATCGGAAAGTCCGGCTCCATATATGTGGACCTCGCCAATCCTTCCGAGATATGGCTGGTCATTGTATATGTAGTTTCCTATCCTGACACCGTTCCCTGGAGTGATGGCCCCGAGCGTTATCGTCTGGGAATCCTGCTGGACGCCGTTGACCAATATCGAGAACGTGTTTCCGACCTTTCTATACGTCAAGTAGTTCCAAGAGTTCTTCACGGATGAAGTTGAAACGAAGTATTTCGTGATGACGTTGCTGTTGTCTCTGGAGTACGCCATGAACTTCCCGTTCTGGTCTATATAAAGGTTCCAAGCGGTCGCCGTCCCGTTGTAGTTCGACAAGACGACTGAAGCGGCACTCGAAGAATAGGACTGCCCGTTTGTCCAGACGCTTACCGTGAACTCGCCGCCGGCGGCGATTCCCTGCACCAGGTCGGTCTGTATGAGGCTGTTAGATCCGTTGAAAACGAACGCTCCGTTGTTCGATGCGGTGAACCCGACGCTGCTCAGCGACCCTGCCTTTCCGTTTCCGGATATGTCGCTTACATTGGTTCCGCTGGTATAGGAAGAATATAGAGAAGCGTCTATGTAAAACTGCAGACTCCTGGTTATTATGAAGTCTGTCTTCTGCGCGTCGTATAGCGAAAGGACTTCTCCCGCAGAGAGAGCCCTGCCGTATATCTGCGTCCTTCCCATGTCCATGAACTGGTTGTATCCAGCGCCGATCTTCCCGACGTATATAGGCATCACCGTATTCCCTACCGATCTGGACGCGAATCCAGAAGGCGAGCTGGTTCCTTTGAGAACGCCGTTGACGTAGATGCTCATGGTCCCTCCGTTCCTTATCCCGACCACATGGTTCCAAGAATGCGCGGAAAGCGCGTCTGGCGAAGAGACGGAATAGAATGTGCCAAAGCTGTCTATGGTGAACGATGGCTTCATGACGTTGAAGTCGGCCGCCAGTCCGATAGACCAGTTGTTCGTTCCTGGAGAGGCGCCGGTATTCCATTTGGATATTCCAGGCCCGGCCCATCCGAAATTGGCGGTCTTGGCCTTCGCCCAAAGAGATATAGAGAACGACTGGGTTCCGAACATATAAGGCCGGGCGTCTCTTATCTCGAGATAGTCGTTTATTCCGTCGAAAGAGAACCACTTCCTGTTCCATACAGGGGCCGAAGAAGCGTCCCATTCCCCGCCGAATACGGATATGTTGCTTCCGGCGTTCGCCGAGTTCAGCAGCAGCACCGTGTTGTAGACATACGAAGCAGGGTTTATGTCCAGAACCAATCCGTTCTGCAGCTGAGGATTGTCTTGCATTCCAAACCTGCCTTTGCTGTATTGGTAGTTCTGCGCGACCTCTGTCGCGGAAAGCGCCCTTCCGTATATCCTGGCGATAGGAACCTCGACCCTTGAAAAATATCCCGAGCTTGGGTAGTCATGATACGCGATTCTAAGCTTTCTGCCAAAAGAAGCGACAGACTTGCCTACAAGGCCAGCATACGCGGCTGTAGTCTTCAGAGATCCGTTTATATACGCCTTCAGCGTTCCTGCCTCTTTCGTTATCGTAGCCTGATACCATGTGTTGATGAGGATCTCGTCAGTGGTTATCGTATAGAAGGCGTTGGATCCATTCGATACTGCCTCGATGTTGAAATGCAGCCTGTTTCCGTCCTGAGCGAGGCTGGAAGCGCTGTCTCCGAATCCCATAAACCACTCGTTCGATCCGAGAGATCCATTGTTCCATGCAGACAGCAAGAAGGTATCGTCCCATGAGAGAGAGCTGGCGTTCCTCTTGAACCAGACTTCCACCGTGAAGTCTCCCGATCCGAAAGAAGGCGGATTCGATATCTCCGCGTAGTCGTTGTATCCGTCGAAAGATATCTTTCCTCCGTCTGCTGCGGAATATGCAGGGCCGTTTATCAGCGCCGCGTTCCTCCCGTTCCCGGAAAGGTCCGTCCATGTCGTTCCTGTCTTTGGATATGAAGCGGTCAGACCCGCGTCTAGATGCATCAGCAGCCCCGCCGTCGCCAGCGCCGCCGATATAGAAGCCGCGGCGGAAGCTCCCGGCCTCCATCCAATCCTTACCTGTGGCATATATCAGATTTTTTTTTATACTACTATATATAAAATCCGAAAATCATCTCCTCGCCATCAGGTACTCCACGCGCGACGCAAGCGCCGACTCGAAATCCTCGAAGAGGGGAATTCCCATCCTAGAGCACACGATCTCGACATTGCCCCTTCGGTAGAATCCCTTGGGCGCGCAAACTATCAGCTTTCCGCTGTCGGCGAAATGCCCAAGCTCCAGAAGCGATATGGGAGACATAGTGTCTTCCACGAAGTTCAGGAATATAACGTCGGACTCCTGAAGCCGGTTCAGCTCCCAGTTGACCTGCTCGCGGAACTCCGGATTCTTCTCGGACTGCTCCCATCCTATGTCCCAGGAATCCCTCCTAGGATTGAAGAGAGTCGCCGATACCCTCGGCGACGACTTCATGCTTTCCTGCACCGCGGACTGCCAGTCCTCGGCCTTGCCCATCTCTATGCTTCCCGCGAGGAACACCTTGATTCCCGAATCGAGCTGCGCCTGGTCTGGCTCGCCCGGCTTTATCGTCTTTATCACCGCCATACTTTTGATACAATTTCTTTCATATCCAATCGGACATTTCTATGCGTTCCCTATTCCCCGCCTCTATCAGAGACGCCTCGCTCGCCTCCAGCTCCTCCATGGAGTCCAGGCAGAGCTCTCCGAGAGAAAACGCCTCTCCGCCCGCCGCCTCTACGAGGAACGCGCCCGGAAACCCGTCCAGCCCGATCTCTTCCTTCAGTCTGCGGTCCTCGAAGTATCCGTATCCGCTAATCTCCGAAAAGTCGACGCGGACCGGTATCTTCCCAGAGACCCATCTCGCGAATTCAGGACGCTCGAGGATCCTTTCCTCCAGCTCCACGCAATACCTGCACGTGTCTGGCGCCGTGAAAAGCACGAACATGAGCATGCCTGTCTCCTCGGCCTCCCTGCGCGCGTCCGCGAAGCACCAGTTCCATTCTATTTCTCCCATATGATTTTTTACGAAATTATATCTCGACAATCCGCCGCGGTTTAGTATATTTGTAGAAATATAATACAAAGGCGAAATGAAGAAGCTTATATACATAAGGCGCGAAGACATGCCATGCCTGGAGAGGATGGACGGGAAAGGGCTGTCGATAGAATCCGCCAAGCATCTCGAAAAGGGAATGGCGCAGGCATTGATCAGGATAGAAGACGAGAGAGCGCTCGAAGCGCTGAGAAGAGAAATCGAAGTGATAATATAGATGATACTATTCAAGAAAGACAGGCAGAGATTCTGGAAGAACCTCTGCATCGGCATCATCGTACTGAACCCCGCAAGGGCGACAATGATTCCCTGGCGCTATTCGCGCTCATAGTCAGCCTATGCATCCCGCCGGTCACATGCCTCCACGAAGTGCACAAGGCGCTCGAGAGCAAGAACGGAACATACTACTACGAGCTGCACAACGGCAGCGTTATCGAATCCGACAAGAAGCTGGAGCTGATGCAGGACGAAGAAGGGAGCTACATAGCGAAGGAGTCATGGGGCGAGGGAAAGATGATTATCGTGCTTGTCTCGACGGTGTTCTTCGCGGCCGCCCTGATGTCCGTATTCATAGAAGAGCTGGAGATTAAGAAGGCAGTCAAGAGAGCCATACTCAAAGACGCTCGGCCAGTGCCGATCCTGGCAGCAAGACGCGCTCCGACTGGAATGTATACGCGGCATACGGCAAGAAGGTTCATCAAGGCTTCGGCAAGATCGGCCCTTACGACCAGGAAAAGCTGGAGATGAGCGTCGCGGATTTCATGCAGCTGGAAGACTGCCTGGAGAAAGGAGAGATAAGAGACAAGAAGCTGGAAGAGCTAGGAATATAGCTCTCTGGCGTATCTGTCCGCCATCTCGATGAAGTCGGACAGCAGCACAGGACCTTCCGGAATCTCGAAGGCGCATCTCGTGTCTGGCCATTTCCTTATATAGGCGACTCCAGGATTCTGCCTGCATTCCTCTATTTTCTCTCCAGAAGAGAAGGCGAGATTCTTTATCTCGGATTTCCTTGCGCCGAATATCTCGGCAAGCGCCGCCTTGCTGTCGGCGCAGCACAGCGCTTCTACCTCTACTCCTCGGTAGCTGTGCGCGAAATGATATTGTTCCATGCCTTTTATATCCGCACTTCGCCTCTTTGTTTCCGCTTCCCCAATTTCTATATTTTATATATACATAAAATAAAAATAAGAAATGACAGCATCGACAGCGTCGCCCAGAGCAGCCTGGAGACATTCTCCATACAACGGGCCATTGTTCAGAGTCACGATATCTGGAGCGACATCATGGCAAAGCGGCGCCAGGGCGGCGGGAAAAAGCATGTTGGTCTATCCATCCGAGCCCGGACACTACAAGATAAAGCTCTGGCACGGAAGATTCGCGCCGGCGGCGTCCTACGAGACATACACGACCGTGCCGGTCGTTTCGGCCCAGCGAACTTTCGACATAATACCGACCAACCAGTCAGGAACTCCCAACGGAAACATAAGCTATGTGGCGGTGCAGGGAATGCAGGTATCTTCATACGGGCTTCTAAACCAGACAAACGGCCTCTATTCGGTGTCGATGAACGGATGCGCGCTCAGCTCCTTCCCTTATTTCGAAGGGGCGGCAAACATACAGAGCCTAAACCTGGCATACAACGGGCTGACGGCGTTCGACGGACGCCAGTTCAATGACCTGGTAAGCTTCTCCGCGCCGAACAACTCCATATCGGACCTGCCGCAATTCAGGCAGTTCCAAGGAACATCCAACATAAGCGCGCAGAACTTCTACCTAAGCTCGCTGTCGCTGGCCGGAAACCCTATATCTTCCGCGGACACTGCCCAGCTGCCTTCCACCATAGCGAGCCTCGACCTTTCGGAATGCCAGATATCCGGATCGATAGACGTGGGCAGATTCCCGGACACCTTCCTTTATGGGCTGGAGACGCTGCTGATAAACGACAACAGCATAAACGCGATAACAGGAACGTTCTCGGCGAAGATGAAGACTCTATACATATACGGGAACCAGTTCTCGCCGTCGGAGATGGACTCGATATTGGAAAGGCTCGAGCTGGCGACAAGAGGCAGCGGAGGCTCCGGAAAGTGGCTCATTGGAAACATAGGCATAAGGACATCGGCAAGCAGCTCGGCATACAGCGCGCTGGTCTCTAGAGGATGGGGTATCATAAACTCAGGATACTAAAAAAAAACACACCAGAAAATGAAGATAGAATTCGAAAAGGAAACATGGTTCGCCTTCGCGCAAGAAGGAAAGATAAGGACCGGAAAGCTCGGGGCCGGATCATGGATCGAGGCAGATGGAATAGAAGGGCTGCGGCGGTTCGAAAGCGAAGAGGCCATGAAGGCAGGCGTCGAATCGATGAAGGCCTCCGATCCAAGCCTGGAAGAAGAAGCGTTCCCTATGTTCTAAACCAACGGCAGCGCGCTCCATATAATTAAAAAATCAAAAATTATTATGGGAAAGAGGATAACATGGACAGAGTCGACTACTACATACTACGGGTATTCGGCAGAGCTGACCGACGAGCAGGCGGCGCTATTCGAAGAAGACGAAGACAAGTTCTTCGAAGAAGTAGACTTCAGAGGCGACGCGACGCTGGAGTGGGAAGACCAGAAGGACCACGACGCTGAAGACTTCGACTTAGAAGAAGAAGAATAAAAAAAAAAGCACGCTTTGGCGTGCTTTTTTTGTCATATGCCTATATCCTGTATAGCCATGTGTGCGTGTTGAAATCCAGGCCATACTGCTTTGTATATCCATAGCTGCCGAGCATTTCCTTGTAGAAATCCATCGAATGGACAGAATGAGGCTCCGGAAAATGGAACAGCGCCTTGAATCTAGGACCTATCTCTATAAAAGAAGACGGATCCACCACGTTTATGCACTCTTCCAGCGGCTCGCTCCCAAACGAAACGTCCATATCGTAATATAGATCTTCCAAAAGCCGCTCATGCCACCATTCCGTATCATATCCGACGAACCTCAGATTCGAGCCGGCAGGGAGCCAATGTAGAGGATATGCGGCAGCCGCCATGCCTCCGATCGGCTCGAAACATGGAAACAGAGAAGAATGTCGCTTGATTTGCCTGGCATGGTATTCGGAAAACTGCGCGTGTGACCGAGCGTTGGCATCCTTCATCTCGTCGGACAATCCAACCCTGTGGCTAAACGGCTTGTATTGCCCGTCTTCCACGAATTCCCTGTACTTTATGAATATTCTCGGAATGACGAGAACTCTAGACTTCAGGCCAAGCATCCTGACTATGAACATGTCGTTGCACATAGTGAAGAAACGGTCTTCTATTATTCCAGAGAAGTCTATCTCTATGCTCCTTCTCCAGCATCTTCCGAGAAAGCAAATAGACTGCTCTCTATGCACCCTGTAGGATCGAAAGCCGCCATGCTGGTCCAAAAATTGGCCGCCTGCCAATATGACCCCGACTTCCGGAAAGCTAGAGAACATCCTCTCGCACAGCTCGAGATACCCCCTGTATACCAGATCGTCAGAGTCTATTTGGAAAACGAACTCACCTAGCGCGAAAGGCGCGGGATTTCGCATGAACTCCATCTTGTGGGACTGCTCCACGTACCTCACTCTAGTATCCCTGCCCGAAAGTGCTATCAGGTAGTCCTTGACCGAAGGATCCTCCGAGAAGTCGTCGGTGACCACCCACTCCCAGTCCACGCCTTGCTGCAGTATAGAATCATACAGCTCGTCCACGTTCTTGGTCTCGTCGTTGAAGAACGCGGTGCATATAGAAAATCTTGCCATATATCTTATATCGAAAAAAAAAGGATATGTTGAAACTTCTGCGTATCTTGGCATACAATAACGGCCGGGATATCTCGGCAGCCGCGCGGAAGGCGGCAAACGCTCTCTAGAGACTCCGCCTCTCTCTATTGTTTCGCCTTGCGCCGAGCGAGGGTCTGAGAGGATTCGCCATTGCTAATGGCGGCTTTTAGAAGCCGAATCGGCGCTTTTTTCATATGATACTATTCAACACGCTGAAGAAGGCAGAGCACTACGTGAGATACTGCCAGAAGAACCTGGACTACAACAACGACGGATACGACTGGTCCAAGTCGACTACCTACATAGAAGGCGACAAGGTCATAAACCGAAGCGCGGGAGACTCTTGCGGATGCGGATGCGACCAATACCAATACTCTCACTTCACAGTCATCGGAAGGATAAAAGACAAGCGCGCCAAATCGCTCAAGCAGATTCTCGGATAGGGATATTAATATATAACTCTATGAAGAGAATAGCGAATTTCAGGCAGCACGAGTCTGCGGAGCACCAGATATGGGACTTGGAAGATATCTGCCAAGAGATCAAAGACGAAGGATTTTCTGTCGCCATAAACGGCGCCGAATGGGGCGCGGCTCCTTCCGGGCTGGCATCCGCGAGGATAGAAATAACCAACGGGACCAGGAAAGTAACCGGCATATCCGGAAGCAACTTCACCATGGTTCGGCCTATGAGAGACTTCCTGTTCAGGCTGCAGCAATGGTCCAGAGGAGAAGGCTACGAGCCATACATCACCTCGAACTACGGACCTATCAGGCTTGCGGAAGACGGGAGGATAATGGGCACCGGATGCACCTGCACTCCGCGCTATCCAGGATTCACCAAGCTCTCGATCCTCTTCGCCAGATAAAAACAGACATGAAAAAAACAATAGCCATATTATTCGCAGCGATCGCCTTCCATGGGCATTCGCAGAAAGACACGTCTATCAGGATATTCATGGATCCCAAGATAGACTCCATGATAAAGGCCAGATGCATCGGCATAAGGACTGACTGGAGAGTGCAGCTCGATTTCGCGGACACCAAAGAAGGGCTCTCCGAGACCAGGAAGAAGTTCATAAAATACCACAAAGAGACAGAGACGGAGATATTCTACGATCCCCCATACTGGATGCTCAGGGCCGGCAGGTTCGAGACCGAAGAAGAAGCTCAAGAGTTCCTGGACACGATACGCAAGTGGTATCCCGCCGCGACGACGGTGAAGAAGAAGAGGTGATCCAATATTAAGTTTTTCGCGGCATCGAAACACCAGGGAGCTTCTATGCTATAAAAAGAAAAACAAAAAAAACATGAGAATAAATTTCATAAAGAGCGCGCTCGCGGCAGCAGCGGTCTTCGCCATAGTCGCCGCCGTCTACACAACGACGACATCTTCAGGCTACGAGCCGCAGATAGAGCGAATGGACGAAGGAGAGCTGAAGGAATGGTCCAACCGCAACGACACCATCTTCAGGAAAGGAGAGACTGTCGCCATCTTCGAGCACTACGAGTACGAGCTCAATCCAAACCACCGCAGGCCAATAATGCAGGCAGAGCTCTGCTTCATACAGGTAGACGACGAGCCTCAGAACACGATAGGCCTGATAAGGTACATACACACCATGCACAGCACCAGCAAGATACAGGTCGAGTTCAAGGACCAGTACGACAGAGTCAGGCTGTGGGAAACAAGAATAGACTAAAGGATAGCGCCGCCTAATCGAACAGATATGAAGCGAAAGATATTCATGGCCATCGGCTGGCTGACGACGATAGCGCACCTATCCGCGCCTTTTTTCATATGGGGCGCCAGCAAGCCCTGGGCATGGGCGATATACTTCCTCAGCCTCGCAGGATACTACATAGCGATGATCTTCTTCTGCATGGCAGCAAAGATATGCACGCCCGCGTTCTGGTTCTGGGCGCCCGACAAGAGGATCTTCCACGCAGAGGCGGGAGAAGCATGGGCGCAGGTCGAAGAAGGAGACACTCGGACACAGATGAATTCATGGGGCGCGACGGTCTGCATATACAAGCAGAGATGGCTGCTGCTGAAACAGATCGGAAGAGTCGAATACACAGACGAGCAAGAAAGGCTCGTGTCCAGGATCAAAGGCAGCCTGGACGAATACATGGCCGAAAAGGAAAAAAAGAAAGCTCCGAAAGCCCCGAAATACAAGGCGCTGGCCGAATGGGACGGATACACAGACGCGCAGTCGAAGAGAGAAGACAGGATAGGAAAGATAATATAGGCCTCGAATATCTGGGAATATAGGTTAATATATACCTTATGAAAAGAATAGACAGATTCGCCGCGTTCGAGAAGGAGAAAGAATGGAAAGAGAGATGAGGATAGGCGACGAGATAGTCCTGTACGACAGAGGCACCGGCGAGGAATGGCCGCGGCTGTACATCGTGACGAAGCTCGACCCGCTAAGGGCGCACAACCAGGAAATATACGAGGAATACAGAGTCACCGACATGGTGATGGAATGCACTTTCACCGCGTACCGGCTCTCGGATAGGCAGAAGCGAGAAGACAGGCTGAGAGAGATAGGAATAGCAGACTAGAGGATCTATATCCCTATAGAAGTTCATAGAAGAATCCGACATATACCAGAGAAGAAGAAGAGAGTAGGAATAGGATTCCATTCTACTGCGCAGACGATGCAGTTTATGAGCTGTATGTTTCCTGGTATTTCGCCGTTGATGGAGCGGAGGAATAATATTGGATGGCCTTGTGTTCCACATAGACGCGGCCAAGCAGGAATCTTATGACAAAGAAGGCATAAGGTACAGAGAGCAGCTCATGGGAAAGGCAGTATACGACTTCTCCGACGAGTCGATAAGCCCTTCTCCCAACGCGGACATGTCCATAACGATATCAGGAACGACGTTGGGAATTTCCAAATGGGATTCTAATAGACAAAAAAATCAAAAGGCGCCATAAAATCATGGCGCCTTTCTGCCAGTTTCATCACCAGCATAAATCTGGGAGAGGAGGCACTGGCATCATTAAATTACGACGATTTGTATATAAATTAATTAAACCTTCTTTAAATCATCAATTTTGGATGGAAATTTAGAATCTGTTCCAAATGCTTGACGACCATTATCTTTTTTAACAACTACCACCCAATCATTATCTTTTTTCCATATTTCATCCACTTGAGCAGGTACTTCCTGTATAACATCACCTTTTAAGTTTTTATGTAAAATGTGTACTTTATCACCTTCCATAAAACCAGATTCTTTTTGTTTGTCTTTATCTTGTAAAGTATAACCATTCAAATCATCATACAATCCTTCATTCAAGATAAAATTTTCAAACAACTTATTTTAATTTTCTCATAATTATAATTTAATTTTATATTCTATATATGCTTTCCAGCTTCGCCTCTATAAGGCCTTCTCTAGCCCACCTGTCGTGGTATGGCTTGTAGTCGCTTTTAGTCTTTGATATTCACCAGGATCTTTTAGAAAATTTCCCTACGTTTTCTTTGTCGTCCAAAGGACACGCCTCTCCTTTCTCGAAGTCGACGTGTATCGAGTCTCCTACGTTGAAGGTAAGGTTGTCTGTCCCAAATTCTACTTTCTTTCCGTGCTCGTCGGATCCGTGCACTATGAAGTAGTTGTGCTTTCCTCCGCCCATCTCGATCCTCTTCACGAGCATGTCGCCTGTATATCCTTCTGCGCGCGACCCGTCGACATGGCCGTTGCTGCACGCGGTCATCAGAGCCATCATGGCGCCGGCCGCGATTCCTTTGAGGCTTATCTCTTCGTTTGTGGAGAAGCTCTCGAAGGTCTTTAAGTGTTTCATCTTGTTTTCCATTCGGTATATATTATCTTTTCCAAACGGAAATATCCATTTTTCTCTTGTTTTTGTTCTTTTTTCATTTAAAATAAATGTTTTTTCCGTATCTTGGCCTTATGGAAACAAAAGAAAAAGAATACCTATACGATTTCGTCGGAGGAGGATGGAATTCGGAATTCGCGAAGACGAAGAGAAGCGCCATCAGCAAGGCGAAGAAGAGATGGAAGGACAGCCCGGGACTGATAGTAGACGAGTCTTCGTTCAGGATAAGCACGCCTGCCGACATGAACGCATGCCTGTCTCTATTCTATTGATATGCATAGATACGCCAAGACCTACAAGGATAGGCCTGATTCTGGACGCGATGTAAGTTACTGCGTAGGAATGAGTATCGCAGAAAGTTTAAAACAACAAAATCTTAATGATCGATTGTTACTTCGTCTTCTTCATCTAATTCAGGAACGATTGCTCTATACGGATCCATAACTAAAACTTGTATTTTGAAAAGATGTCAGCTTCAAACGTTTGCGTAACTCCTAAGAATCTTGTTCCTTCAAGGATGTGAGCCATATCGTAAACTTGAGCAGTCATCTCGTTTTTCTTATTTATTTGCTTCGTCGGGATATTAGAAGACCATCTAGACTACCAAGATGTTTCTATCGAGGCTTCCCCTTTCAATTATACCGCCGGAGATAGATTCACCTATCAAATAGATCTTGTCATATAGTCGATTTTGACGCGAATACGGCATTCGCCGCCGCCATCCTCTTCTTCCGGACGGCAGCCCTCTTCTTGTCCAGGTCCTCTCTTATGAACCTCTTCTGAAGAGCTAGGATATATTCTCTCTGAGACTCGGACATCTCGTTCCGGATCTTCTCTCTGGACTCTGCCAGATACTTCAGGAAATCTCGATCTTCGCTCATATCCCTATCTCTGAAATCTTCTTGTCTCTCTTCCTAGCCTCGTAGAGCAGCGCGTCTATAATCTCTCTCATATCTCAAATATAGATATAAATATTCAAAAGACCTGCTAATCCAGCAGATCTTTCAGCCTCAGCTCTCGCATCTCCGCATGGAGAATCCCTATGACTATACCAGCGCTGCTGTCGATGTCTCTCAGCTCTTCCAGCGCTTCCAGGAATCCCGTATTCTTCCATGGTCGCCAAGCGCCACCTCTGCGTCATGGAGCCAGCCGCCCAGTCCCCGCAGTCGTCCTGCTCGGACTCCAGCATTCCCAGCATGAAAGAGTTTCCATATCCGGGAAGCCTCATTCTCACGCTCTTCATCAATGTGGAGTTCAGGCCTAGCTTTCCTCCGACCATCTCTATGCAGGAGAATTCGGCATCCAGCGGCCTTCCGCCATCGTCTATATGTCTAAGCATCATGAAAGTCCCCGGACCCAGCGAGAACGTGCCCAGCGCGTCTGTAGAATCATGCATAAGCGAATATAGGAAAAAAACGAAATATAAAATAATCTAAAGTAGAAAATCCCCATATTAGATGGGGATTTAAAAAAAAATTATTGAATTGGGAACTCAGTTACAACTGGGTTGTATGGGATTAATGGTAATTCGTGAATCCACTCAAATGCTCCATTCTCATGTGTGCATCCGTTTACTTCCTCTACTGAGATGAACCAATTTCCATCAGCGTCTTGTGTTGGGTTAAAGAATGCTTGTCCATTCCATTTTTGACCTATTAGGAGGTCTTTTTGTTCTTCAGTCAATAAATGTACGTTCATATTTTTTATTTATTTTTTATTTAAGTTTATTATTAAAACGGTAATTCACTTGCCCATTCTTCACCAGATACTAATTCTAGTGCTTCTTGGTGAGTGTAAGTGTCGATTAAATTATCTTGAATATCTTGTGGTATTGTTTCACCTTCACCGAACTCCAATATACAGATTGTATGCTCATTGTTCATACGGTGATTTCCATC
>Ga0172367_10006431_pt1 | contig 13836 bp, 15 predicted proteins | sample Lak10m_FD_114542 | JGI IMG/M metagenome (GOLD analysis project Ga0172367, IMG submission 114542) | Freshwater microbial communities from Kabuno Bay, South-Kivu, Congo - kab_022012_10m | ecosystem: Environmental > Aquatic > Freshwater > Lake | place: Democratic Republic of the Congo: South-Kivu... | reverse complement strand
GCTGGCCTGTTCCTGTTCGGTGAAGAGCTGATCCTGCACTCGGCGCACGAGTTCAAGACGGCACTCGAGGCGTTTCGCCGGGTGCTGACGCTTGTGCAGAACACGCCTGACCTCGAAGCCAAGGTGCGGAACGTCCGCACTTCTCATGGCGAGGAGTGCATTGAGCTAAAGACCGGCGCTCGGCTGCGTTTCGTCGCTAGGTCGAAGTCATCGGCTCGTGGCTTCTCGGGCGACTGCCTGATCCTCGACGAGGCGTATCTACTGCCTGCGGAAGCGATGGCCGCTTTGCTGCCCACGCTGTCGGCACGACCGAATCCGCAGGTCTGGTACACGACGTCGGCACCGCAGGCGATTGATGAAAGCTCCGAGCAGATACGACGGGTCCGTGCCCGAGCTCAATCCTCCGAACCGGGACGCCTCTATTGGGCCGAGTGGTCCAATGAACTGTCTGTCGATCCGACGGACCCGCAGGCGTGGGCCAAGGCGAACCCCGGCTTAGGTTTGAGGATCGACCCGGAGTTCGTCGAGTCTGAGCAACAGACGCAGCCAGCCAAGGTGTTCGCCGTCGAACGTCTCGGCGTGTGGTTGACCGAGTCCGAGTCGTCGAAGATCCCGATCGAACGATGGGATGAGCTTGGAGACGATGACGCTGCCTGCGACATCGACGACCAGCTGGTTTTCGGAATCGACATGCCACCCGATCGCAGCTGCGTCACGTTCGCCGTCTCCGACGGTAACACCGTTGAGCTTGCCGACCAGGTGCCGACGGAACGTGCGACGGCGTGGATGATCGAACGGTGGGAGCGATGGCAGCCACTGGCGGTAGTCCTCGACGCTGCGGGCCCTGCCAGCTCGCTGATCCCGGAGCTAATCAACGCTGGGGTTCGTGTTGAGGTAACCCGCACTCGTGACTACGTCGCTGCGTGCGCCAGGTTCTACGACGCCGTGATCGCCGGCACCGTTCGCCATCGTCGTCAACCGCTGTTGACACTGGCTGTCGGCGCTGCCCGAACTCGTCGCATCGCCGATGCGTGGGGCTGGACCCGTCACTCGGTCCATGCGGACATCAGCCCGCTGGTCGCCGCCAGCATCGCCCTGTGGGGTGCCACTACTCTCGAGTTGGTTGTCGAGGAATCGAAGCCGCTCGTGGCTTACTGAGGAGCACCGTGGACCTGTCTGACGTGTTGAAGATCGCGGGCGTGGCTGCGCTCACGGGCGCAGGGTTCACCGTCGGTGTGACCGTTGGTCTCGCTGTCCTAGGTGCGCTGCTCGTCGTCGGCGGCCTGTTGAGCGAGGGCTGACGTGGCGCTGTTCCGTGTCCGTCGTCAGCGCGGGGCCGAGGAACGGTCCTACGCAATGTCGCAGCTGTCTGCACCGTGGTCCGGTCTCGTGGTGTCCGACTCCGGTCGGGTTGTGACGGTCGATCGTGCGCTCCGTGACGACGCCGTGTGGGCATGTGCTGACCTGTTGGCGTCATCTGTGGCGTCTTTGCCGGTCGATGTAGTCCGTCTGGACGGCGATGCGCGCCGTCCGGTGAGTCCTGTGCCGTCGCTGATCGCCTCCCCGAGCGCTGTCGTCACCCTTGACGTGTGGCTCTACTCGGTGGCGTTCTCAATGGTCACCGACGGTTCGGCCTGGGGTCGGATCACCAGCTACAACGAGCGGGGCTATCCGACGGCGATCGAGCTGCTGAACCCTGGTGCTGTCGTCATGCGTCGCCTCGTTGACGGCATCCCGACCGTCGACGTCGAGGGCGAGCAGATGCAGCGGTGGCCGAACGGCGACCTGTGGCACGCTCCCGGCAAGGTCGTCCCTGCCGGATCGTGGTACGGCCTCAGCCCGGTCGAGTACGGGGCGAACGAGATCGACGCCAGTCTGGCGATCCAAGCCTACGGCGGCCGCTATTTCACCGACGGCGGCCATCCCTCGGCGATCGTCTACACCGACCAGACCATCGACGCCGACGGCGCACAGAAGATCAAGGCAGCGTTTCTCAAAGCGACCAGCGGCACTCGTGAGCCTGCTGTGTTCGGTTCCGGCTGGAAGTACGAGGCGATCCAGTCCAGCCCCGAGTCGGCGCAGCTGATCGAGTCCAAGCGCATGGCGGCGGTGCAGATCGCCCGCCGGTTCATGGTCCCGCCGGCGATGGTGTTCGCAGCGATGTCGGGTGAGTCGATCACCTATCAGAACGTCAGCCAGTCGGACCTGCAGTACCTGAAGCACAGCCTCGACCGCATCCTCGTCCGCATCGAGAAGGCGCTCGGGGCGTTGCTACCGGGTCCGCAGATGGTCCGCTTCAACCGTGACGCCTTGCTGCGTGCGGACACCACGACCCGCTACGCCGCCCACCAGGTCGCTCTGAGCAACGGCTGGCGGACGGTCAACGAGGTGCGTGCGCTCGAGGACGAGCCGCCGTTCGACGACCCGATCTACGACGAGCCCGGCCATCACGGTGACTCGCCCGACGACTCTCCCGACCCAGTCGCCCCGACGACGTGAGGTTCGACATGACCCACCCCACCGACAACCTGCTGCGTGCCGCTTCCTGGGAGCGTGCCGTCTCGGTCGACGAGGACGCCGAGGGCCGTACCATGTTCGGCCACTTCGCAGTGTTCGACCAGTGGACCGAGATCGACTCCACCTACGAGGGCCGGTTCCTCGAGCGGATCATGCCCGGTGCGTTCGCCGACACCTTCGAGTCGAAGCGTGACGGCATCCGGGTCCTCTACGACCACGGCCGTGACCCGCAGATCGGCAACAAGCCCCTCGGGCAGGTGCTGGCGCTGCGTGAGGACGCACAGGGCGCGGCCTACGAGGTCGAGCTGTTCGACGCCGGCTACGTCAACGAGCTGCTCCCGGCGCTGTCTGCCGGCCAGCTGGGTGCGTCGTTCCGGTTCCGGGTCGTCAACGAGCAGTGGACGACGCCGACGAAGGCAACCCGCCACAACCCCGAGCGCCTCGAGGAGCGGTCCATCACCGCCCTGGAAATCTTCGAGTTCGGTCCTGTGACCTTCCCCGCCTACGCCTCGGCGACGGCTGGGCTGCGGTCCCGCACCGACGAGTTCCTTGACGCCCTCAGCGACCCGATGTTTGTCGCCCGCTTCACCGAGCGGGTCGGCATCGACGTCGCCGAGCGTGTCATCGCATCACTGCCAGCGGCCGACGGCCCAGCGCAGAACCCACCGACCAACGCAGCGGCCGACGGCCCCGACGTCACGGTCACCACCACCCCGAGGGCCACGACGCTCGTCGCCAAGGCCCTCTCAGACCTCACTAAAAGGAGACTGTCGTGAAGTACCTCGACATCCTGCGGGCCAAGCTCGCAACCCTGTCCGAGCAGCGTGACGCCGCCATCGCCGAGATGGAGGCAGTGACCGAGGCCGCCGTGGCCGAGGAGCGCTCCGCCCTGACCGCCGACGAGGACGTGGCGTTCGCCGCTGCCCGCTCCAAGGTCGACGAGCTCGACGCCGAGATCACCGCCGTGCATGAGCGCGTCGGCGAGCTCGAGTCGCTCGCTGCCCGCCAGCAGGCCGCTGCGGTCGTCCCCGAGACCGTCCAGTACATGCGCCGCACCGAGGACGCCGACACCGTCGACCGTGACGTGGCGACCCTCAAGCCGGCCGAAGCCCGGTCGATCGCCTTGGCGACGCTGGAGCGCAAGGACGAGCTCGGTCTGGCACCGGAGCAGCTCGACAAGGTGGAGACGCTGCTGCGCTCCCACACCGCCGAGCTCCGTGGCGACAACATCGCCCGCCGCCTGATCCTCACCGAGAACGACCACTACCGCTCGGCGTGGCAGAAGGCCGTCACCAGCACCACCCCCGTGTTCACCCCGGAGGAGGGCCGTGCGCTGCAGGCGTGGGACGAGTTCCGCGCGGCCAGCATCGGCACCGACACCGCCGGTGGCTTCGGCGTCCCGGTGCTGATCGACCCGTCGATCATCCTCACCGGCCAGCAGAGCCTCAACCCGTTCCGTCAGATCGCCACCGTGCGGACCATCACGACGGATGAGTGGAAGGGCGTGAGCTCGGCAGGTGTGACCTGGAGCTTCGACAACGAGGCCGCCGAGGTGTCCGACGACACCGCCGTCCTCGCGCAGCCCTCGGTCGTCACCAAGATGGCCCGCGGGTTCATCCCCTACAGCATCGAGGTGGGTGCCGACTACCCCGGCTTTGCCAACGAGATGGCGACGCTGCTGACCGCCGGACTCGACGAGCTGGAGTCGTCCGTGTTCGCCACGGGCAACGGCACCGGCCAGCCGCGCGGCATCATCACGGCGCTCGACGCCAACACCAACGTCGAGGTCGTCGTCACCACCGACGGTCTCCTCGGTGCGGTCGACATCCGCAAGGTTTGGGGCGCACTCCCGGACCGGGCGCGTGCCAACGCCACCTGGGTGATGAGCTCCGACACGGCGAACGACATCTCGGCATTCGGTTCCGCTTACGGCGCAGACTCGACGGTGGACCTCACCGGACAGGTCACGACGCTCCGTGGACGGCCGGTCGTGATCTCGTCGTACTTCCCGGACTTCACCGGCACCACCGACGCGGCCAACATCCTCGCTGTCGGTGACTTCTCGAAGTACTACATCGTCGACCGCGTCGGCCTCACGGTCGAGCTCGTCCCGCACCTGTTCGCCACGGCAAACAACCTGCCGTCGGGCCAGCGTGGCTGGTTCGCGTACAAGCGGGTCGGTGCGAACAGCGTCGACGACTTGGCGTTCCGCCTGCTGCAGAACACCTGAGGTTTGACACCTCACCTGTGACCGAAGGGGTCGGGCGTGCTCGCGCGCGTCCGACCCCCGACGTCGCCACCGATCGCTAGAGAGAAGGGACCACAAGATGAGCAACTACCGCTACGCCACCAGCACCGGCGTGATGTACTGGGAGGGCCAGAAGGTCGCCCTCAGTCGTGGCGAGGTGTGGCACGCCAGCGACCCGTTCGTCAAAGCCAACCCCGAGCTGTTCGTCGAGGCCCCGCCAGTCGTGCGGGGCTACGTCGTCGAGTCGGCATCGAAGGCACCGGGCGAGAAGCGGAGCACCAAGCGTGCGTCATGACGTAGCCATCTGCTACCCGCACCCGAACGACGTCGGCCACAACTTCCACCAGTCCTTCTCGCACTTCCTGGCTTACGACTTCGCCAACGGCCAGCGGCTCGGCCCGTGGCTTGCAATGCGCTGCGGCGCTGGTGGACTGGTAGAGGCCCGCAACCAGATCACGCACGACTTCCTTGAGCTCGACTCAAAGGTTGAGTGGATGTGGTGGCAGGACGTGGACATGGGGTTCGCCCCGTGGCACCTTGACCGACTGCTCAAGGTCGCCGACCCGACCGACCGTCCGATCGTCGGGGCGCTCTGCTTCGCCTGGAAGGAGACAACCCTCGACGGCCTCAACGGCTTCTACTGCGTGCCACGTCCGACGATCTACGACTGGATCGAGCACGAGGACGGTCACAAGCGATTCACCGGCAAAGCCGAGTGGCCCCGTGATGAGGTCATCCAGGTCGCCGGCACCGGCACCGGGTCCCTGCTGATCCACCGCTCCGTCATGGAGGCGATCGCCGAAACCGCTGACAGCGAAGGCGAGTGGTTTGATCGGCTGCGTGGCTCCGACGGCAAGCGCCTCGGCGAGGACATCAGTTTCTGCGTCAGGGCTACCGCCAAGGGTTTCCCGATCCACGTCGACACCGGCCTCAAGACGAACCACCTCAAAGACATCTGGGTCGACGAGCGCATCTTCGACCAGCATCTCGTGATGGCGCAGGTGCTCGCACAGATGGAAGCCAACGGCGAGCTTGAGGAGCCCGCCGAACAGCCGACCGGCAACCGGACGCAGCGTCGTGCCAAGGCTCGGACCTGACGCCCGGCGCTACCTGATCGCCGGTTCCGGCGAGTTGGTGGCGCGACCGTTCCACCTGCGACCGCTGCTGCCGTGGCTGTGCCGCACCGACCTCCGACGCTGGTGGTTCGTGTGGTTCGCCTCGTGGCCGCTGGCCGCCTCAGGCGCTGTGTGCTGGGCGTGGGGCATGGGTGCCACACCGACACAGTCAGTCGTCGTAGCGGCGCTCCTGCTGGCCCTGCCGGGCGTGCTGGGCCCGTCCGTCGCCCGACCCGTCGGCGTCGACCTGCCGTGCCTGGCGGTGTCGCTGTGGGCCGCCGCAGCGTTCGCCCACGACCTGCCGATCCTCGGCGTCGTGATCGCCGTTCTCGCCGTCACGATCAGGGAACAGGCACCGATCTGGATCGCGTTATGGGCGTGGACACCGTGGGCGCTGCTGGCGCTCATCCCGAGCGTCATCATCGCCCTGGTTCGCACTTCCGACCTTGACCCGGTGACTGCCATGCCCGCACTCAAGCGGGTTCACGACCATCCGATCGCCAGCGCCCTCGAGCATCGTGCGGGACGCTGGCGGGACGCGTGGCTGTTCGTCGTGCCGTGGGGCGCGACGCTCGCTGCACTCATCGCCCCGACACCGCAGGTTCTCGCGACGCTTGTCCTAGCGCACGGTCAGCTGCTCGTCGCCACCGACACCGTCCGGCTGCTCGCCAACGCCGCCGGCCCCGTCATGGCGCTCGCCGCCACCGACGTCATCCCGTCCGCATGGTGGCTGCCCGCCATCGTCGCTACTGTGTTCTTCTGGCGACAGCCCGAGCTGGTTTGAGGAGGCCCGTGTGAGAGTGCAGCTCGGGGCCGCTACCGTGGTCCTCACCGACCCGTTCGACTCGACGCCGTCATCGGTGTCGGCCACCGCCACCCGTGCCTCGACCGGCGCAGTCATCTCCACGGCCCCGACGACCTCGGTCATCGGTGACCGGGTGCGCGTGACGCTCAACGCCACGCATCACACCGACGTCATCGACGACCTGACGGTCAAGGTGTCGGCCACGGTCGACGGCCTGGCAACGCACCAGACGTTCACCGTCGAGGTCGTCGGCTCGCACTACGTCACGATCGGGACGTTGCGGGAGGAACCGCAGTTGGGCGACTCCAGTCGCTACCCCGACAGCCTGCTGGCCGACATTCGTGACGAGGTCGAGGGCTACGTCGAGGAGGTCGCCAACGTGGCGTTCGTGTCTCGTTACGGCAGCGAGAGCCACACCGGCGACGGCACCAACACGCTCGTGCTGCGAACCAATCGGGTGCGGGCCATCACCGCCCTGACCGTCGACGGCGTCACGCAGACCCTCACCGACCTCGACCTGCTCGACGGCGACGTTTTGCGCCGCACCAGCGGACTCTCGTTCAGTTGGGCCGACCCGGTCGTGGTGAAGTTCACGCACGGCCACGACCGGCCGCCGGCGAAGCTGGTGCGGGAGATCCGCAAGGCGATCCGGTCCGAGGTCCTCGCACGAGGCGCTCAGTCCCCATCAGATCGTTTGTGGGAGCAGACCGCCGACGGCCTCACCGTCCGCTTCTCCACCGCCGACTTTGCCGCAGGGCGCTACACGGGCCAGCTCAACCTCGATGCTGCGATCCACGCCTACGGCTACCCGAGGATGGGCTTCGCGTGAGCACTATCGGCTTCGCACGGGTCGAAGCGCTCGCTCGGCTTCGGTCGCTGCTTGAGGATCTGAACAGCGACCACGACCTGACGATCACCACCGGCCCGCCGCGTGACCCGCAGCAGGAGGCGCTTATCGTCATCGGTGACGTCGAGGGTGAGCTCGTCGTCCCGCACATGACCGCTGGGCGCAAGCACTACGACGACAGTTTCAGCGTGGAGCTGCTGTGCATCGCCTGGGACCCTGGTGCGCCCGACTTCGCCGACGTCGACGTCCGCTGCCAGCACCTTGCCGAGCTCGTCCGCAACACGATCGCCGATCACCCGAGGCTCGAGGCCCGAGTCAACGCAGACGGCCTTGACGGCGTCGTCCACGCCGTCATCGGTCGTGTGGACGGCCCGAACCGCTGGTGGAACGCCGAAGGCGTCGGCTGTGCCATGCGGGTCAACGTCGACATCGTTGTCCGAATCACCTGAGGAGTGACGTGAAGAAGCTCACCTACATCGGCCCGCACGACGAGGTCGAGATCGAAGTGGCCCCAAACAAGTGGGCCGACGTCAAGAGCGAAGGGACCATCGAGGTCGGCGATCAGCTGGCCGAGTCGCTGCTGGAGCAGCCTGACAACTGGAAGCCCGCAACCAAGAACCCCAAGTCCCAGGAGGACTGAGTCATGCCCATCGAGTCACAACTCGGCACCAAGGACGAAACCACCTACGGCACCGCCGTCGTCGTCGATCGGTTCATCCCGTTCATCTCGGAGAACATCCAGCCCGAGACGTTCCGCACCCGGACGCCGGCGCTGCGTGCAGGCAAGCGCACGCACCGCACCGACGAGTACCTCCCCGGACTGCTCGGCTTCGCCGGGTCGATTGAGGTCCCGATCCAGTCCAAAGGCTTCGGCATTTGGCTCAAGCGTGCGCTCGGCACCGTGACAACCACCGGCCCGACCGGCGGCGCGTACCAGCACGTCGGCACCGTCGACCCCGACGAGTGCCCGCAGAGCTTCACGATGCAGGTCAACCGGCCGTTCGCCCCGTGCGCTGCGACCGACCAGGCGTTCACCTGGGAGGGCTGCCAGATCAACAGTTGGGAGCTCTCGCTCTCGGTCGACGAATACCTCAAGTTCTCGGCCGAGATCGTCGCCGAGGACGGCACGACCGGCACGGCACTCGCCTCGGCGTCGTACCCGACCGGGTTGGAGCCGCTGACGTGGGCCGGCGCATCGGTCACCGTTGAGGGTACCAGCGTCCCGGTTAAGAGCTTCACCCTGAGCTGCAACAACAACCTCACCACCGACCGTCACTACCTGCGAGCCAACACTCGACGGGACAAGGCGCCGCGGTCGGACTTCCCCGAGATCACCGTCAGCTTCGACGCCGACTTCGACAGCCTCACGCAGTACCAGCGGTTCATCGCCACCACGGCGGCCAGCAGCCGGGCCACGGTCGTGTTCACGGCCAACGGCCCGACGGCGATCACCACCGGCGTGTTCCCGAGCGTCGTCGTCACGCTCGAGGAGGTCGACATCACCAACGCTGCGACCAACGTCGGCGGCACCGAGATGCTCATGCAGTCCATTGAGGGCATGGTCCTCGACGACGGCACCAACGAGCCGATCAGGGTGACCTACACCAGCGTCGACGCCACGGCCTAACCCGTGCCTCGCGCCGAGATCGAGATTGTCGGTGCGAAAGAGCTTCGCACCAAGATGCGGCGCATGGGCGTGGAGGGCTCGGGCAACGCTCTCCGCAAGGCGCACCGCAACGTCGCCAAGCTCGTTGAGGGACGTTCCCGTGGGCGTGGCACACGCCAGCAGGTCAAAGCCGCCAAGGCGCTTCTTGGCAAGGGCACGACCAAAGAATCGCAGCTCGCCATCCGCAACACTGCGTCGGTGCCGTTCGGCATTGGTGCGTTCATGGGGTCAAACCGATACAAGCAGTTCCCCGACTGGGTCGGCAACGACTGGAACCTTGAGATGGGCACCGGCCCGTACGTCATCGCCGAAGTCATCGCCTCCGGGCGTGACGACATCATCGAGACGTTCATCGAGGAGATGCGGAGCGCCGCCGAGGCCCTGGGCCTCGACTGGGAGTAAGTCAACTAACCGAAGGGACCACCATGCCACCACCACAGCCGCGCCCCGCCAAGCCGTCCGATGTCTCAATGACGTTCATGGTCGACGGCGTCCGCTACCCGTTCAACCTCTCGGACATCTCGGCGAAGCACGAGCTTGAGCTCTACAACCAGAGCGGCGGACTGCGACTGCTCAAGGTCATTCAGGAGGTGAGCGAGGCCCCGGCAGGTTTCCACATTGCGGCGCTGGTGTTCCTGTCCCGCATCGCCAACGGCGACGTCGTGACGTTCGACGAGGTCGCCAGCCACATGGGCTTGGCGTCCGAGATCGAGATGCTGGTCGACGAGGACGGCGACGACGCCGAGGAGATCGACCGCCCGGAAGCCATCGCCGCCAACTGAGGCGGCACCTTCCTGAGCTCGCGCACTGGTTCGGCCTACGTCCTAGCGACGTCGACGACCTGACCTACGGTGAGCTGCACGAGTTCCTGAACCGCCTGAGCAAGTGCCCGCCTATCGGCGCGAGCTTCATGGTGTCCCCGAAGGAGTGACCTCTCAATGGCGAAGAATGAGGTCAAGGTCGTTATCACTGGTGACGCCCAACAGCTCCGGGGCGCTCTCAGCCAGGCCGAAGGCCAGCTTGCCGGGTTCTCGTCGAAGATGCAGGCCGTCGGGAGCAAGCTCCGAGACGTCGGCCAGACGATGACCCTCGGTCTCACGCTCCCAATCGTCGGTGGCATGGCCGTGGCGGTAAAATGGGCGGGCGAGCTTGAGGACGCTCAGGCAATGAGCCAACAGGTGTTTGGCTCAATGGCCGGCCAGATGGACGCATGGGCACAGAACTCGGCTCGTGCGTTCGGTTTGTCCAGCGGCGATGCGATTGAGTGGGCCAGCCAGATGGGCATCCGACTGCGTCAGATCGGCGGCATGTCGGAAGAGACCGCTGCGACCACGTCGCAGAACCTCGTGCAGCTGGCTGGCGACTTCGCCTCCGCGTTCGGCGGCAGCGTAGACGAGGCAGCGCAGGCGCTCGGCTCGTCCCTGACCGGCGAGTTTGAGCCACTCAAGCGGTACGGCATCATCATCAACGACGCAGCTCTGAAACAAAAGCTGTTCGAGATGACCGGCAAAGAGGTTAAAGGGACGCTGTCTGCTCAAGAGAAGCAGATGGCGACTCTGGCGCTCATCACCGACCAGGCGTCGATCGTGCAGGGCGACTACGGTCGCAACGCCGAGGGTGCCACCAACGCGCAGCGCACGATGATGGCGGCGCTCAAAGACACGGCCACCACCCTCGGCACGGTGCTGCTGCCGTTCGTGACCAAGGCCGCACAGTTCGTCTCCGACCTAGCGCAGAAGTTCCAAGGTCTCGACCCGACCATCCAGAAAGTCATCGTCATCGCCGGCGTCGTTGTCGCTGCTCTCGGCCCGGTAATCTATGTCGCCGGTCTCCTCGCCACCGCCATCGGGTTCATCGCCTCACCCGTCGGGCTCGTCGTCGCCGCCATCGCTGCGCTCGTCGCTGCATTCGTCTACTTCTACAAAACCAACGAGGGATTCCGAGAGTGGGTCAACGGCGTCGTTTCGGCGGTCCGTGACGGCCTCATCGCAGCGTTTAACTGGTTCGTCGACAACGTCGTCCCGAAGCTTGTGCAAGCGTTTGAGTTCATCCGTGACGAGGTATTTCCACGGATCGTCACGGCCGTGCAGGACGTCATCGCCGCTCACATCCAGCTGTGGGGAGCCATCCAGCAGGCGTGGGACTGGATTACCGAGAAGGCCGGACAGGCTGCTCGATGGTTTAACACGAACGTCGCCCCAACCCTGTCGGCGGCGCTGGACTTCATCATCATCGCCAATCAGCGGTTGCTCCAGATCGTGCGAGTGGTGTGGAACGCCATTCAGCCGATCGTCTCTGTAGCGATGACCGTGATTCGAGGCTACATTCAGGTTGCCCTCGGGTTCATCCGTGCAGTGTGGGACGGAGCGTTCCAAGCCTTGCGGACTGTGGCGTCGGCCGTGTTCAATGCCATTCGGGGCGTGATCGAAGGTGCGCTGCAGGTCATCCGTGGCATCTTCCAGTTCTTCACTGGCATCCTGACTGGCGACTGGCGAGGCGCACTCGACGGACTGCGAAACATCGCCGTCGGAGCGTGGAACGCGATCACCTCCGTCATCACCGGGGCTGTCAACGTCATCCGTGGGCTCATATCTGGGATCGGTGGGTTCTTCACGAGCGTCTGGAATGGCCCTCTGCAGGGCATGAGGAACGCAGTTAGTAGCGCCTTTAACGGGATCGTTGGGTTCGTCTCCGGCATCCCCGGACGCATCACAGGTGCTCTCGGCAGCCTCGGCAACTTGCTGTACAACGCTGGCAAGGCAGTCATTGAAGGCTTGGGTCGTGGTATCTCAGCGGCGTGGGAAGGGGTCAAGAGCACGCTGTCTAACATCACCAAAATGATCCCGAGCTGGAAGGGTCCGCTGGACAAGGATGCGAAGCTTCTCTATCCGGCCGGTGAGGCGATCATGGGCGGTCTCGAGCGAGGCTTGGAGACCGGCTGGCTCAACGTGCGGTCCTTGCTCAACGGCATGGCCCCGCAGGTGAGCGCAACTATCAACCCGGCCGCACCGACCGCCAGCACGCCGCAGTCGTTCATGGCTGCACCGACCGGCCAGTCCATTGTCGTCAACGTCTCCGCAGGTGTCGGCGACCCCGCCGAGATCGGTCGGGTCGTGGTCGATACGATCAAGGCGTATGAGCAGCGCAACGGCGTGACCTGGAGGGCAGCGTGAGCTACTCGTCGAACCATACGAACCGCTCGTCAATCTTCGTCAACGGCAATATCATTGAGGGCGACCACGTCAAGTCGATCTACGACGAGCTCGGCGAGGACCCGGGCGACGTGCTCGCTGGCATCGGTGTGCCGTACCAAGCGAACGCCTGGTGGAACGCCGCCCGCACGTTCACAAGTGCAGGCACCATTACTGCGGGCCTGCTGTCGTTGTGGCCGATGGTGCTGGTGCGCTCAACGACGTTCGATCGGATCGGGACCTACGTCGACACCACCGCTGGCGCTGCGTCCACGGTCGTCCGTATGGGCATCTACAACTCGGACTCCAACGGGATGCCCTCGACGCTCGTCGCCGGGTCTGAGGTCACCCAGGACGGAACCGTGGTCAACTCTGCGAGCGTCGCCGGCGAGTCGATCACCGTGTCGCTCGGCCGTGGCCGCTACTACCTGGCAGCAGTCTCGCAGGGGTCGGGCACGATGCCCACCACGTCCCGTGGGTCGTCAGGTCACTTTTCGGTGCACGCCGGCAGCTCGACAAACTTCAACGAGATCATGGGCGCATCCTCAACGGTGCTCGCAGTGAGCGGTGTCACCGGTGCACTCACGAACTTCACGTCGGGCACGACGTATGTGCAGCGGACCCTCGGCCACAGCGTCGCCGTCCGAATGGTTTGACCCGTGGGCCTGTACGGGATCGACCGTTACGGCACCGGCACCTACGGCCCGCCGAGCGAGGCGTGGCCGTATCTGCAGGTGTTCATCGGGACCAGTGGCGAATCCGAGTCGCTGATCCTCGACGACCCCGACCGTGGCATCCTCGACGACGCCACCCTCGGCGACGACATCGGATTTGTGTGGGAGTCGGTCACTGGCGATCTTCTAGATCAAGGCGTCACGATCAACCGTGGGTCCACTCGGTCGCAAGGGCCGTACTTCCGCTACGAGGCCGGGACGGCGAGTTTCAGCCTGCTAAATCAGGACGGCCGCTACGACCCGACGAATACGAACTCGCCGTACTTCATCGGCGGCGTCTCACAGCTGCGTCCAAGCCTCCCCGTGAAGGTTGAGGCGCTGTACCGCAACGTCGTCTATCCGTTGTTCGTCGGCTACGTCAACCGCTGGGATGTCACCTATCCCGGTCGTGGCACGACGACGTCGACGGTCAGCGTGACCTGCAACGACATCGTCGGGGTGCTCGCCGCCGCCGACAAGCCAGAGTCACCAGAGCAGGGCACGGGCGACACCGTCGCCGCCCGGCTGGACCGGATCTTTGACAACGTCGGCCTCGCCGACGACCTGCGTGACTTTCAGGTCGACGCTCTGGAGTCGCTGCAGGCGACAAACCTTGCCCGTGCAGGGTGGACCGACGCTCTGCTGGCCGCCGACAGCTTCAACGGCTACCTGTACGCCGAGCGGGCCGGCGTCCTCAAGTATCGGACCAAGGCCAGCTTCCCGAGGGCGGCCTC
>Ga0172367_10006430_pt1 | contig 13836 bp, 8 predicted proteins | sample Lak10m_FD_114542 | JGI IMG/M metagenome (GOLD analysis project Ga0172367, IMG submission 114542) | Freshwater microbial communities from Kabuno Bay, South-Kivu, Congo - kab_022012_10m | ecosystem: Environmental > Aquatic > Freshwater > Lake | place: Democratic Republic of the Congo: South-Kivu... | reverse complement strand
GGTCGGATACTCATCAATAAAATGCAGTAAATTCATCCTTGTTGGTTTTACGTTCAACTCAAACCAACGGCTCTGGAACGTAATCTATCTACGTACTGGCAAACTGTGGGGGAATCAGTATTGAATATGCACTTTCGCAACACACATCCCTAACGTGTCATGAAAGAAGCCCCGTTTACCGTTGCCGCGAGCTCCGATAAGAAATTGGACGCATTGATCGAGCTGATCAATGGTTCGAAAGACCAGTTGAAGAAGGATCTGCTGCGAGAGGGTGCCATCCTTTTCCGTGGGTTTGATGTCCGGACACCCGAAGATTTCGAGAAGGTGGCGTTGACCTTGGAGCCCGGCCTTCAGAACAACTATGCAGGCACTTCACCAAGGAACAGCAGAACAACCTACGTGCATTCTGCAAGCGAGCTGCCGGGACATTACCCCATCATGCAGCACTGCGAAATGAGCTTTTTGCCCACTGCGCCACGGTTCTTGTTCTTCTTCTGTTATGTGGAACCAAGTGGAGGGGGAGAGACCCCGATCTGCGATTTCAGAAAGGTGTACGATCAGTTGGATCCGAACATCCGGTCGGAGTTTGAGCGTAAGGGCGTGCGCCTGATTAGAAATTACAGTGGCCCGAACACGACCACGCGCAAGGATGCATTCCAGTTGAAACGCTGGGACGAATTGTTCAAAACCACCGACCACCGTGTTGCGGAGGAGGAATGCAAGAAGAACGACCTTGAGGTTACATGGCTTGATGACGACCGTTTGCGCTTGGTGAACGAGCGGCCTGCCGTGCAGCGTCATCCCGAAACGGGCGAGGTGGCGTGGTTCAACCACCTGCAGGTGTTTCATCGCGAGGCTGCGGCCATAGAATATGAGCATATCTATCAGCGCAGACACGATTTTTTCTCGCTGCGCTATTTAGCAGCATTGAAAATGATCACGCTTTTCAAGCGCCTTTTCAAGAAGCCTACCGATGAGGCCATGCACATGGTTTTTGCCGATGGAACCGAAATTCCACGTTCATACGTTCGACATGTGGAAGAGGTCATTTGGAAGAATCTAGTGGCAGCACCTTGGAAACTCGGAGATGTGCTTATGATCGACAATTTCAGCACATCGCATGGCCGTTTGCCTTATCAGGGACCACGCGATATTCTGGTGGCATGGAGTGCCTAGAAGAGTAAATAATCAGATGTCGATCCCTGTCATTGGGAACAACAAGGTTTTGATCAATCAAAACCTGAAGTAAAAACTCGGTTTCACGATAAACTGTAGTACGTTGGGATTCAAGTAGTCAACCCGCCACGTGAAATCCACTCGTGCGATCTTCAGGATATTCTCAATCCCGAATCCTACCTCTGCATAAGGGTAACTCATGCGTGTGACGGCAGTTGGATTCAAGTAATTGCCGTTCATGTTCCGATCACTTAGCGCACCATAATACACTTTTGCGAATATCAATTCGCGAAGTTTCAACTTGCGCACCCAAGGAATCTGATTGAAGAGCAACCCTTCGAAATGATGTTCCAAGTGTAATGAGAAATAGCGGTCGCTCATGAACTCGATGTAGTTCATCAGGTTGAAGGAATGGTCGTCATTCAAAAGCAACGGGTTGCCATTGGGCACATGAAGCAGTGGAAACGGCACATTCCCTTCAATGATGCCCCCTTCGCCCAGAATGTTCAAGTAACCGGCCTTATTCGCCCTCAGCTGATATTCCAACTTCAATTTATAATGCTGATAGCTGAATTGGCTGTTGTAGAGGCCTTTGATGCCCGTTAGCACTTCAAGTGATACGGCCGGATACTTGGCAAAGAAAAGCCGCTTGCCGTCTGAGGCGAAAGTGGCATGCAGATCGGACTCGCCCCATGCAAAACGCAAATTGAACTTCAATCCGGCCGTAACCAATTGCTGAAGCGAAATAGTTTCGGTTCCTTCAAAGCTGTTGAAAGGAAGACTGAGCGGTTCAATGCGGTCGCGGAAAACAGTGATGCGTGACGCAAACCCAGTGAACCATTGTCGTTCCAGATACGCTTGGTACGATTCGATGAGCGTGCGTTTCTGTACACCCAACAACATGGTGAACGATGTCAGAATATGGTCGAGCGCAATGACGTTTTCGCTTCGGCCTTGCTGGAAAAGGTCGTTGCGGTAGTTGAACCCAACCACCATTTTTTTATTGCCGTTCCGAGCAAAAGACAGTTGTATGTTTCCGCCACCTTTCCAACGCTTATCTCCGAAACCGTAGGCTGCATAGCCTCCGAGTTCAAGGTCTTTGCTGAATTTGTCGTTTGTGCGCATACCGAACCGAACCCGATTGCCTTCGATGCGGTTCCAACTGTAAACAGACCATAGATCGCCTAGGTCAATCGGCCCTGTTTCCACCCATCCTTCGGCCAACAGACGTATGGCGGCCAATATTGCCTTCCACTTAGGGTCGTGGTTCATGCGGTCAACCATGCCCACCAATTTCTGTTCTTCCAATGAGAATGTATCGCGTCTCACTTCCTCCCAGAATTTATCGCTGCGCTGATACGCGCTATCTTGAACTATAATTGGCTCAACAGCCGAGTAGAACTCCTTTTCGCGTTGCGCATTCATGCGGATGTTGCGCACTTCGGTGGTCTTCCGGCCATAAAAACCCGTCATGTCCTTGGAGTTCTCTACCACCGTAAAATCGCCCAAAACCTGACTTTTCGTTAGGAACCATTGGCGCGCATCGGCCAGTTCGTAGTTCTGCCTTATCCAATAATTCCTCACGAAGTTGATGTTGGCCTCAATGCTGAACTCCACATCAATCTGTACCACTCCGTACGTTATTGTGTCAATGAACATGGCGCCCGTGAACGCCACATCGCTTTTGCGTTTCGGCCGAAAGGATATACGGTGGCATGTGAATCCGCTCATGTTGTACAAACCAGTGTCTAGAAGGAAATTGTAGTTGCGCTTGTAGTGGTCGTTGATCGGGCTGGGGAAACTCTTGTCGAGAATGACCACGTAGTTGTCGTAAATGTTCGGGTCGATGTACATGTCCTTCACAAACTCCATAATGCGTGGTGCGTTGAAGAACTTGAAGGTCCGTTCGCCTTTTATCACCTTCTTTTTGGCAAAAGGCTCTTTGCGGTAGAAATACTCCTCGTTGCTTTCGGTAAGCAGGATTGGCAGGTAGTTAATGCCTTCATCAGTAGTGTCGGTGTTGTCCCAGATGTAGTCGAAAGGGCGGAGTATGAGGTTCTTTTTGGCCTTTTCGGTGAAATTGTTCAGGTCGAAACGCACGCGATGGTAAGTCTCGTATTCGTAAGCATTCAACCGTTCGGGCGTGTTCAGCGGTTTGTTTTCGATGATTTTCCTAAGGATCCTGAAGGCGGGATTTTCACCGGGAAGCACGGTCACCTCATTCAGTTTAACAGATGCAGGTTGTAATAGCACATCAATCTCTTCGGTTACACCATTGGTTACGCTGAACGCTTCTGTGTGGAAACCGACCATCGAAACCAGCAATGAATCGAATTTTCGGTTCGTTTCCAGTTCAAAATTCCCCAACGAATCGGATATGGTTCCAACACGACTGTCTTTGAATACCACATTGGCAAAGGGCAGCGGTTGCCGCGTTTGTGCATCAACCACCGACCCGAAAATGCGTGTGCGCTGCGCAACCGATTCCGCAGGGAAAATGAAAAACGATAAAATGAAAAAGGTAATCTGAAATAAGAAGCCATTATCGCATTGCGGAATGGGGGATATGAAGGGCTTCAATGTCAATTCCGCATATTTGCCGCCAAGTTAGAAAACACGCACGACTGCACCTGTTTTGAACGCCATCGGACCTCCCAGTTCATTCGATTTCAGCGCACCTACGGTGATGGGTGCCAACCTGCGAACTTGGTTAGGCATCCTTTGGCGTTTCCGAAGTCAGATATCGTGGCGTTTTGTGCCCAAGATTTTCGTGCTTACGCTGATGATATTGCTGTTCACACCGCTTATTTGGTGGGAACGACTGCGTTTCGATCGGAAGATCAAGCAGGTGAAAGTGAAGGAACCGATTTTCATTCTTGGACATCAGCGCAGCGGAACCACCTATTTGCATTATCTGCTTGGCCGCGATCCACAGTTCGGGTTCCTGAGTGTGAAGGAAGGCTTTATGCCGTGGATCTACCTTTCGTTCAACGCTTTGCTGGAACGCATGATCCGCAATAAGATGCCTGAAAAGCGTCCGATGGACGATCTGCGTCTTGGAGCTGAAATGCCCACGGAACCTGAATACTCAATCGGAAACATGACGTGGGCCACCATGTTGCCGGGCTACATATTCCCGAAATGTTTGCCGAAGGTGTTCAAGCAAAGCGAACTTTTTGAAGATGAAGAGGCGAAGCGCGAATGGCAAAAGGCATTGCTTTATTTCATGCAGAAGCTTTCGTTGAAGAACGGTGGCCGACAACTCATTACCAAGGCACCGGAGAATCTTTCGCGCGTTGATGCCATCTTGGAAGTGTTTCCAGATGCCAAGTTCATTCACATCTATCGCGATCCATACTGTGTTTATTTTTCGACCGAGCGACTGTATGGAATTACACTACCGTTAGTGGCCATGCAGCACGTGAGCAAAGAGTTCGTCCAAAAGTTCATTGTAGATGCATATCGCCAACGATTCAAACGGTATTTTCAATCACGAACGAACATTCCGCAAGACAATCTCGTGGAAATTCGCTACGAGGACCTGATCGGTAACGAATTGGAAGTGTTGGAAGGGGCATACAAGAAATTGGGCATTCCGTTCGAAGATGCCCGAGAACACATCCGTTCGGAAGTGAAGAGCTACGAGGGTTACCAAACGAACAAATACAGTTACGACCCCGACCGAATGCGTGAGATCAGAGAGAGTTGGGCTCCGATATTCGAGCAGCTCGGCTACGCATAACTACGGCTTGAGGAGCATCTCTCTGAACTCGTTTTCCATTTCGTCCATCTCCGTTTCGGACAACGCTTCGGCCACGTAACCCAAAACAAATTTCAATTGTCCGTTTTCCTTTACGACAACCGAATTGAAACCAGGTGGCGATGGAATTGGCGGATAGTGCAGCACACTTTTCACTTTGGTGCCGCACATTCCGGTGACTTTTATAGGGTTTTCGCCTAGATCCGAATAACCGAAACTCGACATCTTCCCGGCCGAAGCAAGGTCTACCATGCCTTCGTAAATCGGCATGGGCATGGCTCGCATCGCGTCTTGCAGATCGCTGTAACCAACCACCATGTTGTTCTTCAGTTGTTCGCGAAGTTGTATGTTCAGTGCTTCTACAGAGGTCGTTTTGGATTGAAGGTCGGCTTTGGTCAGACGGAAGAACAGAAACGAAAGCTGGTTGGAGATTAAGTGTCCTACAGTTCCTTTTTTTCGCATGTCGTGCGGCACGGAAAACCACAGAAAAGGCGGATGTTCGCCCCGTCTTTCCAAGACATTTTGGACACTTTTTGCCACACATGCCATGTAGAACGCGCTTCTGCCGATTCGCGAACCATTGTTCCAAGCATTTTCTTCTATCTGGCTGGTTTCCAATTCGGTAAATGCAATGATGCGGAAGCGTGGAAGCCCAACCTGCAAAGCCTTCTTCTTCATCAGAACCCCCAATTTGCCACTGGCTCGGCTCAATATGGTTAAGGTCATTCTGGCGGCATTCGCCCATTGCTGGATCAACGGTTTCGGTTGCTCTGGATCGAACAGTGGCAAGTTCAATTTTTCATCTGCCAAACAATGCACAAAATTGACCATGCCTCGATGGTCAAACAGCACGTGGTGCATGGAAATGAGCATGTGCTTGGTGCCATTTTCCAGTCCGTAGAGGTCGATGAAGACAAGTCCATTCCGGTTGTCCACTTTTCGGTTCAGAATGCGTTGCTCAAATTCAGCCTTCGATAAAACGGCATGGATTTCAACAGTCCGCGTTTTTCGGTCGAAAGTTTCCCATTTGGCGAACGGAAAGCCCTTGGCAACCCGTAGGTTGGAAACTTGGCGTAACGTGCGGTTTTGCAGTAATCGATCGGCAATGGTTTGGAGGTCAGCATTCTGTTCTAACTCAAACTGAATCCGTGAAATGTTTCCGCTTTGCCCGTGCCGCAACATCTTCCGATCGACCAGAAGATGGAACACATCTGAACCGGAAAGGGGTGGTAATGAGCTCAAACTTGGTGGCGGTTTGCACAATCGGCCAGCGTGTGCATGGACTGCAAGTTATTGCTCGTCAGCTCGTTTGCAGGGATCACAATGCCGAACTCCTCTTCGATATACATCACCAACTCAACCACCGTCATCGAATCAATGCCGATGTCAGCGAATGGCATTTCGGCCTCAAGCACGACATCCTTTGCCAAGAACCGTGTTTTGAGGTAGACGGAAAGCTGTTCAGTGATCTTTTCGTGGCTGACGGGCATGAGGCAAATGTAGCCGATACGGCCAACATCAAGGCGCGTACAACCACCGAAGGATGAACGCGAGATTCACGGTCGGTTTTTCCTTGGCGAACCAATGGATGAATACAGAACGGACCGAGTACAGGAATTTTCCTTCAGCAATTCGCGAAATGAACCCGTTGATGGAATTCTTCCGTTTCTCGGTTGCATTCAGCGAACCGTAAAACGCCTTGAATGGTGCGAACACAGCAAGCTCCTCATTCCGACTCCACTTGGCGTCCAGTGCAGCTTTCATTTCACTGAAAAACACAACCTGACGCTTAAGGTAATTTTCGTAGTCGATTCCATTTTGGCGGGTAAGTAGCCCAACGGCACTTTCAATGAAAAGCCCTTTTCGCGCCAGATCGGTGTAGTCGAATGCACGCAGATCTGCTTGTTTCTCCGCTTGAATTCTGAAACTTGCCTGTAGCGAACGATTGAGCTTGGAAAGTTCTTTGACGTGCTTTTCGAATGCTTTCAACCTGTCGAAATCTTCGAACACGCCACTCATGAAGGCATGTGCGTAAACCCGCCAATAGTACAGCGTGTCCCAAAGAAATTTCGTGGCAGCGATCTGCGAATTCCCGAATGTGTGATAGCCTTCAACGTAATAACTCAACTGGTCAGGAAACATGGTTTCCAGAATGTAGTTGTTGAGCTGCGTGACTTTCTCTTCGGTCAATTCGCCTTTCAGATCGGCACCGATCAGGTTGCTGGTGAATGTGTTGGTGATAGCGATCATATCCGATCCAGGGCTGTAGAACGGGTCGGAAAAAATGCCCGCTTCACCTACGCACGACCATCGGTTAGCGGAGAACAGTTGCTTTGAACCGTAGCTGTAGTTCTTCAGTTTCCTGAAATCAAGCGGCTCCATGTGGCGGATATGATCAGCCAAGTGCGGCTCGTGCTTGTCAAGCCATTCCAACGAAGTAGCGTAATTGCGCGAATAGATTGAGAAGTCGTGCAGGTTGTCCTGCGTGACGATGCCAACGCTCGTGTTTCCGCTTGCCAATGGAATGAGCCACACCCAATAACCCAATCCCATCAGATGATTAGTAGAGTAGTAGCGGTCCTCCAAATTGCGGTTCTGCCAAACAGAATTGCTCTTATTAACGAGTTCAGCCACGGAGACTTTTCCTTCCAATCGGAACCAAACGGAACTTGCCTTGTGCGGACTTTCCGTCTTCAATCCCAATTTGGTTTGCAAGTAGCGTCTTCTGCCCATGGCATCGACCACCCAATTCGCTTCAACGGTTTTTTCTTCTTCTCCGATGGAATACGAAACGAGGTGTTTGCCACCGTTTTCGCTGAGTTCAACATTGGTGAGGGAAGCGCCTTCAAGGAGGTTGACTCCATACTGAACGGAAAAAGCGCGTAGATCCGTTTCAAACGTGCCACGGTCGAGTTGGAACGTGGGAACAGGCGAGAACATGCTCGGTCCCAGCTCAGGTCTTTCCTCAAATCGTTCTGACGAATTGCCATAGAAATAACGCAGCCCGAGTTTCGCGAACTGCTTTTCGTCCAAGTACGTTTTCAATCCAAGTACCTGACTAAAGTAATGCCCGCCAATTTCCACAGTCGATTCGCCCACCTTGTGTGCTGCATCCGGAAGTGGGCGAGTGGTCTTCTCAATTACGGTGACCTCCACGTTCGGATACCGCTTTTTGAGTTGGATGGACAGGGTAAGTCCAGCCAATCCGCCACCACAGATCACTACTTGATAGGCTTCGTTCTGTATCATCGTTTTACAGGGACAAATTTCTGAGCAATAAGTTCAGATGCAATTTTTCCTGAAAGCAGACACAACGGAATTCCAGGACCGGGATGAGCAGTTCCTCCGCAGAAGAACAGATTATCGATCTTGGATGAGAAATTCGGATGTCTGAGAAAGGCGGAGAACATGCTGTTTGAGGCATTACCGAACACAGCACCGAAAGCAGCAGCCGTTTCCTCGTTCACTTTCCGTGGATCGAGTACATCCTCGAAAACGATGTGTTGTGAAATGTCTGTCTTTAGAATGCGGTTCATTTTGGCGATCACATTCTTCCGCGATTGCGCGATCCAAGCGTTCCAATCCTGTACTGTGTCGTGCGGAACTGAAATCAGTGAGGCCCAATTCTCGTGCCCCTCGGGCGCATCGTTCGGATTCATCTTGCTGCTGATGGTCAAATGAACCGTTGGGTCGTCATACAACGAAGAGCCATGGAACAGGTGTTCGTATTCTTTTCTAGAATTCCCCGTGAGGAACATATTGTGCAAACCGAGCTGCTCGAATGTTCGGTTCATACCCCAGTAAAACACGATGACGGACGAAGACCGCGGTTGCTCAATGAAGCGTTTCGGAGCACTGAACGATGGCATCAGCTGCTTGTAGGTGTTGTACACATCCACATTGCTCACCACGATATCGAATGGCTCAAAACCGCTCTCGGTTTTCAGTCCAGTGGCTTTACCGTTTTGGAAGGTGATTTCAGATATGGATTCACCCAAACGAAGGTTCACACCAACCTCGCTTGCCACTTTCAGCAATGCTTGTGTGATAGAATAGATTCCGCCTTCGGAAAAGTAGGTGCCTAATGTTATTTCGTAGTGGGCAATCACGTTCAGTGTGGCAGGAGCCAAGTACGGGTCGGAACCGTTGTAACTCGCATAGCGGTTGAACATGTCGATGACCTTCTGGTCGCTGAATCGGGCACTGTTGGACTTGTTCATGGATCGGAATACATCCACCTTCCCGAATCTCAGAATGCCTCTTAGTGTGGGCCAGTTCAGATAGTTTTTGAACTGGTGAAGTGAACGCTGCAAAAAAACCTCATCCGTTAGGTGGTGTTTGGCTTCTGCATCTTCCAAAAAATCGATCACAGACTGGGAAGATGTGTTCGTTTTGGAGGCTACTTCATTTGCGAAGGCCTCCCGGTTTCTGGATGATTCGATCACTGTTCCATCTTCAAAGAAGTAATGGAAAATGGGTTCAACAGGCGTACTCTTCCAGTATGCGTTCGGGTCTTTGTCCCAAAGCGCAAAGAGGTCAGTAACATACTCAGGCTTGGTGAGAACGGTCGGACCGCGGTCGAAACGGAAACCGTCAGACCGCAGCTCACTCATCTTACCGCCAGCGTATGAATTCTTCTCAAAAACCGTTACCTCAAATCCTTGCTTTTGCAAGCGCAATGCGGCTGCCAATCCAGCAATACCGGTACCGATAACAGCTATTCGAGTGGCTTTTTTCAATGAGATGGGCAATCGATTCTCGGCCTCGAATGTCGGAATCATTGGCAGCATTTGTTCTTCAATTCATGTGTGTTATGAAAGGAATTGAAAAACGGTTGTGCTCAAAAACAGAAAACCCCCACAGACATCCAGAACGGCACCGCGGGGGAATTCTGGGCTAAAAAGCCACCAACCCAACATCAATAACCAACTTTATGTGGGTTTGTTGTGTGATCGCAGAATTTTTTTCGGATTACATTCGGATTTCAATCCATCGACTGCTTTTCTGATCCAACTCATTTTGTTTTGATGGCAGAACGGATGTTGCAGGCCGATGCATTTCGAAGTATTTGACTCAGTAGACTCAACTTGTAATAGGCTCCAATCTAGTTGCAGTGATTTTATGTGGGCTCCCCAAGGGAATCTATCAACTGACGGTCACTACGGAAGGGGGACAGCGTCAAACCGTGAGAGTTGTGAAGATCTGACCCAGCTTACATTCTTTGGTTGACAAAAAAGGGAGGCCCGCCAAATGGCGGGCCTCTTTAATTCAAGTCTGTCAAATTGATCAGTTCGATTTTACAATGCGTTCGAACATCCGTTCTTCACCAGTTTGGATCATCAAAAGATAAATGCCGGATGATACCTGATCGGTGCTGAAACGGTAACGGTGCAGACCTTCGTTGAGGTCGACTCCAGAAAGCAGTTCAGCTACTGACTTACCTTGCAGATCGAGAAGGGTGATCTTCATATCGGTCAATTGTTGATCGGTAACCTCCAGCACAACGTCAAAATCGGAACTGAACGGATTGGGCAATACTTTGAATCGCAAACCCTTATCGTTGTCATCCATCGAATTATCTGGCCGATAGCTTGGCTCCTGATCGGCAGATACAACCGTGCAAGATTGCAGGTAAGCTGTGAAATTGCATCCAGCGCGGGCCCAGAACCCTTCTGACAAGGTTACTGTGCTTCCTGCACGCATCACGCCTTTGGAACCGTTTCTATATTCGAGCGCTGTGCCGGCAACAGTGGAAACACTGGTCGATCCCTCGAAGTTGCCTTCCTGATCGATGTATACGATATCGGCAGAATACACCGTTTTATTCGCAACCATTGCTTCCCAGCCGGCCACAGTGGCTTCTGTATTGTCCAACACTGCCTCGTTGTAATTGGTGCTGTTCGTTCCTGCAGCATCGCCTCCCCAAATGGCAGGCACATTCACGTCTGGTGTCGACCAGTATTGAATACGAGTACAGCTTGTGCCTGCATTTTCGCAGGCATCGTTGTATGCCATTACCGTACGCCAGTTGTCGGGTATGTTCACATATCCATGACCGTAAGAGAAAGGTGTGTTCGCGTTGTCCACGTAGGTGTCGTGTCGGCAACCATGCAGGTGGGCAAATTCGTGGGCGAACGTCAAGTTGCCTGCAATGCAACCGTAGGCCGATGCACAGAAGGCATCTGCGTATGTTACTCCAATGCCATAAGCTAGGCCACAGCCTTCTCCTTCGTTCACATTCTGAACCACCAGTTGGCAATAGTCGGCATCGTACAAAGCCCTCAGGTCGTGGATGGCATCCATGTAACCATCAGCCGTATTCCTGAACCTGTTCCTATCGGTAGAGAAAACACCCGATTCCGCATAACTGACCTCAACAATTCTTGCTGGTTCCACTTCGTAGTTAACCTCGCTGTTTGATGAAGAAGCGTTGTAATTGTCAATTGCCAACTGTATCTGTCCGCGAGGGTCAGCGTTGGCCGCATCAACATCATCTGTGTAGGCAACCAAGAGCCGTATCTTACAATCTGCGGCACCGCCTCTGTTGTAACTTTCATCAGAATCTTCGAAAGATGGAGCGTAACGCTCGGTCTTTCCACCATCAAAATGACGTTCCTGAACACCGTTTTTCATGTCATACTCAGGTAGTTTGCGGTATTCCGATTCGTTATGGTCCTCGAATTTCGATCCGTCTTCGTGAGTGAGAACGTGCAGATCTTCTCCCAAAGGCCAAATAGAGTAGAGGTCGCCACCGAAACGGAAGTTTGCCGAAACCATCGCCCCATTCAGTACAAGATTGCAACTTGACCTTTCATGGTCTGCAAAGCTTCCCATCCATGAGATGTCATCCTTTCCACGTTGAATGATCTTATTTGAAGTAGCAGTCAACATATCACCTTCAAAAATGGGCAGCAAGATGTTTTCTTGAGTAAGTGCATTTGCATTGATGACAATGAACTCATGATGAATGTACTGATCGTACCCCATGATGGTGTTCAAGTAGTGTTGTTGTTGCGAACTGAGCACCGGATTGAGTGTTCGCTCAAATACTGGGCGGTTCGTTTTCTGTGCGAAGGAGTATGCAACGGTAAGGCTTAAAACTATCACCAACCAAAGGCTTCTCCTGTTGCTTATGTTCTTAAAACGTTTCATTGCTTCGTTTTTAAGTTCAGTAAGCGATCAATGACCTTTCAATGTTGCGTTTTCAGCTTCAAGCGCTTTGATGCGTTTGTCGGCATCGATCATGTACAGGGTCAATTCCTCGATCTTCTGAAGCAGAAGCTTCTGCATGTTGCCGATCTCTACCCCATTTTCTTCAACTGTGCATGCATCTGGAATGCCCGGTAGGTGATTGTTCTCCTCAATATATTTCTCCACTTCGTTAAGCGAACTCAGTTGGTACGATTTCTCGAACACGTAATCAGGCCAACTTCCGCTGTCCTGAACCTTCAGCTCTTCACACATTATCTTACCGTTAACTGAAACCATGTAACCGGTTGCTGCAGTGGTGGTTCCAACCAACAGACCACTTGAATTGAGGTAGGTTTTTCCACCACCAACGTAGAGTCCGTAATCAGTTGCAGATGCATACACGCCATATTCGGTGCCACCGCCTGTTGCGTTTCCTGTAACGAAGTAGCCAGCATAGACGCTACCCGTACCTTCTGTTGTTGCGTAGCCTCTTACTCCGTAGGCAGTACCCGAAGTACCCGCAGTTGAGCTTCCATAAACACCATATCGTGATCCGTTGCCTGTTGCATCACCAACTGAGGTGATGAGACCATAGGTCGTGCTCGCACCTGAATAAGTGTTGACCACGTTCACACTACGCAAAGCTGTGGCAGTTGTGACATCTACCGGATAAGCAGGTGATGACGTGCCGAAACCGACATTGTCAGAGAAGTCTGCATTTCCTTGAACACTGAGGATGTTGGTTGGCAATCCAGTGCCTATGCCTACATTTCCAACAGCGTTGATGATCATTTTGGTGGTTCCATTCACGCGTGCTCTCATCACCTCATCTGTTCCATTCGAGTTCACCGTGAACGTAGCTAGCACGCCACCTGATGCGCCTATCAAGGCTTTACCGCCTTCGACATGAAGTAAAGCTCCTGGTGTAGTGGTGCCGATCCCAACATTGTCGCTGAAATATCCTTTTCCCACAAAATAGCCACCGAAGTTATCTGTTCCACCACTGGCAAAACCGCGTACACCAATGTTGGTACCCGTGCCACCAACCGCATCGAACGATCCTCCGCGCTTATCGCCAGAACCTGTGCCATATGCACCAGCGTAAAGGCCATAGGTGGCAGATGAACTACTTGTCGTATTATAGAAGTGGCCATTGCGCAATGCGGTTGAAGAAACTACATATAGGGGAAAAGTAGGAGTTGTTGTTCCAATGCCAACATAACCGTCAGAGGTTATTCTCATTCGCTCAAATACTCCATTGGACTGCCGCGTAAGGAACGCGAGTTCTCCCTTCGTTTCGGTGTGATCCGTTCCTACACCGACAATTTTCGCTACCTCAAAATTGGCATTGTTGGTGGCAAGGGAAGTGAACGACAGACTGCCGAAATTCCCGTTGGTCGTATTGTTATTGTGTATTCGAATGGCCGTACTTGGCGATGCACTGAAAGTTGTGAAACCCGTAGAAGCATCATTGCCAGTCATCTGAAGCCGAGTGGTAGGTAGAAAGCCATTGAAACCGATCAAAAGTTCGCTACCTGTGTTGTAGGTGAAATCGCTCGAAACCCAAGTGGAACCATTGTGCCTTAGCATTGAGCCATTGGCACCAGCAACCAAAGGTCCGGTTGGTCCAATCGGTCCCTGCGGACCTTGAGCTCCTACAGCACCTGTTGCACCAGTCAATCCTTGAGGCCCTTGCACACCTGTAGGTC
>Ga0172367_10006428_pt1 | contig 13843 bp, 14 predicted proteins | sample Lak10m_FD_114542 | JGI IMG/M metagenome (GOLD analysis project Ga0172367, IMG submission 114542) | Freshwater microbial communities from Kabuno Bay, South-Kivu, Congo - kab_022012_10m | ecosystem: Environmental > Aquatic > Freshwater > Lake | place: Democratic Republic of the Congo: South-Kivu... | reverse complement strand
TAAAGACTAGGTAGTAGGCCTTTTGCTGTAAATTTTTCTGCTATGTAATTACAAATATCTCTTAAAATCCTAACCTGACTCTGGATCGTCGTTAAATTATGATTCCATTCAGCCATTTGTCTAAAGGTGGGTATTTCTAAAACTTGAATAGCAGCAGGATCCCCTCCGGTTCCTAAGCTAGGATCTAGTGCCACAATATAGGTCATTTTTGTATTAATCTTTTTATACCAACGGCATTGACCCATACGCATATAAGGCTCAATACCTTCTAGTTCACTAAGACAAATACTGTTAATAAGAGTTTCATCAAATACCAAGAATTCACATTCATGCTCTCTACGGAATCGCTCTTCGCCGATACTAGCTCGTTCTACAGACGCCCATTTGTCATCTCGTTCTGGATGTTCGCTCCAATGCGCCCTGAAAGGAAAAAATCCATTGCGGCCTAACTCGGTGCTATTTCCGTGTTCATCAAATCTAAAATTAGCTTCTTTCCAAATCATAGCAAACTGATCTTCATCTGAGTTCGGTGTAGATGTAAGAATAGCCTTACCACCTGTAGCCAATGTTGGTCTAATTGAAGTCCAAAATTCTGATGCGATATTAGGTTCAACGAAGGCAAACTCGTCAGCGTAGAGTAAAGAAATACTCATACCACGACCTGTTGTTTCTGTTGTGGTCTGTGCTACAATACGGCTACCATTATCGAACTCAATGCTCTGTTTATTATAACTTACTACCCCACCTCTAATATGATCGGGACATAGTTCATAGGCAGTCCTAATCTTATGCATAATTTCTTGAGCACCTGTATATTTGTGTGCTGCTACAAGAATTGTGCTGTCTGGGTTGAACATAGCATACCAAAGTAGGTAACCTGCTGCTGTGGTTGTTTTACCTGTTTGGCGTGGCAGTAGATTAATATTGAATCTATGTTTATGATAGCTTTCTACTAATCGCCCCTGATATTCAAAGGCTTTATATAATAGTTTGCCCTTAACAGGATGTTGTATGTAAAAGAAATTATTTAAAAAATAGTGCGGACCTTTATCCGGATCAGTACATTGAAGTAGGTCATTTATTTGCTCTTCAGTATATTTTTGAGTTATATGAGCAGTCTTAACAAGTTTTGTATCTACAATTGGCATGATTTATTTAATGAAAAAAATAGCCTCCGAAGAGGCTATCTGATGTAGTAAAGGCTTATTAATTCTCGCTAACGAATTTACGATATTCTGCGAAAAGTTGCTTTTCTACTTCTTCCATAGTGGGAATTCCTTTTGGCATATTCCCATCCATACGATCGCCTTGCCCTGGCTGATTTTCTTGGTGTGCAAACTGATTAGGATCAAATTCGCTCATGTCTGTTGCGTCGTCAGGTGTGTTATCATACTCATCTACAGGTTTGCGTTCACTGTCATCACCTTCTTCATCGTCCCCGTTATCCATAGGATTCAATTTGTCAATTACTGAACGCATACTAGATGTAGCATCAGGTGCTGGACCTACTGGTTCTAAAGGAGCAGGTGCTGCTGCCATTGGTGCTGCATCCATACCATGATCATGACCGCGTCCCGCAAGTGTCATAATTGTTGTTAGCATGTCGCTTAGTTCTTCACCGCTACCTGCTGACATGTTGATGCTTGCTGGGTGACTTGGTCTTTCTGGAGGCATACTCATCATACCCATTTCAGGCATGATACCGCACTCTTCTACACGCTGTTCGCTTTCTTTAACTACATTAGGATTAGCACTGTCAAGTTCTGCTAATCTTTTTAATACGTCTATCATTTGCATAATTATTTCCTTGGGTCAGGAGCCTGTTTTAAAATACTTTTTGTATTAGTATCTTTGATAGCAGTTTCTAATTTAAATTCTCCACCGCCTTCATTAGGTATTTGCTCACCACGTTCTTTACGTTGTAGTTTGAGAATATCATTTAATTCTTTAACAAAGCCGCTATTATATTTGTCACCGTAAAAATCTTCAAATTTGGCATTAGGTGCTTCTTTATAATCGGGGTCGTTTAAAAGAGCGCCTTCACGCTTAGGTTCCTCTGTTTGGTATTCTTCGCTGGGTTCGCCTGGACGACGAACTACAAGATGTTGCTTGCCTACACCCAATCCTGTGCTTAGATATTCTGTAAGTTCAAATTGTGTGGTAGGAAAATCTAATGTAACTTCATAGATATGCACTTCGCAATTCTTAACTTGAGGGAAATCTAAAGGCAGGGCTTGAATAGGAGTTTTAGACTTTTTAAATGAACGTAGTTCGTTTTCATTAGTAAAACGTCCTAACAACCTTTTCATTGTAGATTCTTGATCAGTAGTGACATCACCAGCGATCTTAATTTTAAAATCGTAGGTCTTCTTAGATTCGGTTAGGTATTCTTTAAATGATCTCATAATCAATTATTTATTAATATTTTTTAGTTTTTCCAATATGCTATTACGATCTGTTATGATATAACCTTCGCCTTCTATAGGAGCATCACTGGTTTTTTCATTCTTTTTATCTACAGCATACTTCTTTAACTGTAGGTCAACCATCTTAAGTTTTTTATCTATCTTGTGACTCTTTGCTGTAATAGCCGCATTCATCATTTGCGCTGCTACTTCAAACATACGGGCTCCGTAACGAGCTTCTACGTTCATACCTAGGTCCATTAGATCATCATAGGCCTGCTCTGCTTTACTGGCCAATGCATCTAGCTCTTGATCTGCCATATCTCCTAGCCCTACTACTTTTGGCAGTGCAGCTGAAATTTTATCAAATTCTTCTAATTTTTCTTGTAAATTTATAACTTCAACTGGCTTTTTATCTTCGGGCTTCGCCTTCACAGGCTCCTCTGGAGCAATGTTTAATATCTCTTCAAGTCGTTTGGTCATAACCTTACTTAGCTCGTTTTTTGGGATTATGAAAAATATCCCCTTCATTTATTACTCTAAATTTTATGCCTCTCAGCTTGCACCAATCTGTGGCAGCAGACCATTTGGCCATATTTTTTACATATTGTGCTTGATTATAAGGATTAGATCCTACTTTTTCCCTAAGCGTTTGTTTACTAGGTTTAATTTCTACTAACTCAGCATGTTTCTTATTGTTTCGATCTATATATACTATAAGAAAATCAGGAACATAGACGGTATTCTTACCTGTTAAAGGATCTTTATAAGGTATTTTGACAGGCTCACTACTCCACTGCTCAACAGCAGGGTTGTTATCACAGAACATCATAAAAGTATGTTCCCAGGAACTACGGAATGTAGGAGATCTACCCCCTACATATTTTTCTGGATTTTTGACAGTATAGATTCCAGAGCTAAATCTTAAACTCATGCTATGATATTTCTAGCAACTTCCGGATTAGTAAGAAAGGGCTGCGCATAACCTAGGCTGCTGGTTTTTAAACGATTGTAGTTCAATATTTCCGATACAATGGCAGATAGCTCTACCTCTTGCAAACTTTTCAGAGTGTCTAATATTTCCATAGGATTGTAGCCGTCTTGTTTAGCCTGTACAATGATAGTGCTGGCAATAGATTCTGCCGCAACATCTTGAAAACCTTTGTTAGTAAAAAATCCTTTCATAGCTGCTAGTACTGTTGCATCTATTTCTATCGGTGCAGAATAGAACGAGTCGAATGCTTTAAGTGTAAGTTCATCCTGAGATACCGTCATTGGTAAATTTGTTAAGTTTTTCATATTATCTCTTAGGAGGTAGTATTAAGGCTGCAGGATTAATTCTTGTCTTACCGTCTACAGAGGTATTAAACCCTTTAAAAATGTTTATACCAACACCACCTGGTAAATTAAATATTCCTGGTTGTTGTTGAGTGCTTACAGGTTCTGCATATTTTCCAGGACCACTTCCTAGTGTCCTTCCTAGAATGCCTTGAGATATGTTATACCCTGTAGGTCCTTGTCTACCAAGACCATTTTTATTTACAACATTCCTTAATAAAATGTTTGCGATTTGTCCTAGTTGACTTTGTTGTTGAGGTGCACCTACCAGCCCGTAAACACGCTGTCTGCTTCTTTGATCAAACAATGGATTATAATTAGCTCTATTATTAGGTGTACCAAACACTTGATTCTTTTTAGCATTATCAAAATCGTTACTGCCACCGTCCCCGAATTGATAAGGACTTCCTACTGTGTCATAATATTCAACACCAAACGTTTCTGGACTTTGACCCTTAGTTATTTTACCTAATTCATATAACACATTTTCATAATCTAAGGTCATAGAATTTTGCATTACTTTATTACCTTCTGATTGACTTAGGTTGTCATGTCTCCATTCTGATATAATTGGGTTGATTAATGTATATTTTGTAAATTCTCCTTGATGTAAGGAATAAATTTCTATGTTGTTAAAAAAAGGTACAGTCAAACCGTTATTATAGTAACCATAAGCATTATTAACTTCGCTGTATTTTGTGTCTGTATAGGCAGAAGGTCTAAATTCACCAGCGGCAGCTCCTACATTGATATCGCCGTAGTTACTATCTACATAATAATTTTTGTAATAGTTAATCCATAATCTATTTGTTACATCACTATTGTCATCATGAAAGTCTATTGTGACAGAACTATATTCTATTTTTGTTTGAATTACAGTTTTTCTATTATATTGATTAAGTTTTTCATTTTTAATTTGAAACTTAGGAAGGTCAATTTTTTTGACCAGTAATCCTACTTTTCGTTTATCTTCTAAAAAACGTTTATCAAGTATTGCATCATCATTTATATTGAAAACAACAAAGTAAATAAATCCTAATTTAGGAGCAAGAGCAAACTTATTGTCTCTGTAAAGACGAGAAGCATGACTATAGTCTTTAAAATTAATATTGCCGCTCTTTAGGTAATTGATAAACGGATCGCTCATAACTATATTTATGTGGCAAAAAAAGCCCGAATTTTCGGGCTTTTAAAGCGGCTATAAAATCTTAACCTGTTGTTAGACCTTGAGCTCCTGCTGGACGAACAACTCTTCCTACCTGTAAGCCTACACCAATTGCAGCTCCACCTGGTTCTTGTAATTGTATAGCATTATCATAACGTATACTTAAACTAATATCTAGTGGATTATTTTCAGCATAGCTACCTTCAGCATAGGTAGCCTGCTTGATATAACATCCTAAATATTCAAAACTTTCGAGTGTCACTGGTTCAAAAGCGCCATTACCACCGTCTAGGATTTCTACTCTCATTCTAAACTTATAATCAATGCCACTAGCTGCCGCAGATTGTTCAAAGAAATCAAATTGTTTCTGTAATTGTTCGCCAACTTTTCTAGCAACTATGCCGCTAGCATCATCTCTAAGAACTACCCGTGTATCTGCAAAGTTATGCTTTCCGGCAATCTTAATAGTGCTATTATACACAGGAATATTAATATCTTCGAAAGTGATATCTGGTCTGGCTGCACTAACAATCTGCTTGGTCAGTTGAGTGGAAGGATTGCCTGCCACTCCAAAATTATCAAATGTGACTCTAAACCTATATTTAAGTTTAGGCATCAATAACCCTTGAGTAGTCGCAGCCTGAGTAGCGCTCAACGGAACTGTAAATCTATTTAAACTTGCAACTGGCATCTAAATGCTCCTTAAACTATTATTATTTACCATTATCCAAGTGCTGCAATTTCACCAGTATTTTTCAATCTTAGTGGGATATAGATAAATTCAACTGCTTTGACAGGTTCTATAGCAATATCAACATAGAGTTCGTTACGATCAATTCTAGCTGCCGTATTGTTTGTTTCATCGCATACAACGATAAAATCATACAGAGCACGCTGACCTACTAACTCAAGCATAATGCTTTCTGCCGCTGCTTTTATTTCTCTACGTGTCTGCGCATCATTAGGCTCAAACAAGAAAGGTCTAGCCATAACATCTAGCTGGCGTCTTAGGTAGCAAACAAGTCTTGCAACATTTATTCTATCCAAAGCACTGGCATTTCTTGCTCGTGTGCGCTGACCATATGCCACCAAACCAACACCGCTCAAAGTCGCTATAGGATTAATTTTTACATCATCTAAGACATCTCTTAGACCTGTGTGTAATGCCACAGGACTAAATTCGCCTTCGCTCGTTATGTAACCTACAGAAGTTGCATTGTCTACGCCACCTCTACGTGTACCAGCTGGTGCAAACCATGGAAAGCTAACATTGTCGCTCTTAATGATTGTGCGTAACATCATGTGACTTGGCGGTACTACAATGCTATTTCCTGCATTGTCATTAGTAAAGCCGCTTGGGTAATAAACACCTAAGTATTCGTCATATGAAACTAGGCCTTCTTCATTATTGTCTACTGCAACTGCTGTATTATTACCATACTCTGACAGAGCAGTACCTGTAGGTGCTAGTCTGAATGGAGTATCACCTACAACAAACGCTGTAATGCCTCTGTCATTGTTCAAGTTAACAAGATTAGCTATTAATTCTGGATAACCTGGGCATGCCATTAAATTAAAGTTCAATGTATCGCTATCTCTTACATTGGTATTAGTATCTACATTAGCCTTGGTGCTTTCTACAACATACTTTCTTTGAGCATGTCTTCCAAAAATACCCGAACCATCTTCGTTGACAGTATTTTGTGCTACCCAACGATCTCTTTCGTAGGCAGACATAGATTGGTTACCGAATCTAGTATTTTGCCCACTGTTGGCATAGATATTAATGTGGCCTACTACATATTTCTTAACATTGAATCCACTACGTCTTGTATTCCATAGTTTCATGCCTGTTGGGTATAGTGCAGGATCAGGGGCATCAGGATCGAGGTAGTTATTAGTTAGTAAGGCTGCAATACTGCTAGGTGTTAGTGTTGTGCCTGTGGTAGCATATCTAGCATCTGCAAATAACCATCCATCTGGTGTTGACTGATCAGTAGTATCTTGTAGAACCCACTTGCTTCCTACACTGATTGCAGAATTATAAATGTAAATGTCTTTGCCATATCTTTCTAAATCTGCTGTGCTGATCCAAACTTCGCCTGTAACTAAGTTACCTCCATCTGATCTATCACCATCTGCTGGTTCTGTTGCAGAAACAATAGGACCGCCTGGATCTGTGCCATTAGCAAAGTAGGGACTGGTTGCATGTTTCCAACCTACCCACGTTGTACCGTTATGCACAAGTAGATCACACTCGTCAACTACTGAACTATACCATAAAGTTCCGTCTGCAGGTGTAGTTGTTGGGGCAGTAGGTGATGAATCGTAGGATAAAGGCTTCCATGCTGTACCAATATAACTTAAGCTATCATTTATAGCGGCAGCATAAAAGTTTGTTGTAGATGAAACACTAAATTGAGAACCGTTTAATAAAGGACTATTTGAACCATCTGAAAATTGCATATTGCCGCCTAGTGCATGAACAAATGATAGTTTGTTATTAACACTATCCCATGAAGCAGACGTATGCGTTAGTCCTGCTGCTGCCACTGCCGTTGGTACATAAGAACCAATATAATTTGTATTATTTGTACCAGTAAAAGTTACTGTTTTTGTAGTACCCCATGAAGTACTTGTACTACTTTCCCTTATTTGAAAGGTATATGTGGTTCCATTAACACCTGCAATAGCGGCTACAGGTCCTGTTACAGTTGTTACACCTTTATTTTGACGCCTCCAAATTTTAAAATTGGCTTTAGGATCTGAGTCATGATCGTAATTTGATTCTACAAACAGTGTGCCAGTTTCTATATTTTTACCGCCAGTATTATCTAATCTATATGTAGCAGCTATAACACTATCGTAAACAGGTGCATCTACGGTTACCCAACCGTTAACACTGTCATATCTTTTAACCACCCAGTCAGCACCATTATTTGGTTCTGTGGTTGTAACCCATACACTTCTAGTTGCTGTAGATGCAGTGTAAGGAGGATATGTATAGTGAGGACTAATTTGCACTCGTTTACCATCAAACCCATCATACACGTCTATCCAGTTATTAGTTAAATCTTTGTAAAATAATTTGGTGCCTACAGTATCTGATACGACCATAGCAAAGTCACCTAGAAAGCCTATGTCAGTTGAAGGTTCTGAACCGTTAAAACTGCTTGCTGGCATACTTTCGTCTACTACGTGCGGTGTTATGTTTTCAAATTTGAGTGTAGAAGAATTCCATGCCTTCACACCAAATTTACTTGCTGCTGTGTCAACCCAGTGTGTGCCTGCAACTGGTGTTCCTGTAGGCGCACTACTCTGAGGAGCTAGAGCTGCTAGGTCAACATCTGATCTTACAATGTAAGCTCTCGAACTTACTCCAAGTAAGCTATAGGCAGCTTGTAATCCATATTCGTTCAGTTCGTTACCGTGCAAAGAATTGCCGCTTGAATCGGTATAAAATAAGGGAGTACCAAACGTATCAGTAAGATCTCTCTGACTTGTTACAAGATATACCTTGCCTGCGTTAGCAGCAGTCGTACCTTGTGCTGTACTACCACTTGGGTTAGTTTTATTTTCTTCTGTGGCTACAAATACCATAGGCACTGTTCCAGGTGCTCCAGGTGTGTAGAAACTCTCATCAATTACGGTTACTTGTACGCCAGGTGAATCTAATGTTGCCATTATCCTATCTCCTCAATGGATCAATTTGTATTATTTATATGAACCACCTTAAAAAAATGTGGTTAAATAAAAGAAAAGGGCAAGGAAAAGGGCGGGATGAGAAACTTATGTAAAGTCTGTGAAAAGAGACCTGTTGCCGTAAATTATTACAAAAATTCACAGCCCTATTACAGATCAAAGTGTGATCATTGTTCTAGATCGAGGAAAGAAGGAACGCCTTTATGGGCACAATCCGGCTACACAAAGAAATCTGTCTGCGACAGATGCGGGTTTAACTCTAAATATAAGGAGCAGTTTAATATCTATTTTATAGACGGAAATCCGACCAATACAAAGTATATAAATTTAAAAACAGTTTGTGCCAATTGTCAAAGAATATTGTATAAATTTAAGCTACCGTGGAAGCAAGGAGACCTGACTCCCGATTTTTAGTAAGTTCTTCTAATTGGTCAAATAAACTGTCAATACTGGTATCGTTCTCTATTAAATGATCATAGGGACTACCGATCCAACTTGTTTCGCTGGCATGAATATTAAGATCTTTTATTCTGGCCTTACTAATAGCCCAACTCATATTTGTAGGGCCAGCGTTTACGTTTGACGCATCTTGATACCAGTCAGGATCAGGTCCTCGCTTTATTCTTACTACTAAACCCCCCGCATTATGGATTGCTTTAATCTCATTAGGAAAGCGAACATCTGAAATTACAATATTATCTTTAGTTTTACGCATATTATTTTCTAGACTTGCAATCCAAATATCGTCATGGAAATGATTGCGTAGTACATCTGTTCCCCAATATTGTAATACCCACCTTGGAGTAATAGATTTTCCTAAACGTTGGCTCCACCAGTCGTCTATCTGTTCTCGCCATTCTCTGGCTTCTTTAGTTCGACCTTCTAGTAGAGTGCGATCCCAACCAAATACTGCGGCCACAGCATCTTTAAGTGTATTAGCAAATGAATCTCTACGAAAACCGTGAAAGTTTACTAGATAGTCTGCGGCTGTATCTTTTCCACAACCTATGAATCCTACAAATCCTATGATCATAAATTCTCCTGCAAGAGTCTACTAATTTATGATATTTTAAGGTCAATGTCAAGAATTATTTTTAGCCGATGACAAAGGTTAAAGGAGTACCACCATCTTTATAGGTGATTAAATCTTGTTCTAGTCTTTCAAGTTCTGCTTTACCCTCGCCTTTTAGTGCTGCACCGTTCAATTGTGTGCCACCCTGTGGACTTGCTATAGTTTGAAACTTTTCTCTTGCTTCGCCTAGTACAATTTTACACACAGCTAGAGCATAATCTTTTAACCATTGATTAGCAAAATGGTCTTGCATTAAATTAAAGTCTGGCCGATAGTTATAAACCCACAATAAAACTTCTTCTTCTGAACGAGGACGTTGCATGAGTGTTAGTTTTTTAGTAGTTTTATTAAATGTAAAGTTTATCTCACTACCGAACATTTTGCCTACCTGCTTTTGATAACTTGCAAAGGCATAATAAGTGGCTAGTCCACCCATGTTTGTAGCAGTTAAAAGATAGGTATTAGAATATGCTAGGTTAAAGGGTTCAAATAATGTACCGCCTTGCCCTCCACCTGACCTAGAACCTATACTACGACGAAATATTTGTCTTACATTCATCACTTCTGAAGGTAGTGTATAGTCATTTCTATCAACTTCTATAGTTAAAAAAGCAAAACTTTCTTCAACAGCATTAGAACTACGGGTTCTAAAATAGTTTAAGGCCCTATCAATAGCAACATTATAGTGAGCAGGATCTAATTCTACATCTATCATGCCTTCGCCCAGCATGAGCCTGCAATAGTCAACTACTTTTTGGCGTTCGTTTTCGTTCTCAGTCATAACCATATTTAGCAATAAATATATGACTATGCCACGCTTATCACTTTACCGTCCAGAAAAGGGCAATGATTTTAGGTTTTTAGACCGCACTATCAATGAACAATTTCAAGTTGGTGGTACTGATGTTTATCTACACAAATATCTAGGGCCTGTAAATCCAACAGAAGAGGATGCTACACCTACCAATCCTATCAATACAAATTCAATAGAAGAACTAGGAATACAAGATATCTTGTTTATGGAAAACAGGGATAGGCATTATTCGCCCGATGTCTATGTTGTACGTGGCATCTATCAACTAAATGATGTTGATTTTAATCTAAGCCAGTTCGGACTGTTCCTCAATAACGATAACATAATGATTACTTTTCATCTACGTTCAAGTGTAGATGCTATAGGTAGGAAAATTATGGCAGGTGATGTAATCGAGTTGCCGCATCAGAAAGACGAATATGCGCTAGACGATGCACTTGTGTCTCTTAAGAGATTTTATGTCATCAGTGAAGTTACTAGACCAGCTTCTGGTTATAGTCAAACATGGTATCCGCACTTGGTAAAAGCCAAATGTCAACCTCTAGTGGATACACAGGAGTTTAAAGAAATATTTGATAAGGATAACGGATCTGAAGAGGGCGGGTCACTGCGAGACTTATTAAGTTCTTATCAAAAGAGCATAGATATTAATCAACAAATTATAGCACAGGCAGAAGTAGATGCGGATAAAAGCGGATATAAAACTAATCACTTTTATGTTATACCTTTAGAAAATCAGGAAACTGTGGCCGTAGAGGACGCATCTAGCACAGACTTAAACATCAGCGATAACCTTGTACCTCCTGATGCTAGTTATGTACTAGAATCTCCAGAAAATAATTATTATCTAGGTTATCTTACCGGCGACGGGATACCTCCAAACGGTTCTCCTTATGGGTTCGGTATTAACTTTCCTCCTCAGCCAGTAGATGGAGAGTACTTTTTGAGAACGGATTATCTACCTAATAGACTGTTTAGGTACGACGGTAGACACTGGATAAAATACGAGGATGATGTAAGAATGACACAGAGCACATTGGGAGAAACTCAAACTAACGATCCTGATTTAGTGAGGAAGAAACTAAAGGCCAGTTTTGTTAACAATACAGCAACTAATGTTATTGCAGGAGAAACCGTAATGGAAAGACAGGCCTTAAGTAAGGCATTGAAGCCGAGAGCGGACATCTAAATGGATTATTTTTACGATGGTCAAGTAAGGAGATACTTGACACAATTTATGAATATATTAAGTAACTTTGCCTATAAGGATAGCAAAGGTAATTTGTCACAGATACCTGTAAGATATGGAGACATGTCGAGGCAAGTCGCCCACATACTTCGTAAAAATTCCGAAAATGCTGTACCTAGTGCGCCCTTTATTGCCTGTTACATAAAGGACCTTCAATTTGATAGGAATAGATTACAAGATCCTACATTCATCAGTAAGGTGCATATTAGAGAACGAGCCTATGATGAAGATAATCAAGAATATCTCAATACTCAAGGCAGTAACTATACCGTAGAACGAATTATGCCAAGTCCGTGGACTATTACATTCCAGTCAGATATATGGTCTACAAATACCGATATGAAGTTCCAAATATGGGAACAGCTTGTAGTATTCTTTAATCCCAGTTTTGAAATACAGACCACAGACAATTACATTGACTGGACTAGTTTAAGCACTGTAACTTTAGAACGCCAAACTTTTACATCAAGAACTGTGCCTCAAGGTATAAGCGAAGATATTGACATTATGAATATAGAATTTACTGCGCCTATATGGATAACTCCGCCTGCAAAAATCAAAAAGCTAGGTATTGTTACAAAAATTATTAGTAATGCATATGCTGTAAATCAAGGCCTAATTAATTCAACTTATGACAAAGAAACCGCGGCAGAAATATTTGGTGATATAAGCCCAGATACCACAATTACAGTGACTCCCGGAAACTATGATCTGCTTATTCTAAATAACACAGCTAGATTAATCCGTTCAAATGGAGACTTAGATGCTATAGATGTAAATCAACCTGGTAATAGTTTTAGCTGGTTTAGATTACTAGATCTTTATCCAGGTAAATTTAGAGCAGGTCTTAGTCAACTTAGATTTCAACAACCCGGTGGAAATGAGGTAATCGCTTATATCGCTATAAATCCGGTTGATGATTCTATTATGAATTTAAATATTGATACAGATACAATTCCTAGCAATACAATTATATCTGGTAGAGGTACTGTAGATGCTGTAGTTAATCCAGAAACACATAATCCTAGTGGTCTTGCTGCGGGAACACGATATCTAATTTTAGAAAGTATTAACGTAAACAGTCAATTCGGATCACCTTCATATACAGGACCAGCAGCATGGAAAAATGCAGATACTAGCGATTTTCAAGCCAATGCTAATGATATAATAGAGTGGAGCGGTTCAAGCTGGTCTATAGTTTTCAATTCACAAGCCACTACAAATGTAGTTTACATAACTAACTCATACACTGGTACTCAATATAAATGGTCAGAAGGTTCTTGGTCAAAGACATATGAGGGTGTTTATGATAAACAGTTATGGCGTCTAATATTATAATTTGTAGTGGCGGATTAATTCTAGCAAAAGATACAAAACGTTTTTTGTTTTTACAAAGAACTCAGAAAAAAACAGCAGGAACCTGGGGACTTGTGGGAGGAAAAAAAGAATCCTTCGATGTTACTCTAATCGATACACTCAAAAGAGAAATATCGGAAGAATTAGGACCTACCGATATTGATAAAATAGTACCTTTAGAATACTTTATAAGTAATGATTCTAATTTTCAATATAGTACCTACATATTAATTACACCCAAAGAATTTATACCGCAATTAAATCAAGAACATTCTGGATACTCTTGGTGTAATTATGAATGTTGGCCCAAACCGTTACACAGAGGTGTACGTAATAGCCTAGGCAACAAAATCAATAAAATTAAGATTAATACAATTTTAGAATTATTTTAGATCTCTATGCGTAAATGCATAGGTACCTAAATGATAAATGTCTTGACTTAATACAGTATCTACTTTAATGGTGTGCCCTGCTGCTATTATTTTTTTGCACAGATACATGTCTTCGCCTAAAAAGTCATTGCTTTCGGGTGTCCATGTAAATTCAAACCAAGGTAGTTCAATATCTTCTAGTATTGATGTTTTCATTAACATACAACCCATACCTATACCTTCAATAGGCACTAGGTCATCGTAAATCTCAAATGGCAAGGGATTTTGCCAATCACCTATTTTTTCGTAGGCTACACCTTTATGCGGTACTTGGCGTCTCACATAGTTTGCACATACTACCGACTCGTTGT
>Ga0172367_10006425_pt1 | contig 13847 bp, 10 predicted proteins | sample Lak10m_FD_114542 | JGI IMG/M metagenome (GOLD analysis project Ga0172367, IMG submission 114542) | Freshwater microbial communities from Kabuno Bay, South-Kivu, Congo - kab_022012_10m | ecosystem: Environmental > Aquatic > Freshwater > Lake | place: Democratic Republic of the Congo: South-Kivu... | reverse complement strand
TCACCTCGAACTGGCGCAGAACCGCCGTGCCGTAGAACGTAATCGAAGCCCCGATGCGCGGAATCACAGCATCGTAGCCGGTCAGCAATTCGCCCTGGTAATGGATGGACGGCTTCATCGCCATGATGTTCATGAAGCAATGCGTCGGATCGAGCACCCGCGCCTCGTGGCCTCTGGCGGTGGCCGCTTCCATCAACCGCACGCTGGAATACAGCTTGGGATCGCGCGACAGAATGGCGATTTTCATCGTCGGGCGGCGTGGTGACTAAAAGCGAATGGCCGAGAAATCCGCAACCTGAGGATGAGCGGCATGGGCGTCGACGGCGTGATCGCGTACCAGCCAGACGGTACGCATGCCGGCCGCGGCGGCCGCATCCAGCTCTTCCTTGATGTCGGATAAAAACACGATGGCATCGGCCGGCAGCGCCAGCTGTTCGGCAATACGCCGGTAGGAATCGGCTTCGCGCTTGCCGCCGATGTAGGTATCGAAATAACCGGAGAACAACGGCGTCAGATCGCCGGCATCGCTGTAGCCGAACAATAATTTTTGCGCCTGCACCGAACCCGAAGAATACACATACAGCGCATAACCTTGCTGGTGCCAGGCCTGCAATTGCGCCACGGCATCGGCATAAACATGGCCGGTAAAGGCGCCTTGGCGGTAACCGTCCAACCAGATCAAGCCTTGCAGCGATTTCAACGGCGTGATTTTCTGATCCTGATCGATCCAGGCGATAAATTGCGCGATCAAATCCTCCAGCGCCAGCTCGGTGCCGACGATTTTGCCGGCGTCTTCGAGCAAGGCTTGGACTTCGGCATCGCCCCGATGCTGTCTGACAAAATCCGGCAAATGCCGGCGGGCATAGGGGAACAATACGTCCTTGACGAAGGACAGCGACGACGTCGTGCCTTCGATGTCGGTGACGATGGCTTTGATCATAACTCGGCCAGATATTGATCCAGGGTAGGAAAGCCGCCGGAAATTTCGCTACCGGTAAAATCGGCCAACCAGCCTTCTTCGGTGGTAAACAAGCGTATGCATTTGAAATCGGGATTTTCACCCATGTCGAACCAATGCGCGGTATGGGCCGGTACGCTGATCAAATCGCCCTGCTCGCAAAGAACTGCGTAGACCTTGTCGCCGACATGCAGATAAAACAACCCGCAGCCCTCGACGAAAAATCGCACTTCGAAGTCGCTATGGGTATGCTCGGCGAGAAATTTCTCGCGAAATTGCTGTTTGTTGGGATGATCCGCCTTCAGGCTGATGACGTCGACCGATTGAAAACCGTATTGTTGTTTGAGCCGGTTGATCGAAGCTTGATAGGCATCGAGCACTGCCTGCGGTTCGGCATCGGCAGCGAACTCGTGTTCGGCTTGCCAGCGTTCGAATTGCACGTCTACAGCCGCCAACTGTTCGGCAATCACGCTGCCGTCACGAGTGGTAGCGGTATGGCGTAAGCCGCTGGCGGCATCATATAAGGTCAAGGCACTCATAGTCGAGTAACTCCATGTAGGCGAATTTCGCAGTCGAATAAAAATTCCAGGGCTTCGAGATGGCGCAAGGTAGCGTTAACCGATGGGCCCCAGGTATAAAAACCATGTCCGGCAATAATGTAAGCGTGAATATCGCCGTGTTGATCGAGATAATCCTCGACCACCGCGGCCAGCCGTGGAATATTCTGGTCGTTGGCGAATATCGGAATCTCGATCCGGGTTTCATGGGTGTCGATGCCGTTCAGCGCCTTCAGCAATTCGTAGTTTTCCAGAATGATCGCGTCCTTGAACAAACGCGCAGTCAGTGTGGCATTGATCGAATGCGGATGCAGTACGGCGTGAATGTCGGCATAGCGCCGATAAAGCGCCGTATGCAACAAGGTTTCCGCCGACGGCTTTTTGCCATCCAACGACTGTCCGTCAGCGTCGATCAGCATGATGTCGTCGCGGTTGAGATGGCCTTTATGGCGGCCGGAAACGGTAATAGCGATGTTGCCGTCGCTGAGTCGGGCCGAAAAATTGCCGCTGGTGGCCGGCACCCAGCCCTTGCTGTCGATAAATCGTCCGGCGGCAATCAGCTCGTCGGCGCGGCAATAGAATTCGTCGGTTTTTAAGGTCATCGGGAAATTTTGCGGATTTGCAAAAAAGAAAGAGTTGGCCTGTAAGCCGGGTTCTGTCTTGAACAGCCATTCATCTAGGCGACAGATCACTCTGTCGCTCAAGCAATCTACCCAGGAGCCGCGCGGGCCGCGCGTATGCCCCTCTATTTGATCTTGCTCCGGGTGGGGTTTACCCTGCCACACCTGTTACCAGTTGCGCGGTGCGCTCTTACCGCACCATTTCACCCTTACCGAGTTCTAAAAGAACCAGGCGGTATATTTTCTGCGGCACTTTCCGTAGGCTCACGCCTCCCAGGCATTACCTGGCACCCTGCCCTATGGAGCCCGGACTTTCCTCCCTCCCGCTTACACGGAACGGCGACTGTTCGGCCAACTCTGTGTGAGATTATACCGAACTTCCGTGTTCGATGTTCTTCACATGCTCAGTTATGCATTCTCACGGTTCTGAGCAAGTTGCCGCTCTCGTTCTTCGCGGGCACGTTCCAGCTTGGAAAATACCCGCAGAATATCGGTCGCAGACAGAATGCCGACCAGTTTGTTATTTTCGATCACCGGCAAGGCACCAATTCGATGTTCGACCATCATCGCGGCAGCTTCCGATGCCATGGTTTCCGGGGTAACGGTGTAGACGCCGCGGTGCATGATGTGAGCAACCTTTTGCGATACCACATGCAATTGGGTCTGGTCTTTGTTGGCTTCCAGCGCGTTGGAATTACTCTTGGGACCCAACGCCTTGTAGAGATCGCGGTCGGAGACGATGCCGACCAGCTTGCCTTTCTCAACCACCGGAATATGGCGGATTTTTTCGTAATGAATCAAAAAAAACACCCGATCGATCAAATCGTGAGGTTCGACGGTGAATACTTTGCTGGTCATCAATTCGGCTACGCGCATGTTGTTCTCCTGTAATTATTGGTTTCGAGAATAAGTAAAAAGCCGTGATTTGACAACCAGCAATCTTAACCTGCCTCAAGCTTTGGTCACTTTGTCGGTGACGGCCGATTTTTATACTGGCTCAAACCCGGTTTAAACTTTCGGCTCAATGCCCTGTATTTCGACGGTGATCCCGCGATCAACTTTGGCGAACCGAAGTTTTTCACGACTGAACGTTTCAAACCAGCTTTAGAAATATCCGAAAATGTAATGGCCGGGTTTGCCAAACGTCCACCGGATGCTGGGCTGATACTTCAATCCGCCTGAAACGTTTGGGACGGGGAATATTCCCCGTCCAGCTCAAGAACGAAATCGGTTTATGAATAGCCTTGCCGTCCTTGGCGAGGCTCGGTGCGGGCTCGATTAGTGTCCGGAACTTGGCGCTACACCTTCCACGCTGAAGCCCTGTATTTCAACACTGACCCCGCGGTCAACCGCCGCCAAGCTGAAATCGGCCAAGGTTTCCAGAATGTCATGATCGATGAACACCGCTTTATGGCCGTCGATCAGCAATTCGACATCATTGGGAATGCTGGCTAAGTATTTGCGCAACAAGGCTTTGTTGAGGAAGGATACGTCTTTGTGCAACCGCAATAGATAATTCGAGCCATGCTGGGTCAAAGTGATTGCCTCGTGAAAGTTGGCCCGCAACACAAAGAAAATACCGACCGCCATACCGATGGCGATGCCCATCAGCAAGTCGGTGATCAAGATAGCTGCCACCGTAATCGCAAACGGCAAAAACTGGTTCCAGCCTTTACGGTAAAACTCGACAAACATCGCCGGCTTGGCCAGTTTGTAACCGGTTTGCAGCAAAATGGCCGCCAGACACGCCAGCGGAATCATATTCAGATAAGGCGCCAAAAACAGTACGCTGACCATCAGAAACACGCCGTGCAGGAAACAGGACATCCGAGTTTGGCCGCCGGCATTGATATTGGCGGAACTGCGCACGATAACCGCGGTAATCGGCAACCCGCCAATCAAACCGCTAATCAGATTGCCCAACCCCTGTGCCTTCAACTCGCGATTGGTTGGCGCGATGCGCTTGAGCGGATCGAGTTTGTCGACAGCCTCGATGCTGAGCAAAGTTTCCAGGCTGGCGATGATCGCCAGTGTCGCGGCGATTTTGTAAACAGCCGGATTTGTCAGCGCATTGAAATCCGGCAGGCGCAGTTGAGCCATGAAATTGGACATGGAGCCCAATTCCGGCAATGACACCAGGTGTTTTTCGCTGATCGCCCAATCCGGCAGATACAGTTGCGACCACAGGCTATAGGCCACGCCCCAAATCACCACGATTAACGGACCCGGCACCATCCGCACCAGGCGGAAGCGTCGCAACAGCGAATTCTCCCACAACACCAGAATGCACAAGGCCACGACGCTGACCACGATGGCGCCAGGTGAAACCGCCTCGAAAGCTTTCAGCAATTCGTAAAAACTCGATTCGGCAGTTTCCTGCATATAGCTCTCGTCACCTTCGTAACTGGCGTGATAGCCAGTGGCGTGCGGTGTTTGCTTGATGATCAGAATCAAACCGATCGCCGCCAGCATGCCCTTGATCACCGCGGCCGGAAAAAAGGCACCGATCAAACCGGCCTGCAAAAAACCCAGCACTATTTGCATCAGGCCGGCAATCATCAGACTCAACAAAAAGGCGCCGAAACCTCCCAAACTTTCAATGGCATTGAAGACGATCACCGTCAGACCGGCGGCTGGCCCGGATACGCTGAGATGAGAACCGCTGGCCCAACCAACGACGATACCACCGATGATGCCAGCGATCACCCCAGCAAACAACGGTGCGCCGGAAGCCAGCGCAATACCGAGGCACAAGGGTAGTGCGACCAGAAATACCACAATGCTGGCTGGTATGTCCTTGCTCAGATTGCTTAGATAGTAATGGAGATGGGATTTCATAATAGGCTCTCTGGGTAACTGAAGACTAATCGACGTAGCGATAAATCGGGTGAATCTGGGTGTTGTGATCGAGCTTGATCAATTCCTCGAGCAAGCCATCTTCGAGACCGTAAACCCAACCGTGCAGCGTCGGTTTGTGACCGTGTTTCCAGGCCGCCTGAATGATGGAGGTATGCGCCAAACGATAAACCTGTTCGACGATATTGAGCTCGATCAGGCGGTCGACTTTTTTAGCCGGATCGATATTTTCCAGTTCATCCTGATGCAAGCGGTAGACATCCTTGATATGCAGCAGCCATTTATTGGCGATGACCAGATTACCACTCTGCGGTTGTAATGCCGCCTTGACGCCGCCACAGCCATAATGGCCGCAGACGATGATGTGCTTGACCTTGAGCACCGTAATTGCATATTGCAAGACGCTGAGGCAGTTGAAATCGGTGGTGATGACCTGATTGGCGATATTGCGGTGCACGAAAATTTCGCCCGGCTGGGCGTTGACTACCGTTTCGGCGGGCACCCGGCTATCCGCGCAACCGATCCACAGAAAATCCGGGCGCTGCCCAGCCGCCAGACGTTTGAAATATTCGGGGTCTTTACGACTCACGTCCTCTGACCAGGCTTTGTTTTCCAACAACAATTTTGCGGGCGTGTGCATAGCTAACCTTCCTTAACAGTGAGTTTGTCGAACTCGGATTCAAATAATATCGAATCGAAACTATATGGCATCTCTATAGGCAATACAAGCCCAATTGTTCAGCGACCGTCCCAAAGCCAGGCAGGGCCAATCCAACGTCGTTACGTTACGCCTTCAACCGACATTGAGGACGAAACCCCATCAAGGCCAAGCGTTTGATGTTGGTTTTTGCGCAAACCCTGGCTGATGGCCGGCTTGAGCCCATTGACCCAATGCGCCGCGCCGGCCTGCTGCAGATCAAGCACGGCTTGCGGCAGAAAACCCAACAGCATCGCCAGCAATACTGCCGGCGCGAGCATCAGCCATTCGCGTCGATTCAAATCTTGTAATGGCCGGAGCGAGCTCTCCTGTTGCGGTCCGAAGAAGCTCCGCCGCATGGCATCCAGCATATAAGCCGCGCCCAAAACCGCCGCCAGCAAGGCAATGGCAGCCAATGCCGGAAAAGCCTGCAAAGTACCCAAAATCATCAACAACTCGGCCGGAAAACCATTCAAGCCGGGGACACCGATACTGGACAGCGCAAACACAAAAAACAAGGTCGTCAAACGTGGCAGCGGCTTGGCCAAGCCGCCCAGCTGCAGCAGTTCGTTGCTGCCCAGCCGCTGTTGCAACATGCCGGCCATCAGCATCAAAGTGCTGGCGACGATGCCAAAATTCAGCAACTGCATCAGCGCGCCTTGCAGCCCTTGCAGCTTGAAGCTGGCTACCGCCACCACCACTAGCCCGACATGGCTGACGCCGGCGTAAGCCAGCAAGCGCCGCAGATTGCTTTGCCGCAAGGCCAGCAAGGCGCCGTAAATCAAGGTGACGGCGCCCAAAATCGCCAATAGCCAGCGCTGCTCTTGAGCCGCCGTGGGCGCCAGCGGTATGGCGATACGAATCAGACCGTACACACCCAGCTTCAAGCCCAACAACAGTGCGCTGATCTGCGGCGGCGCTTCCATCGCCGTCGTCGGCAACCAGCTATGCAGCGGCAGCAGCGGCATTTTTACCGCGAAGCCCAACAACAACAGCAGAAAAATCGGCATTTGCAGCTCGGCCGGCAGCGGCTGTTCGAGCAATTGCGGCAAGCTGAAACTCAAGCCATGCGCCATATCGCCGTGCGCTATCGCCAGCAGCACGATGCCGAACAACAACGGCACGCCGCCGAACAACATGTACAACACATATTTCATCGCCGCGGCCCGCCGCTCCGCGCCGACACCCCACAGGCCGATCAAGAAAAACAGCGGCGGCAAGGTCAATTCCCAAAACAGAAAAAACAACACCAAATCCAATGCCGTGAACACACCCAGCGTGATGCTTTCCAGCAGCAGCAACAAGGCAAAATGAAACCGCGGCAAGCGCATGACATTATGCCAAGCGGCGGCAATCGCGACGACGGTCAACCAGGCGGTCAGCGGCAGAAACAGCACGGAAAGCCCGTCCACACCAAGCTGATAGCGCACATTCAGGCCCGGAATCCAGGCCAGATCTTCGACGAATTGAAAACCGCCATGGCCGGCATCGAAGCCAGCCACCAAACCCAGCGTCATCACCAGCTCCAGCAAGCTGACGGCCAATGCCAGCCACTTGGCGGCAGCGCGATCCTTGACTACCATCACCAGCACGGCGCCCAGCACCGGCCAGGCCAGACAAGCGCTTAATATCGGGAAGGAGCTGTCAATCATGGTCGGCGGACTCGTGATGCTCGCCGGCGATCGCGCCGGGCAGAAGATGGGGATGACGGTGTTTGGGATAGTGCTTGCCGATTTCGCTGGCTTCCTGGTCGATGTATTTCAACCACGGCGTGGTGTAAAAACCGGTACCGATCAACAAACCGCAGATGGTCACGGTAATGATGCGCTCTTTGAACACCGGATGATGCAGACTGCTATAAGGCTGTTGAAAGCGCCGAGGCTTGGCGATGAACAAACGTTGAAACGCCCACAATAAAAATCCGGCCGCCAGCACGTTGCCGGCCAGAATGGCAATTGCTGTCCACCAGCCGTGCTCTTCTATGGCGCCTTCGATCAGTAAATGCGCGGCATCGTAACCGGGGGTGCCGGGCATCACCATGGTGCTCAACGCCGAAATCAAAAACAGCAGCGCAATGGAGGTATTGCTGTCGAACAAGCCGCCCAATCTCGGCAGGTAGGAGGTGCGGGTGCGTTCGTAGATCAGGCCGATGCTGAACAGCATGCCGGCCGTCGCCAGGCCGTAAGCTATCGATAACAAGATGCTGCCTTCCAGCGCAAAATCGTTCAGCGAGAACACGCCGATCACCAGCATACCGGTGTGGCTGATCACCGCAAACGCAATCATGCGGCGCATGTTGATTTGCATCAGCGCCAGAATGGCACCGTAGAAAACGCCGATCAAGCCCAGGGCTTCGACGAAATGCGCCCATTGGTCGGCGGCAATCGGCGTCAGCGGCAAGATGAAACGCAGCGTCGCGTAAATGCCCAACTTCAGCCCGGTCAGATAAATCGCCGCACTGGCCGCGGTGCCGTGTTCGGCTAACAGCGGTAACCAGGCATGAAACGGAAACAGCGGCATGCGCACCGCAAAACCGAACAGCAGCAAAATGAAAATCAGCGTTTCATGCGGCAACGCGACGCTGTGTTGTTTCAAGGTCAGCCAGTCGAAACTAAAGCCCAGGCCGTTTTCCCACAAGCCATAACCCAGCAGCAAAAAACCGCTCAGACTCATCGCCAGCCCGGATAACCAGGCCTTCAAGGTATAAGCCAAAGCCCGATTGCGTTGACGGCCTGTACCGGCACCGAGCGTTAACAGCACCAGCGGCACCAGTTCCAACAAGCACCAAAACCAAAACTGCATGGCATTCAAGGCGCTAAAGGCACCAATCAACACCCCCTGATAGCCCAGCAGACTGGCGATGAACAAGCGGTCTTCGCGGTGGCGGGTGATCAGGGTGTAGACCAGCGTCAGCAAGCCGAGAATGGCGGCCAGCGGAATGAACAAAATATTGGTGCCATCGACGCCAACCCGGTAGACGAAGCCGAAAATATCCAGATGCTCGGCCAGATGAATGCCCGGCGCATCGCTATCGAAAACCCACAACAGATACAGGCTGAGCGCGACATTGAGCAAGCCGCCGCTAAACGCCAGGCGCATGGTCCGCGCCGGGCCGCTCAACAGCACGGCCGCCATGGTCAGCAACGGCGTAAAGGTCAACGCCGTTAGCAAGGGAAAGGCGGCAACCGCCGACCAGAGTACGATGGGAGTATGCATATCAGTGATTCAGCGCGATCAACAGCACAACGACGACAAACAGCAGCAGATAACGCGGCCGTAACAATAATTGCTCGAAACGATTGGCCGCCCGGCCAAGCTGGCGGCCCCAGCGCAACGAATCCCGGCCGATGCCACGCAAAATAAAGTGATATTCGAACCAGCCGGACAGCGCCGCAGTCCACTGCGCCAGCTTGCCGGCCAAGCCGCTGCCCTGGGCGAAGCTGTCTTCGCTGCTGTCGAGATTGGCGCCCATCTTGCGTTCTTCCCACTGCGCCAGCGACGAAATCGCCCGGATTGCCGGTGCCGGCACGCCCAGCGCCGGATCGATGATGTGCTGCTCCAGAAACTGCGCGTCGCGGGACAGTTGCTTGACCGGCTTGACCAGCAACCTATCCACTAGCGGTTCCAGCCAGAAGCGCTGCAGCGAGACCATGAACGCCCAGCGGCAGCCGGCCAGATAAGACGCTACCGGCGTAACCGGCCGGCCTTCGGTGTTATGCAAAATCGACGGCGCGGTCAGCAACAAATAAAAACGCATCACGGCGTGCGCCGCCAGATGCCAGGACGCCAGCGTCCACCATCCCAAGCCGCATTCGACGAACATCAAGCCCAGTTGCAGAGACGTCGCAAAGATTTGCGAACTTTTGATGTCGGTCTGACTAAGGCCGACCCAGTAGCTGTAAATGGCTGTCACGCCACCGACCACCGCCAGCACCGTCATCGCCGGCGGCGCCTGTTCGAACAAGGCTTGCAGCTGAATCAGCAACAACACGCCGGCATGAATCATCACGCCGCCGTAAAACACCGCGCTCGACGGCGTCGGCCCTTCCATCGCCCGTGCCAGCCACGGGGTAAACGGGATTTGCGCCGACTTGGCGCCAGCCGCCAACGCAAAGCATAAGGCCAGCAGGTTGGCATCGCCGCGGTCCAAACCCTGGGCGCCATCGTTGATAGCGAGCCAGTCGGCGCTGTCCAACCACAACAACGACAAGCCGATGGCCAGCACGAAACCGGCGTCGCCGATACGGTTGGTGACGAACACCCGCACCGCATTGGTGGTCGCAATCGGCCGGTCGTAGGCGTAGCCGATCAATAAATAAGAACAGACGCCGGCCAATTCCCAGCCGATAAAGGTAAACAGCGCGTTGCCGGCCAGCACCAGCAACTGCATCGCCGCCGCGAACAGGCTGAGCAAGAAGAAGAAGCGCTGGAAGCCGGCCTCGCGGTGCAGATAATTCACCGAGAAGCGCGCAGTGATCAGCAATAGCAGCGAAAACAGCGCCGCCAGATCCAGCCGAAAGCCGCCGCTGAATAACGAAAAAGCAATGCTGAACGTGCCGCTGTTTAACCAGTGACCGAAGACTTGAGGTCCGTCGGCGTTAGCCCACAACAGCAGGCTCAAGGCCAACAAACTCGACAGACTCAACGCCGCCAGCGCAATGCGGGCGGTGGTTTTCTCGCCGGCTTCGCCTGTCGCCACGCCCAACAATTGCAATGTGCCTATCGTCAATGCCGACAACAACGGCAAACCCGGAACTAACACGATCCACTGCGCATTCATGCCTAACCTCCGGGTTGGCGAATCAACATCGGCGCCACCGGCAGCGATTCGTCGCGGTAGCAATCCGGCGAATTGTCGCGTAGCGGCGGCGCTTGCTCGCCGGCTTGCCAGGGCACGAAACCGCTGCCGCGTTCGAACACGAAGATGTCGCCGCTGTCCGGGTCCTGGCTGATTAAATGCACCCAGCCGCCACCGATCAATTCGCGCAGACTTTCCTGACGGCCGTAAATCTGTTCCAGCACGCTGGTTTTGGCTTCTACCACCATCTGTAAACGCATCGCCTCGTGAATCTCGATCATTTGCCGCGGCAAACCGGTGCGCAAATCGCTGCCGGCGCCTTCCATTACCGCGAAAAAGCCGGTCAGGTTATGCGGCACTTTCGAGCCGCAGCCGAGGCGTTCGTTGTTGACGGTGGAAAAGTAATATTCCAGATTGATGCCGGCACCGACCGGACCGACCGCCAGTAGAATGCCTTCGAGAACCGCCCCTTCAGGGTCTTGCGTCGCATCGTAGGAAATCAGAAACAGCCGGCGGTCGAAAAACGCCCCCTGGGTGGCAGAGCGCCGACCGACGAAAGCCGCGGCATTGGTGGCGTGGCCGAGTTCCGGCCTAGCTTGGGAGAAATCGGCGCAACGATTCAGAAAATGCCGCAAGGCTTGCTCGGGTTTGGGCCGGCGCGGTGCCGAAGCCAGGCGCCGGCAACGTTCGTGCGCCGACATGCGCTGGGCATGGCGCATTTGCTCTTTGAAACTGTCCAGCGCAGCTCGCCGTGAGGCCGGCACGGCGTCGAGGTCGTACCAGGTAATATCTTCGTTGCCGGTGTTGTGTTCGGCGCCAATGAACCAGCAGTCGTATGGGATGACGATACCGCGCTCGGCCAACAAACTGCGCACCTCGGACCGATTAGCCATCGCCGCAAACAGCCGGGCATTCGGACCGCCGTGGCGGCCGCTACAGGCACCGCAATCGTAAGCGGCCAGATGCGGATTGTTCTGGCTGATCGAACCATGGCCCATTAACACCACCAGTTCGGCAAAGCCATAAGTCAGACCGGTATTGCGCAAAAAGCCGGCGACGCGGTCGGCTTGCTCCTGGTCGGTAAAACCCAGCCGCGGCTGTTGCGGGGTTGCCGGGCCGCTAGTATTGTCAGCGCCGAATTGCAACTGGGTGGCGACAGCCGGCGCAATCAGGCCGGCAGCCGTGTTGATAAATTTTTGCTGCGCGGCGGGGAAAAAGCTTTTCGCCAACAAGCCCACCAAGGTAAACGGTGCCAGCGTGTTGGTAGCGGCGTAGCTCCACAGCGCATGGCGGCGCAAGCCATGATGTAACCAGTCGGCGAAGCGCCGATTCCAGCGCCGGCCTTGTTGATGGCGCTGGAGTTGCGGCCCGCAATCACTGTGTTCCTGTACGTTATGCGCTGGCACCACCACCACCGGGCACAGTGGCGTCAAGGTCTGATCGTCCAGGCCCCGGTAATTCATCGCCACGCCGAAGAAGCCGGCGGCGCCCAGGGTTTCGATGGCCGGATTCAATTCTTCCAGATGGCGGCGGATGCTTTCTTCGCGGTCGTCCATGCAAAACACGATTTGCGCCTCGGGTCGCGCCTCGCGCCGCGCCCAGCGGCCACGACCATGATTGGCATGCAGGGCCTGCAGCAAATCCCGCCGATAGTGATTTTCGTAAGCGCACAACCACAGGTAATCTTGCAGCGCGCCGTCGAAGCCGTCGACCACCGCCAACCAATTCAGCAACAGCTGCTTGCTTAAAGCCTGTAACGCTTGGCTTTCCAGTCCCAGCCCCCGGCACAAGCCGAACAATCGCCAACCCTGGCGGTAAACGCTGAGGCTCTCGCCGACGGCGACTTCGCCGGCCAGCGGACTGTGTTGCCAGGTCCAGATGCGTTCGGCCAAAGTCTGCCAGGCCTGGCTGTCGAGGGTGTCGTCGGCCAGCAAGGCATGGCCGGCCTGCACCAGATACTCGGGCAACTGCCCCTGAAACAGGCTGCGCCTGACGAAAAATTCGTTGGGATGCTTAATGAAATAGGCCTTGAGCTTGTCGACCCGCAGCTCGCAACGCCATAGCGTGCGGCACAATGGTTGCAAATGCAGCCGGTCCAGCACCAGCCGCAACGCCAGGTAATCGGCCAGTTGCGGTTGGGTATCATCGTCGGTGCGGTAACCGGAATGGGTTTGCCGCCAGTTAATCAGCCCCGACCAGCCGGAAATTTCCAGCGCCAGCCGTTGCAGATAGCCGGCCCAAGACGACTGCGGCAGCTGTAGGGCTTGCAGCTGCTGCACGATGGCGTCGACGGCATCGTCCGGCAAGGTTTCGGTAATTTGGCGCCAGTCGGCCAAGTCGAGCAAATACCCCTGGGCATCGTATTGCAGCCCGGCGCGCCAGGCTTGATAAAGGCCCAGACGCTCGCGGCCCGGCAAACGCCAGGCGGCCAGGCCTTCGTCGAGCAGCGAGGCGCACAGCCGAATCAACTGCGGCCGCACCTGGTCGAGAATGTCCTTGCCGGTCAATGCCAGCAGCAAACCGCGCAGGCTAAAACCCTCGCCTAATTCACCGAAGCTTTGTTCCAACCGCATTAGGCTGTGTTCGCGTAGGCCTTGCGAGGCATTGCCGGCCGTCGACTGCCAGTGTTCGACCTGTTCAGCGGCCAAGTCCAGCAAATCTTCCGGGTGCAGTTCCGGCACCGTCAAGTCCAGCTTGTTTAGCAGAGCCTGCCACAACGCCGCCGTCTGCGGGGCAACTTGCTGCTCGGCGAAGTACCAGGCCAATTGCGCCGGCGTGGTGGCAGACAAGTCCTGCAGCATCGCCGCGCGGTAAAGCTGGTGGCGGTTGATACCGCCGCCGACGGCTTCTGTCAAAGTCTCGGCAAACTGCTGCCGCAATACTCCATCCAGATCATCATCGTTGATGCGGCCTTGCCGGTAAAACTCGCGAAATTGCTGGGCCGGTAAATAACAGGCTATGCCGGTCAGTTGGGAAAACTCCTCTAACGCTTGTTCGAACGGCAGATGCTGAAAGCCATGCAAGGTATTGTGATGGACGAAATCGTGAATCGGCGCCTGGCCCGGCAAGACGTGGTCGAGATGGGCGATGGCATCGCCAATGAGTTGGCGCGGATCGCTAGCCGAATGGATCATGGCAGGCGCTCCACGATTACCGCCAGCATTTTATCGACGGTCGCCGTCGACAGCTGAATCAACGGCGCCGGCAACAAGCCGAACAAGACGATGCCGCCGACCAGAATGCCGGAAGACAACAATTCCAAGGGTTTGAGATCGGCTATCGCCTGCATCTGCGGCTTGACCGGGCCGGTAAACAACATGCCGATGGTGCGCATGGCATAGGCGGCGCTGATCAGGATGCT
>Ga0172367_10006422_pt1 | contig 13854 bp, 14 predicted proteins | sample Lak10m_FD_114542 | JGI IMG/M metagenome (GOLD analysis project Ga0172367, IMG submission 114542) | Freshwater microbial communities from Kabuno Bay, South-Kivu, Congo - kab_022012_10m | ecosystem: Environmental > Aquatic > Freshwater > Lake | place: Democratic Republic of the Congo: South-Kivu... | reverse complement strand
TCACGTATTCACTGGCGGCAAAACTCATTTGTTTCATGGTGGCTTGAGAGAGTGGTTGGCTCATTCACAATTTTACAGGGCGGCAGACTTGTTCAGGGCTTCCCTAGCACCTTCCGCCGGATTTCTGGTGCTTGCCGTCCGGGCCGATGGGCGAACGAATGCATGGCTGGACATGATCCAGCCTGTCCCCAAACACGTCGAAGCGGCCGTGATCAGAACGGCGAGAAAAATCCCGCCTTTCCCCGTGCGGTCGGGAACCCTGCTGATTGCCCTGGACATGACAATCAACGGCGGCTTCGTCCCGGAAAATGTCTCTCCCTACCCACAAGAATGGCTGGACTACGCCAGGAACTGCAGTGCCTGTGGCGAGCTTGACGCCGAGACTATTGTCAGCAAGGTATGGCTATAAGCCTGTGCGGCAAGATAGCTGCAATCGCTCCAAGGCTGCCATAGGCAAGAATATATCAGACAGGGGAGCAGATAAACTGGGCATGACTTGCTGCTGAAAATCCGGTTGCCAGTTGCATAAACTCTAAACTATGTGTGAAACTTGCGCATAAATCAAAAAGGGGGAGGAATCATGTCTTGTAACAGCTGCGGAAAAGAGAATGAAGAAGGCGCAAAATACTGCGTATATTGTGGTGCAAGCCCGACCAAGCTTTGCAGGAGTTGCGGCAAAGGGAATGAATTAGAAGCAAAATACTGTGTGTATTGCGGTGCAAACAGCGAAAGCACCGTCGAGGCCCCTGCCGCCGCGCCAATTGCAATCCCGACCAAGCCTTGTCACGGTTGCGGCAAAGCCAATCTGGAAACAGCAAAATACTGCGTATATTGCGGCGACAGCCAAACCAAGCCATGCAGTAGCTGCGGGAAAGAAAATCCGGAAACAGCAAAATTCTGTGTGTACTGCGGTGAAGACACCAACCCTCAAAAAATGAGCTGGTGGGGCAAGTTCAAGTCTTTACTATCGCTCTAGCATCAGCAAGCAGCGCTCCGCTCTAATGCCAGAATTCATCGGCCAGGGCGAAAGAATAAGGGGTTAGCCTAAAACGGCTAACCCCTTTGTCATTCCAGGCCGCTGCTGCTAAAGCTGCATCCGGCCCAGGCCCCACCTAGACATTGAACAGGAAGTTCAGCACGTCGCCGTCCTGCACGACATACTCCTTACCCTCGGCGCGCATCTTGCCGGCCTCCTTGGCTCCCTGCTCGCCACCGCAGGCAATGAAGTCCTCATACGCAATGGTTTGGGCGCGGATAAATCCCTTTTCGAAATCGGTGTGGATCACCCCAGCCGCCTGTGGCGCGGTGTCACCCTTGTGAATAGTCCAGGCACGCACTTCCTTGACGCCAGCCGTGAAGTAGGTTTGCAATCCCAGCAAGTCGTAGGTGGCACGAATCACGCGATTCAGGCCCGGCTCTTCCAGTCCCATTTCCGACAGAAACATGGTCTTGTCTTCGTCTTCCAGATCGGCGATTTCCGATTCGATCTTGGCGCAAATCGCGACGACCGGGGCATGTTCCTTTTTGCCCATTTCTTCGACCTTGGCCAGCAGCGGATTATTCTCGAAACCGTTTTCCTCGACATTGGCGAGATACATCACCGGCTTGACGGTGAGCAGGCATAGCGGCTTGAGCAGGTGCAGCTGATCGGCATCCAGCCCCAGGGTACGCACCGGCTGACCGTTATCGAGATGCTTTTGCACCTTTTCCAGCACGGCACACAAGGCAATCGCTTCCTTGTCGCCGGACTTGGCTTTCTTGCTCTCGCGATTCATGGTGCGCTCGACGGTTTCCATGTCGGCCAGCGCCAGTTCGGTGTTGATCACTTCGACGTCGGCCAGCGGATCGACCTTGCCCGCGACGTGCACGATGTTGCCGTCGTCGAAGCAGCGCACCACATGAGCAATTGCATCGGTCTCGCGGATATTGGCGAGGAACTTGTTGCCCAGGCCTTCGCCCTTGGATGCCCCCGCCACCAGACCGGCAATATCGACGAACTCGACAATCGCATGCTGCACGCGCTGCGGATTGACGATCTTCGACAAGCCATCGAGACGCTTGTCCGGCACCTCGACGATGCCGACATTGGGCTCGATAGTACAGAACGGGTAATTGGCGGCTTCGATGCCGGCACGGGTGATCGCATTGAACAGGGTGGATTTGCCTACATTAGGCAATCCGACAATTCCGCATTTCATAATCTTTAGCCCTTCGGTTTGGTGTGCAACTTCAACATGGCTGCCTCGAAGCTGCCTTCCAGCAGCATGGGCAGCAGTTTTGCGCTGTCGTGGATAGAGTCTTCGATCAGCGCGGCCTCCACTTTCATGGGCGGCTTGAGTACAAAATTGACCACGGCGCTTTTTTCGCCAGGGTGGCCGATGCCGATACGCAAGCGCCAGTAATCCGGCGTACCCAGCTGCGCAGAGATATCCTTGAGCCCATTGTGGCCGCCATTGCCGCCGCCACGCTTCAATTTGACCACGCCAGGCGGCAAATCCAGCTCGTCATGCACGACAAGTACATTGTGCGGGGCGATCCGGTAAAACCTGGCAAGGGCCGCCACAGCACGGCCACTGGCGTTCATGAAGGTCATCGGCTGCAACAGCCAGCACTCTCTCGACGCCAGCTTCATGCGGCCGCTACGTCCAAAAAATCTGCTTTCGCCGGCCAGCGTCACACCATGCGTCCGGCAAACCTCATCGATCCACCAGAAACCGGCATTGTGCCGCGTTTGCTCATACTCATTGCCGGGATTTCCCAATCCCACAATCAGTTGTATGCCTTCGTTCATTGCCCTAATCCGGTTGTCATCCAGAAACGAAAAACGCGCGTTCCAGCAAGCCGGAACGCGCGCATTACATCGGAATCGCCGTTGACTTAAGCAGCTGCAGTTTCTTCTTCGGCAGCAGCAGCACCGCGCGGCTTGGTCACGGATGCGACAGCAGCATCATCGCCATGGACCAGCTTGACGAATTCGACGCCCTTGGGCAGCTTGATTTCGGACAAGTGGATGGTCTGGCCTGTTTCCATTTTACCGAGATCGACTTCGACGAATTCAGGCAGATCCTTGGCCAGACAGCTCACATCGGCTTCGGTCAGGATGTGGGTAACGATGCCGCCACCTGTCTTGACGCCAGGAGCGGTTTCCGCGTTAGTGAAGTGCAGCGGCACCTTGACGTGGATCTTGTCGGTGGTGCTGACGCGCTGGAAGTCGATGTGGGCGATTTCCGTACGCACCGGGTGCATCTGGTAGTCGCGCAACAGCACTTGTTCCTTCTTGCCATCCAGATTCAGATTGAGGATGGATGCGTGAAAAGCTTCGTGGCGGAATTGCAGGAACAGCGCCTTGTGGTCCAGTTCGATGCTGACGGCATCCTTGCCGCCACCATAAACGATACCCGGCAGTTTGCCCGCGCGACGCAGGCGGCGGCTCGCTCCGGTGCCCTTGTTGTCACGCTTACTGGCGATAATTTCGATTTGCATGTTAAAACTCCTAAAGTTACAAAAATGCCACCCGCGACCAGGTGGCGGCTATTCGTTTTCAGCAGCCAACTAACGGCTGAAAACTGAATACTGACAACTAATCCATAAACAACGAACTGACCGAATCTTCGCGGCTGATGCGGCGTATGGTTTCGGCAAGCAGTTCTGCGGCGGACAACTGGCGAATCTTGGGGCTGGCAGCCGCCTCGGAGCGCAACGGAATGGTGTTGGTAACCACCAGTTCATCCAGCACCGAGTTGTTGATACGCTCTACGGCGCCACCGGACAGCACAGGGTGCGTACAGTAGGCGACAACCTTGAGTGCACCATGCTCCTTGAGCGCATTGGCAGCTTCGCACAGCGTATTGGCGGTATCCACCATGTCGTCCATGATGACACAGGTGCGGCCTTCGACTTCGCCGATGATATGCATCACCTTGGCCACATTGGGCTTGGGACGGCGCTTGTCGATAATGGCGAGATCGGAATTGAGCTGCTTGGCCAGCGCGCGGGCGCGGACCACGCCGCCGACGTCAGGCGACACCACGACCAGATCCGGATAGTTGAGCTTCCACACATCGCCCAGCAGGATCGGTGTGGCGTAGATGTTATCGACCGGCACTTCGAAGAAGCCCTGAATCTGGTCGGAGTGCAGATCCATCGTCAGCAGGCGGTTAACGCCAACAGAGGTCAGCATGTTGGCAACCACTTTGGCGGTAATGGCGACACGTGCCGAACGCGGACGACGATCCTGACGCGAATAACCGAGATAGGGAATGGCAGCAGTAATGCGGGAGGCGGACGAACGGCGCAACGCGTCGACCATGACCATGACTTCCATCAGGCTGTCGTTGGTCGGGTAGCAAGTCGATTGCAGCACGAACACGTCCTTGCCGCGCACGTTTTCCAGCAACTCGACCATGACCTCGCCGTCGCTGAACCGGCCGACCGTAGCCTTGCCCAAGTCGATGTTGAGATGGCTGACCACCTCCTCGGCAAGCTTGGGATTGGCATTGCCGGTAAACACCATCATTTCCCCGTTAGCCACGGCGCGTCCTCTTATCACGATAGCGTTAAAAAAACAAAAAGCGCGAAGTGCTCTTCACGCTTTTCATTGAGTATGGCTGGGGAGGAAGGATTCGAACCTTCGCATGCCGGAATCAAAATCCGGTGCCTTAACCAGCTTGGCGACTCCCCAATTGTTCATTTGCATTTCCATAGAGCGAATGCGCATCCAAATAGAGCGGATGCTGATCCAACCCGCGCGCTGCAAATCCGCGCACCCCTTCCGGCTTTCTGGCAACCACCCTTTCGGCAGCGTCCATGGTCGGTAGCTCGACAAACACGCTAGCACCGGAACCACTCATGCGGGCATCTCCAAACTGCTTCAGCCAATCAAGACAGGAAGCCACTTCTGGGTGCATCCGACACACCACGGGTTCGAGATCGTTATGACCGAACCCCCCGGAAAAGGCCGACATTTTCGCGGGTAACGTGTCCCTTGTCAAATCTTTCTGGGCAAAAATCGTCGGAGTCGCCACATGCACAGGCGGCGTAAGCACGGCGTAGCAGGCCGGCACAAGGGAAATCGGCTGCAATTTCTCGCCCACACCCTCGACCCAGGCGTTGCGGCCGAACACGAAAAACGGCACATCCGCCCCCAGTTGCAGCCCGATTTCAGCCAGCTTTTGCCACGGCAGCTCAAGTCTCCACAATCGATTGAGCACCAGCAGCACGGTTGCCGCGTCGGAACTGCCGCCGCCCAAGCCACCGCCCATGGGTATATGTTTTTCCACTGCGAGGTCTGCCCCCAGCTTGCAGCCGGTTGCCGCTTGCAGCAGCCGCGCGGCACGCACCGCAAGATCGTGATCCTCCGGCACGCCAGGCACTTCGTTGGTGCGGCGGATTATGCCGTCACCACGCAGGTCGATGTGCACCACGTCACCAAAATCCAGCAGACGGAACACCGATTGCAACAGATGAAATCCATCCGGCCGGCGGCCGATGACATGCAAAAACAGATTGAGTTTGGCCGGGGCGCTAAACGACTGCATTATTCCGTGTCCGTTTGCCAGCTTTCGATGACCAGCTTCAGATCGAGCTTGGGGCTTTTCAGCACGACCTTGGACGGCAGCGCTTCCTGATAGGCCGGATATTCGATGTCCCAGCCGCTTTGTAGCATGCGGGCAATCCGGCCACGATCATCCCAGGCCAGAATTTCGAACTCTGCCGCCCCCGGCCGCCCCAACACCCAGTCATGCAAGCCCGCCATCGGCAGACTCCATCCCAGCACCTGCTGCGTCAGCGCCTCGGCATCGTCGGCCTGGTAGGTCTTCTGGGCACTGGTCGTCAGCGTCACGCCCTCGGCATCGGCATTGAGCTGGCCCAATTGCGTCCCGAGCGGTGAATAGAAGGCAATGTCGTCGCCATCCGACCGGTGATGCCAGCGCATGCTGCCGGAAAATCCCTTGGTTTCCGTCAGCACGGCAATCCGGCCGACAATGGCGAAACTGGAAATTTCGCTGACCTGCTGCAAATGTGACCGGTACGCTGCCGGCTCGGCCATTTTCTGTTGCGCGGGCACGGCGGCACAGCCTGCCAGCAACAGCGTAAAGAGCAAGCGAAAAATCACTGCTGGAATTTCTTCGACGTGTTCTGCAGCGTTTCATTCTCGGGATGCGCCTGCAAGGCTTCTTCCCAAGTCTTGAGCGCCTCCTCGCGCTTGCCCTGTTGCCACAGCACTTCGCCCAGGTGCGCAGCGATTTCGGGATCAGCCTGCGCAGCATAGGCACGCTTTAGGTAATCCAGCGCCTGCGACAGTTGCCCGCGCCGGTACTGAACCCATCCCATGCTGTCGAGAATGAAATAATCATTCGGACTCAACGTCATGGCTTTTTCGATGAGCTTCTGCGCCTCGTCGAGCCGCTCGTTGCGATCTGCCAGCGAGTACCCCAGCGCATTGTAAGCGTGCCCCATATCGGGCTTGAGCAGAATCAGTTTGCGCAGTTCCTGCTCCATGATCTCGAACTGGCTGACTTTTTCCGCCAGCATGGCATAGTCATAAACCAGATCGGGGCTGTTAGGCAGACTCTCGACCGCATCTTTCAGCAAATCGAAAGCCTCCTGATGGCGTTTGGCCTGAACCAGCCAGCCGGCCTCGGCCTGGATGGCAATGACGCGCTGCTCATTGGTGAGATCCGACAGACCCTGCACGCGGCGGCGTGCTTCTTCCAGCTTGCCTTGCTTGGCCAGGATAGTCGCGGAGCGCAGCTGCGCGTCCAGGAACTGCGAGCTGTCTTTCTCCACCTTGCCATACCAGATTTGTGCTTGCTCATCCGCTTGACGGCGCTCCGCGACTTGGCCGAGATAAAGCTTGACCTGGTCGGGATCCTTGAAATTCAAATCCAGCGCCGTCAGAAAATGGGCCTCGGCGCTGGAGAAGTCTTCCATCTGCACACTCAGCAGGCCGACGATCACCTGGATTTCGGCATTCTGCGGCTCCGCCTCGGTCAGCTTGTCGAACTGCGCACGCGCGGGTTCAAACTGTTTTTCGTTGACCAGCAAGCGCGCATATGCCAGGCGCACCTCATTGGCATGCGGGTAGGACTCCAGAAAATGGTCGTAAAAAGCCAGGGCATCGGCCGCGGATGCACGGAGCAGCACTTGGCCATGGAGGATAGCGGCAGGCTCCCAGCCTGGATTGAGCCGTTCAGCTGCTTGCAATTCGTCCAGCGCCAGCTTGTCCTGGCCTGCGCCCCAGGCAGCATGGGCCAGGGCGAAACGGGCTTCGGGCAGGTCGGCATAAGGCTTGGCCAGCTCCCGCACCAACTTCAGCACAGCCGTCTTGTCGCTGCTGCGGGAAATCATGCCGACCAGATACATGAAGGCACCACTCTTGTTTTCTTCGGCCGCAAGCAACTTTTGCAGGTGCGGGCGCAATTCGCCGATCTTGCCGGTAGCCAGCAGCATTTGCGTAAGCGCCTGGTTGGCATCGTTGGACTCGGGGTCAAGCTCAGCCCACAGACCGGCCGCACGCGTCGCGATTTGCGGCTGATTGCCGTAAATAGCGGCACGTGCCGCACGCTCCGCCAGGCGCACATCGCGCGAAGACTTGGCCAGATCGAACAGCACCGAACTGGCCAGCCCCATATCACCGCGCTGGCCGGCGATCTCGCCCACCAGGTATTTGTAGACGAATTCGGCGGTCAGGCCGCCCCCATTTCCGGGGGCCTTTTCCATGCTTTCCGCACCGGCAGCGGTAGTGGCGAGGGCAAGGAGCAGGGCGATGATGAATTTTCGTTGCATGCGACGGGTTTCCGGAAAGAGGTGATCGGCAACTATGACCATGGCGCGAGGGCAAGGTTTCATATAGTATAGGCGAGCGTTAAAGATTGTCACAAGCGCGAACTTTTCGCCGCATCCGTCATCTACGTACCCAGTCAGCACGCTTGACATCTGTCAGGCGTTTTTTTAATTTAGCTTCCCTTTTTCGACCCGATCAATAAATCTGGCACCCAACTAAATCATGATGGATAACGTAACAGTCGAAGTCAGCGCACTAGGCCGGAATTATGGCAACAATGCGGCAGTCAGAGATGTCAGCTTCAGCCTGCGCCAAGGCGAGGTGCTGGGCTTTCTCGGCCCCAACGGCGCGGGCAAGTCCACCACCATGAAGATGCTTACCGGCAATCTGGCACCGACCTTCGGCAGCGTGAAGATTTGCGGCATCGACATTCTGGAACAGCCCAAGGAAGCCAAGGCCCTGATCGGTTACCTGCCGGAAACCCCCCCGCTCTACAAGGAACTCACCGTCGACGAAATGCTCGCGCTGTCGGCCCGCCTGCATGGGGTGGCGCGCGGCAGCGTGAAAAAGGCCTTGCAGACCGCCAAGGAGCGTTGCGGCCTGACCGAAATGAGCGGCCGCCTGATCGATAACCTGTCCAAGGGCTATCAGCAACGCGTCGGCATCGCCCAGGCCATCATCCACAACCCGATGGTCGTGATTCTGGACGAACCCACCGTCGGCCTCGATCCCATCCAGATCCGCGACATCCGCGCGCTGATCAAGGAACTCGGCGGCGAGCACAGTGTGATTCTTTCCACCCACATCCTGCCGGAAGTGGAAATGATCTGCGACCACGTACAGATTATTCACAAGGGCCAACTGGTGTTCAACGGCTCGATCGACGTGCTGAAACAGCAGCGCCACGGCAACCGTCTGCTGCTTGGCCTGCGCAACCCGCCAGCCAGGGAAGAACTGCTCAAACTGGACGACATCATCGACGTCGAAACCGCCGGCGAACACCTGCTGCGCGTACGCCACGCCGACGGCGCAGCGCCGGCCGAGGCGATCGTGCAGGCAGCCGTCAACAACAACTGGGGGCTGTATCAGATCAACCCGGATCAGACCACGCTGGAAGAGGTTTTCGTCCAGCTCACCTACCAGGAAGTCTAAATCATGATTTTTTCCATCGCCGGCAAGGAGCTGCGCAGCATGTTTTCGTCCCCCATGGGATGGATCATTCTGGCCCTGCTCCAGTTTATTTTTGGCACTTTCTTTCTGGTCGGCATCGACCAGTACTTCCAGACCATGTCCGGCGCCATCCGGCCGGAGCAGCGCCAGGGGGTGACCGAATTCGTCGGCCACAGCGTGTTCAGCACGGCATCCTTCATCATGCTGTTTGCCGTACCGCTACTGTCGATGCGCCTCATCAGCGAGGAACGCAAGAACCAGACTCTGCCGTTTCTGTTCAGCGCGCCGCTTTCGCTGACCGACATCGTGCTCGGCAAATTTGTCGGCTTGGTGAGCTTCCTGTCCATCCTGATCGCCTTCATCGGCATCATGCTGTCCTCCCTCAATCTGTGGTCGGAACTGGATTATGGTTACCTTGCCGGCAACCTGCTGGGCTTGTGGCTACTGGTCGCAAGCTTCTCGGCACTCGGCCTGTTCGTCTCCAGCCTGACGCAACACCCGATTGTCGCGGCCATCATTACCTTCGTTGCGCTGTTCGCGCTGATGATCCTGGATTACTTCTTCGCCAGCGACCCCAACAGCGTACTCAATACGCTATCGCTGTTCCGTCATTTCGAGCCGTTCTCGCGCGGCCTGCTGGACACGCGTGATTTTTCCTATTTCATGCTGTTCATCCTGACCTTCCTTACGCTGACAGTGCGCCGCCTCGATGCGGATCGCCTGCGCGGATAATTGAGAGCCTGTTCCAGCAGGAAATAAAAGATGCGTTTGACCACAAAAGGGATGGATGCAAGGCGCGGGGCGCAGCGAATGGTTATTCCATTCGCAAGGCCTGCAACGCCGCAGACGCCCTTTTGTGGTCAAACCCTCCGGGCCAGCCATGCATTGCGCGCATGGCGTTGTTGCTCGCCGCTCATTTGGAACAACCAAACTTCGCAACTCGCGCCTAGCCCTGCGCGCAATGCATGGCTGGCGCACATTTGTTTCCTACTGGAATAGGCTCTAGGCCCATTATGAAAATCAACCGCAAATTGCGTATCCAGCTGTTCATGCAGAACAGCGTTTTTGTCGTGCTCTTTCTGAGTCTGGTCGTCCTCGTCGGCTACCTCCTGCAAGAGTTTCACGTCTCCCGCGACATCACCCAAAGCACCCGCAACACGCTGACCGAGGGCAGCCGCAACGTGCTCAAACAGATGCAGGGGCCAGTCAACGTCACGGTGTACGCCTCGGCCGACGACAACTATCGGAAGAGCATCGTCGATTTCGTCTCGCGTTATCAACGTTCCAAGAAAGACATCGCCTTCAGGTTCGTCAACCCTGCGGAAAATCCCAAGCAGGCGCAGGAAGCCGGCGTACGGGCCGAAGGCGAATTCATCGTTGAATACAAGAGCAAGACCGAACATCTGTTGCCGCCTATCATCGAACAGGACATGACTAACGCCCTGGTGCGGCTGTCCCGCTCCAGCGCCCGTAACGTCATGTTCCTCGACGGACATGGCGAACGCAGCCTGATCGGCCTGAAGAATCACGATTTGGGCGAATTCGGCAAGCAACTCGAGAAAAAGGGCTTCAAGCTTTCCAACCCCGACCTGACCCAGACCATCGACGTGCCGGCCAATGGCGCCATGCTGGTAATTGCCAGCCCGCAAGCCGACATTTCAGAACTGGAAGTCAAGAAAATCCGCAAATACGTAGCCGAAGGCGGCAACCTGTTCTGGCTGATCGATCAGGACGCCATGCACGGCCTGGCACCGATTGCGGAACTGCTCGGCTTGCAACTGACCCCGGGCACCGTGGTCGATCCGGCCGCAGCGCAATACGGCGGCGACTACAAGATGGCCTTTGCCGTGCAGTACGGCGAGCACGCCATTACCCAGAGCTTCAGTCTGCGTACACTGTTCCCGCTGGCCAGGCAGATCGATGCCAACGGCCAGGACATGGGCTGGAAGATTGCCCGCCTGGTCGATGTTGCGGCCACCGGCTGGCTGGAGACCGGAAAACTGGACCAGAATCCGAAGTTTGACGCCAAGACCGACATCGGCGGCCCCATCAATATTGCGATGGCACTGGAAAGAAAAGTCGAGAACAAAACCCAGCGCGTGGTCGTGGTCGGCAGTGGCGGCTTCCTCGCCAACACCTTCATCACCAATGGCGGCAATCTCGACCTGGGCATCAACATGGTCAACTGGCTGGCCGGAGACGACAGCCTGATCACCATTCAGCCCAAGCCACTGAAGGATGCCAGCGTGGTGATTCCTGCCACCACCACCGGCAAACTGACCGCAATGCTGGTGTTTTTCGGCTTCCGCCTGGGCCTGCCCATTGCGCTGCTGATTACCGGTGTCGTGATCTGGATGAAACGGCGCAAGCGATAGGCAAGTGACAAGAAAGGCGCCCGGGATCAATCGGCTCGGGCGTTTTGAAGGAAAAACATGAAATCCCGCTGGATATTGAACCTCGTTCTATTGCTGCTGGTGGCAGGCATCGCCGCCTTCCTCTACCTGCGTCCAAAACCGGTCGATCAGTCGGCCCCGACTTATCCATTATCGAAGCTCGATCCCAATGGTTTTTCGCACGTCGGCATCTTCCTCCCCGGCAAGCCCCCCGTGCTCCTGGAGAAGCAGCAGGGCCGCTGGGCGATGACGCAGCCTTATCAGGGACGCGCCGATCTGGCGATGGTCGGCCGCGTGCTGTCGGTCGCCGTCGCCTCCGCCAAGGAAAAGTTTCCCGCAACCGATCTGGCTCGTTTCGGCCTCGACAACCCGTCGCTCAAGGTCAAGGTGGACAACGAGGAATTCAGTTTCGGCATGTATCACCCGGTCACCGGTGAGCAATTCGTCGCCTACAAGGATACGGTTTACGTGCTGCCGACGATCTATTCCGAAGGCGCCACCACCCAGCCGCTGGAGTTACTCGACAAGCGCCTGCTGAACGATGAAGAGCAACAGATCGTCGGCTTCGACTTCTCCAAACTGGAGCAGTGGGAGCCGACCGGCATGCTGGTTGACATGCAGAAAAACGGCAAGTGGAAAATCACGCCGGAAAAGGGCAAGTACAATCAGGATGAAATCAACGAATGGTATGCTGCCAACTGGCAGAACGTTTCGGCAATCTCCGTCGAACCCTGGAAACCGGATCGACAGCCGCATCCTTACGTAACGCTGAAACTCAAGAACGGCAAAACCCTGCGTCTCGACAAGATTCAGGAATCGCCGGAGCTTTTGCTGGCGCGGGAAGATTTGCAGATCCTCTACCACCTTCCGCAAGACGCCGGGTTTGTGATGCTGAACCCCCCCGCCGGTTTCCGTCCGGAATAAGATAGCACTGCCGGCACTGCCTGAATTGGTATACACTAGCAAGCTTAATCAACCTATTACACAAACACTTACGCCCACATTTTGAGGGCGCAAATGCGCCCTCCATGGCACAGTGCAGGGTTCGCCGGCCATTCATAGCGGCCAACTGTCTGCATCCACCTTCACTACGAGGTACTCAAGATGCACGCCACTCCAATACTCCAATACCTGAAGAAGCACGGTCAGAAACTCGACTCGGAAATTGCGGCCGCAACCGGGATTCCGCTTCCCAATGTCCTCACTTCCCTGTCAGACCTGTCCGCACGCGGAGAAATTTCAAGATGCAGCGTGACTCGTTTTTTCAACGGAACGCCCGTTGAAGGGATGCTCTACCGGGCCATTGGTTTCATCCCCCCCAAGGCTCCTGGCAGAAAACCGGGTGGCGCTAAAAGCTAGGTTGGCCGCTCATTTCTCTCTAGTTCTTGCGATATTTTATGCATTTGTTTCTGTAGTTTCTGCTGTTGCCAATTGACCCTCAATAGAGAAAAACCGCATGCCTGAACTGCCCGAGGTTGAAACAACCCGTCGCGGGCTGTTATCCCTGATCGGGCAACGCGTTCAATCCGTGCATATCCGCAACCCGGCACTGCGCTGGCCCATCCCCGGCGATTTGCCGGACATCCTTCCCGGCCAGCACTTTCTCGATCTCACCCGCCGCGCCAAATACATCCTGGTGCGCTGCGAGCAAGGCACGCTATTACTGCATCTCGGCATGTCCGGCCGCCTGTGCCTGCTCGAAGAATTCACCCCGCCCGGCAAGCACGACCACATCGACATCACCTTCGAAAACGGCGCCGTACTGCGCTTGCGCGATCCGCGCCGTTTTGGTGCCGTGCTGTGGACCACGCAAGCCCCGGAAAAACACCCGCTCATCGCCTCGCTCGGCGTAGAACCGCTGGAATCCGCCTTCAACGGCGCTTACCTGCACCGCGAACTCCGCAGCCGTAGCGCCCCCATCAAAAACGCCATCATGGACAGCCATTTGGTGGTCGGCGTAGGCAACATCTACGCCAGCGAATCGCTGTTCCGCGTCCGCATCCACCCCAAAACTCCTGCCAACAAGGTCAGCAAGCCTCGCTGCGAAAAACTGGCGAATGAGATCAAGGACACGCTGGCCGCCGCCATCGAAGCGGGCGGTAGCAGCCTGCGCGACTTTTTTGGCGCGGATGGCAATCCGGGGTATTTTCAGCAGACTTATTACACTTACGGGCGGGCTGGGCAGCCTTGCCTGGTTTGTGGTGGAGAGATCAGGAATATCAAGTTGGGGCAGCGGTCTACGTTTTATTGTCCCAGGTGCCAGAAGGTATAGGCACTGGGATTAAAACCGGCGGTCTCGGCCGCCTTACCGAGTTACTTTCTTTTGCTTGCCCAAAAGAAAGCTAACCAAAGAAAAAGGCACCCCGCGCCACGCCCTTCGGCTTCCCTGCGCTGCTCGCCAAGCCGGGGGCTGCGCAACTCGCCCTAACAAGCCGCACAAAACGCGGCTTGTCGCGGAGCTCAAACAGTGCTCGCCTACCCCTCCCGTCTTGGCTGTGCTGCTCG
>Ga0172367_10006419_pt1 | contig 13856 bp, 14 predicted proteins | sample Lak10m_FD_114542 | JGI IMG/M metagenome (GOLD analysis project Ga0172367, IMG submission 114542) | Freshwater microbial communities from Kabuno Bay, South-Kivu, Congo - kab_022012_10m | ecosystem: Environmental > Aquatic > Freshwater > Lake | place: Democratic Republic of the Congo: South-Kivu... | reverse complement strand
GCTATTTCATTAATAAGAAGTGTAAGGAATAATAGATAAAGTCTCCAATCCAATTATTTATTCCCCATATCAATATGAAAATATTGATATAAAATATACAATAAAAACTAGTTTTTTTGTGTTTATTGACACTTTTTATTACTTAATATAAGGTTTAGTATATTCCCTTATTAAGTGGAGACAACTTTAGTTAATAGTTGCATCACTGAAAGTGACACCCTACACGCGCACAGGGGGTGTGTTATGTTAAACACAGCTTATAAAAAAGTAGACTAACATAAATCTGTGATACCTTATTGACTTTGGTATATAAAGCAGAAAAGCCTTAACAGGTCATTTATATTAAGAAATGTTTTAAAGAAAAATTTTAAACTGGACGCCCAAGAAAATAAACTAAGTTTATTTTCTGGCACTCGGAGAGACTTACTATAATAAATATAGGAGATAAGATGCTTTTTGAAGCTTCTAAATATAATAAAATATGGGGTATTGGATTTAGTTCTTAAGAAGCACCTAATATCAATCAGAAATTATTTGGACGCAATTTGTTAGGTCAAGTACTTATACAAATTCATAATGAGTTTAAATAAATTTTTTTTTATATAAAAGTAATTTTCTATACACAAAAAATTTAAATTTCACATTTATTTATATAGATATGAAATTTTGTGGTAAATACAGAGGATGTTGTAGAGAAACAATTGTTAATTGTAAAGGTGTATCAGAATGTGAATATAAAGCAGAAATTAAAATTGTAAATGTAAATTGTTCTCAAAAAACTGCTTTTTTAATTAATGTTAAAGATCAAACAGGAGAATATGAAAATTTGGCATTTATGGAAGATTTTGAAAAACTAGTATTAAGATCTCCTACATCAGATGAAAATGGTATTACATCAACTTATTTTGAAGGAAAATATTTAATTCATCAAGTTAGTATGTACAAAAAAACTTGTAAAGGAAAAGAATGGATTGTTAAATATTATAAAATGAAACAATGTTAAATATTGTATATTCTTAATTTATTATTAGTTTGTTATCAAATGAATAATAATTAGTGATATAATTTAAATTATAATAAAAATAAATTTACTAAAAAATAATAAATTTAACTAAAAATATTTATTATTCAGTAAATTTATCTTCTAGTAATTTATTATTAAATTTTATTTTTTTTAAATCATAAATTAAAATATTTATATTGGATGGTAGATTATCTAAATTTGTCAATAAATTACATTCACAATTCAAGTTTATAATATTTTTTGGTAAATAATCAAGATTGACAATTTTGTTATATGCACAATCTAATGTAATAACTGAATTTGGTAAATTATTAAAATTAGTAATTTTGTTATATCTACAAATTATTGTTTGAATTGAATTTGGTAAGTTATCTAAAGATTTTATTTTATTGTGTGAACATTTCAATATTTTTAATTTTGAAGGTAAATTATCTAATTTTGTAATTAAATTTGAAGAACAATGTAATTCCTCAAGTTCTTTGCTAAGACAAGAAATTTTTTTTATACTATTAAATCTACAATCTATAATAACAAGTTTTTTTAATTTTTTTAAATTTAATATTCCTTCAATTTTCATTCCTGATATATCCATTTTATCTGTTTCATTATTTATTTCTTCTAATATTTCTTTTGTTCTATTTTCCATTCTTTACTTTTTTATAATATTAAAGAGTTATAATTTTATATAAAAAATTTACATTTTAAAAATTTACAATCTTCTGATAGATTCTTCTAGCAAATCCTTCAAATATTCTAAAAATACATTTTGAATTGTTTTTTCGTGCTTATCAAGTTCATACCAATTAAGACACATACGATTTACAGTTTTTTTTAATACTTTAGAAACTAATTTTTTTGTTATAATATTTGATTCCAAATAATTTGCTCTTAATTCAATATCTTCATCTGTTTCTGAAGCCAACTTATTAATATCATATTCATCCATTGATTTAATCAACTGGGGCTTGTTATTAACAATTTTTACAAATGCAAGAATTGGAAATAACTTTTTGTATATCCATTCATCAACCAGCTTATAATAAATGTATTTAGAAATTGTTTTTTGAACTTGATGGGATGTATTTAAATTATTATTTAAATTATTATTTATTGTACTAATTTGATTATTAATCCAATTTAATTTATTCAATTCATTTAGTTGTTCTAATGTACTTAATGAATTTAATTTTATATTAGGTTCGGTATCAAATATAACACTTGGTTTTGTTAATCCATTAACATTTGATAAAGTTGTAAGATTATAAATACTATTTAAAGATATTGAACTGTATGATAATTGATTTTGCTTTACTCCAATCGCATATAGATTTTCAAAAATCTTTATTGTATATAAAAATTGTCCTCCATTTAAAAAATTTGGTAATTCTATGGCAAATATTGTTCCTTTAAGATTATTTGCAAAAATTTGTTTTATATCATTTATACCTATATCTCCTTTTGGGTATCTATTTGTTGTGATATTTCCATTTAAATATATTATATCTCCGAATTCAAATAACATATTAATTCTATATATATATATATGTTAATAATAAAAATTAAAAACTATTATAAAAATAAAATATGATTAAAATATTTAAAAATAATTTAATTATGGGGCAATTTTTTTCATCATATTCTACAGATACTTATCAAGTTACAAATAATAAACCAATACAAAATTTACCATCTAATATTACAAAAATTATTTTTAATTCAGAATATAAATCAAAAATTATATTGGATGATAATACAAATATTGAAACTATTGATTTAACCAAAATATATTATTATAATGAAACATTGGAACATTTACCTCCAATGTTAAAAAAACTAAAATTATCATGTTCATGTTATAATAAAATATATAATTTTCCATCAAATTTAGAATTATTATATTGTAGTGATGAATTTTTTTTCCATCAAACAAAAATACCTAATACCTTGAAAAGTTTGTATATCAATCAATCAGGTATAGTGTCAAATTATAATTATAATTTGAAAACAATTTTTTTGTTTGACAATTTAGAAGAATTATATTTTAATTATGATAACGATTATGAACCTAATAATATGCTTTACCAATGGTTGATAAAGTTAATTGATAATTTACCAACAAAGCTAAAAATATTAAAATTACCAAGTTTTTGGAATAAACCTTTATTAAATCTTCCAACTATATTAGAAAAATTATATTTAGGAATTGAATTTAATCAATCTTTAGATTTCCTTCCTGAAAGTATTAAACATATAGAATTTGTTGAATTATTTAAATTTAATCAACCACTTGATAATTTACCATCCAGTATTGAATATTTGAATTTACAATTTCAAAATGATTATTCACAAACAATAAATAATCTACCAAATTCAATAAAATTTTTAGAATTAGGAGAATATGAATTAAAAATTGATAAATTACCTAAAGAATTAGAGCAATTATATATTGCTAGTTTTGTTAAATTTGAACTAATTGAAAATATTGATTCAAATTCAAATTCAAAAGTAAAAAAATATAATTTGTTGTATATTGGTAATTATAATGTTAAAAATAATATCAAAATTGAAATTCCACAAAATTTAAAAAAAATTGTTTGGTATAATTGTGATTTTAGTGTTTATACATTTGAAAAAAATCAAAATTGTGAATATTGGAATAATGTTTAATAATTACAATTTTATTTTTTTATTTGCCAGTAATTCATTTTGATTTTCTGTTATAAATATATTTGTATATGGATTTATATTATAATTAGATTTATCACAATCACATATCATTTCAGTATAAATATTTACAATACTCAATGGCAAATTATGACACAATTTAAGCATTTGATAATCTATACCAAAATAAATTATTGATTCTGGTAAATAATCTAAATTTTTATCAAAACATTCACCAATTGAGAGAATTTGCAAATTTGTTGGAAGATTATTAAGTTCTTGGTTTAATTTTGTTCCTAATATCAATTTTTTAAGTTTAGGTTGAAGATTATAAATCTTTTGATTAAAATCATATGAAAATACAATTTCTTTTAATTCTAAAGGTAAATTATTTACAGATTGATTAAATTTTCTTCTAAAAATGATTGACCTCTAACAAAATTATTTATAATTTTGTGAGGCTTCATAAAATCATTTATAATTTTCTTAAAAGACCTTATATGTTTAGGAAATAAATCAATGGATTTATTGAACAAATTATTTCTATTATAATTTGTTTGTTTTATCAATGCTTTTTTAGAATAAAAATTTTTAAATCCTACAAATTCTACATATAAAATAGATGACATTTTTTTTACCATTTTTTCATCAATATCATCATTGAAATTACTAAAAAAATACATTGTTTTGCAAAATTTTTCCCACCCTATTATAATAATATATTGATTTAATGTTAATTATATATTTTTTTCAATTTTTTTGCACTAATTTTATTTTTTTAACAAACATCAAATACAACTCGTGGTTTCAAATTCAAATAATTCATTTTACTAAAATCATAATTTAATTCATTAAGATATTTATTTGCTAATTCAATATAATCTTGATAATATTTACGATCTGTTAATCTCAAAAATGTAGGTGGATTATGAGTAAAATACATTATATCAATTAAATTATCTAAATTTGATATTATTGTATGTTTTGATTTATCAATTATATGATTTGTATCTGCATATATTTTATTTTTCAAATATGTTTGAACTTCTTTATTATAATTATCCAAAAAACTAAAATTGTCAAAATTATAATAATTGAAAGTATAATCATCAATTAACACATTGTAAGTTATTATTTTCATATATTTTTCTTCATCAAATTTAAAAAGTTCCCAATGTGAATTATAATCTAATCTATATATTGTGTATTTTGTTTTTGTTTCTTCATCCAATTCATTATAATATTTGGTTCTAAATATTTCATATTTTGTATTTTTAATCAATGTTTTCAATTCTTTATTGTCTTCAATATTTTTAAACATATCACTTTTAAACTTGTAATCATCACACAAATAACATATTGTATCGCGTTCAGCATTACTAAAATATTCATCAACGAATTTTATTTTGTCATCTGTTGACAAAATATTATTTATTTTTTGTATAATAATTTGTAAATATATTGGGTTAATTAAGTCATCATCATTGATATTTTTAAATATTTCTAATTTTTCTTTCCATATATCTAAATCATCTATTTTTGTATCAGATAAATTATCTTCTTTTACATTTGTTTTATTTTTATTATATAATTCATCAATAAAAGTCAATATGTCAAATATTTCGAAGGTATTGAAAAAATTAATAATTTGTTCTTTAGTTTCACTAGAATTTGAAAAAAATGTGTTTGAATAATGTTTCAAAATCAATGAAGTTCCACAATAAAAATTTTTATGTTTAGTTGTAATTTCTGAATAAATTTTTATTTTATCATCAGAATTTAATGTGTTGTAATTTTCAATTGCCAATTTGTATTTTAATGAATTTACAAAATTTAAATATTCAGGTTCAGATTCTATTTGCTTTTCAATTTCATAATTTAAATAACGTTTATTTTTGTCAACAATTTTAATAATTTTATTTGGCATTATCTGTTCTATCCAATCAATGTATTCTGATATATCAAACGATTCCAAATAATTTTTAATATTTGTTCGTGTTATTTTTTTATTATTTAAATCTTTATGTTTTGCACTTCCATAAAATCCAAATGAACCAAAAATATCCAATAAAAGTAAAAATCCAATTTTTTTTTTCCCACTCTATTCTTGATTGTTCTAAACCTTCAAAAGAATCGGAAATATCTCTCTCAGACATAAATTCTATATTTGATTGTGTTTGTACCATTATGTTCTTTATATATATGTTAAATTAATTATTATTATTTATAAATTTCAACTTTTTCAACTTTTTCATTCAAAACAATAATTTAATAAAAATTTTTAAAATGCGATTTTTACCGGATTTTTTCACTACTTCCAACTCTCTCTCAAATATAGTTAAAATTATTAAAAGTATTATAGTATAATAAATAGATAAATAATAGAAAAATAAAAAGTAATTATATTGACAATATTAAATTTTATAGTTAAAAAATTAGTTAATATTAGTTAACTAAATTAGTTAAAAATAGTTAAAAATAGTTAAAAATAGTTAAAAAATATATAGATTAATTTTATTTTTAACTGAGTTTAAAATAAAAATTTATTATATATATATAATATAAAAGTATAATGGTTAAAAGACAATGTCCTAAATGTAAAGTTATATTTAATAGAAAAAGTCATTACGACTATCATATTAATAGAAAGAATGAATGTGTACCAAATGTTGAAATTTCGGATGAAAATAATGATGTTTTCCAAAATTTTCCAAATTCATCCAAAATTTATCCAAATTTATCCAAATTTATCCAAAATTTTCCAAACACTAATTTAACAAATTTAGATATTGCAAAAAATGATGAAGAAACCAATATAACAAATCCAAATTTAAATTGTAGTTTTTGTTTAAAATCATATTCATCAAAAGGTAATTTGGTTAAACATTTAAAAATTTGTAAGGTCAAAAAAGAGAATGATGATGAAAAAGAACAAATAGTTAAATCATTATTAGATAAAAATAACCAATATAAAAAAGAAATTAAATTATATAAAGAAGAAATCAATGAATTAAAAAAACAAAATAAATTGCTTATGAATAAAATTAAAAATGTTGCACCAAAAATAATGAAATAATAAAAATTAGAAACTGATATTTTTACTATAATAAATAAGTATATGATAAAGAATTTGAAGAATTTTTATTTGAAGATACTAAAAAGATTATAAATAATAAAAATAAAATCACAATTGTTAATGATAAAAATGATGACATTGATATTAAAGAATTGTTATTTACTAACATTAAAGAAAATAATTGTCATTATTTTCTAAAGTGCCATAAAACATTAAATTTAATATTTTATTATGTGACAGATTTATTTTGTCAGTTGGTGAAGATATCAAGTTATTTACAAAAGCCATAAATGATACTATAAATTTATTTAATAATTAGACAAAAACAATTATATTGTAATTTTTAAAATTTTTAAAAATCCGATTTTCACCGGATTTTTTCACTACTTCCAACTCTCTCTCAAATATAGTTAAATTCAATAAAAGTAATATAGTATAATAAATATATAAATAATATAAAAATAAAAAGTATATATGAATACAATACTAAAAATTATAGTTTAAAAATTAGTTAATATTAGTTAACTAAATTAGTTGAAAATAGTTAAAAATAGTTAAAAATAGTTAAAAAATATATAGATTAATTTTATTTTTAACTGAGTTTAAAATAAAAATATATTATATATATGTATAATATAAAAGTATAATGGTTAAGAGACAATGTCCTAAATGTAAAGCTATATTTAATCAAAAAGGTCATTATGAATATCATATTAATAGAAAGAATGAATGTATACCAAATGTTGAAATTCCAGATGAAAATAATGATGATTTTCAAAATTTTCCAAATTTATCCAAAATTTATCCAAATTTATCCAAATCTTTCCAAAATTTTCCAAACACTGATTTGGCAAATTTAGATAACACAAAAAGTGATGAAGAACCCAATATAACAAATCCAAATCCAAATTTAAATTGTAGTTTTTGTTTAAAATCATATTCATCAAAAGGTAATTTGGTTAAACATTTAAAAATTTGTAAGGTTAAAAAAGAGAATGATGATGAAAAAGAACAAATATTTAAATTATTATTAGAGAAAGATAAACAACATAAAGAAGAATTATATCATCATAGAGAAGAGATTAAATTACATAAAGAAGAAGTTAATGAATTAAAAAAACAAAATAAATTGTTGATTGATAAAATTGATAAATTGATTAAAACAACTTCTAAAGCTGTTAAAGTCAATAAAATGACAACTTCTAATGATAATTCAATTACTAATCATACGAATCATACAAATCAAACTAATCAAACTAATCAAATGAATTCAAATAATACAATAACAAATAATCAAACCAATAATACACAAAATATTGTAATGGTAAATTTTGGTAAAGAGGATTTAAGTATTATTGATGAAAAACAATTTATTGACAGAATAGTTAAACAAAATAAAATTTCAGGAGTTAAAATTCCTGATGAAGTGTTGAAAATAATTCACTTTAATCCTCAATATCCTCAGCTGTCAAATATTTATATTAGCGATATCAATAGAGAAAAGTGTATGGTTTATGAGGATGGAGAATGGAAACTGTCATCAATCAATAATATACCACAAATTATGGATAAAGTATGTGTATTTTCTGCAGGACAAATAAATAATTTAAGGACAAAACATCCTGATAATAAACCATTACACGAAAGACTTGGTGTAATAGAAAAATATAATAATATGATAGATGGAGATTATGTAGAAGATTTAAGAGATGAAGGAAAACAAGTAGAAATAGCCAGATGTGAAGAATTTCAATCTCATGCTTATAACACATTAAAAAAAACTCTATATAATGAGGGAAAAAAACTTAAAAAAACTATTAAACTAAAATAAGATAAGGTTAAAAAAATTATTTATTCTAAAATATTTACCATTTATTAAAGAACTATAATATTTTGATTAATTATCATATTCAATTTTAATCATATTTGAACTGATTGATTGTGTTTAATATATATTATAACTGTAAATATTAGATACAAAAAACAATTTTTATTTATATATGATATTCTTAAAATATTTTGGTTCCAAAACTCCATTTATGCCAGAAGTTAAAATAACTCCATTGGCAGAACGATAAAATTCAATACCATCTAAAAGAGCTTTTTCCATATCAATAACAATAAATACATTGGCAGAATTTCTTGCTCCACTAATTACTGTTGAATTATCAGGATATCCACTTGCCATATGAATATGTGTTCTTGCCATTTTATTTAATCCTGTTTTTTTGATAGAATCAATAAATTTTTCATAAGTTCCATGAATACACAATTCAATTGGTTCAGTTAGTTTTTCCATCAATTTTGAAGTATTTATTTTATTTCCAATTTCTTTAGAATGTCCTTGATTAGCTCCAATCATCCATTCACCATTAACTTCATCCAATCTAAATCTTTGCTTATCTGAAGTTTCAACAATTTCTCTTACAATTGTTTCATTTGCTCCTGTTTGTTTAATTTGATTCAAATTCAATAATGTTTTGAGTGGAATTCTTCCAATTTCATCAATTTTTAATCCTAGTTCATCAATTCCATGTCTTAAAACCCATGACATAGACTGAGATATTTTCTTTTTATCAGCAGAAGTTATACTTTTAATGTTAATTTGTTTATCTAAAATATTATCTTGATAATTCATTTTTATTTATAGATTTGTAAATATATATGAATATATATATATATATTTATCATTAAAATAAAAAATCAATTTTTTATGATGTAAAATTTGTCATAATAGTTGAATTGTCTGTATTATCTGTATTATCTATATTATCAATAGGAATTGTGAATGAATCATCTTCTATAATAATTGAATTAGAAATAATTTTTGATATTTGTTCTATTGATGGTTTTGTTATATCATATTGATTATTTAGTTCCATGTTATATATTTGTGATATATTTTCTGGTTGTGTTTGAATAATTTTAAAATTATTATTTTCTTTATCATCATTGTCATTGAAATTATTTTCATCACAAAAATTATTATTTGTATTCATATATATATTTATATTGTTGATATTATTTTCTTGTTTCTCAATATAAGTTGATAAAATGTTTATATCTATATCTATATTACTATCTGATGCTTTCCAATACCAATCAAATCTTTTATCTTTATTATTATTTGGTGAAAGTAATTTAATTTCATTAATTAAATCTTTAAAAATATATTTGTGATGTGGATTAGAAATTCTTATGGTTATACCAAAATCTTCAAACATAACTTCTTTTTTAATAACATAATTAATATTTCTACAAAAACTATTTATTTGCATAAATTTAATATATTTGTCAGATAAAGAATATTTATCTTGATTATCATTGATTAAATTATAAATTGTATTCTTTAAATCAGCAACTAATTCTAAATTTAATTCTAAACAAATATCCCTTATCTTATTTATAATTGGTTTTGCTAAATTAGTATAAAAACTCAATTGTTGTGATATAATATCATTATTTATTTTATTAATCTGAAAAGTATTTTCTAACTCTAATCCAATTTTAACCATTGCACTTAATATTTGATATTTATTGTTCCCAAGTTTAAATAAATTTACTATTTGATATAGTTTATTTAAAACTAATCCATTAACTTCTTTAATAGATGAAGGAACAAAAGAGCAACCGGTTGTTTGTAATTCATTAATAAATTTTTGAATTAAATCCATATTATATAATATATTTATTTTATTGCTATATTTTTTTAAATATATAATTTTATTTATTTTCAATTTATGTTGAAAATTACTATAAATAAATTATTTATTATTTATAAACCAAGTAATGTCATAAATAATAAATAATTTATTTAATAAAAAAAAAATATAATGGAGATTTATATATAAATAATTTTATGGATAGAAATATTTTTCTTATTGTATTAATTGTTGTTTTAGTAATATTGTATGTTAATAAAATGTATGAAACTTATGTTTCAGGTTCATATGATATAACTGCTCCTATTACAATAGATATGGATTGGAAAGGAGCTATATTATCAAAATATCCTTATTATACAAACAATTTAGTCAATCCACCAGCAAATGTATTAAGTCAAATTCAACAATTACAAACTTATCAACCAAAAGAAGATGGAACAACTACATCAACATATGTTTCTAAAGGTATGAATGAAAACCCAAATGTAGATAATCCAGCAAATAAAGAAGGATTTGAAGGAATTGAAGAATTTAGTATGATGAATCCTTATATTTCTAATTAATTCATACATATATTTTCAATTGTCTCATTTAATTTTTTTAAATTATAATCCATTTCTTTTTGTACTTTTTCAATTCTATATTCGCATTCTTTATATTCATGTGAATTAAATTTATATCCTGCTAATTCTTTGTTTAATTTATTTAATTGTCTTTCAAACCAATCAATTCTTGATTGAATTGAATCAAAATCATTAGTTTTATATATGTATTCATTATTCTCTTGTTTTTTCTTTTTTTTACTTAATTCATTATTAAGTATTACTTCCATATTATCTTTTTTTAATTTTTTTTCACCATCATTAAAGGTTCTTATATTATCAATTTTTTGTTTAATGACATTACCTACTGATTCTTCAATAGTTCCTTTACAAAATATAATTAGCTGTTCGCAATCTGTTTTACCCATGGCTCTATGGATTCTTCCTAAAACTTGAATTAAATCTTGGGCTGACCACGTTGGAGAAATGATAGAAACTCTAGGAAACATACCTAAAGTGTCATGGAGGCTGATTCCAGCTGATCCTGATTGAATATTACAAATAATGATTCTAGATTTATCATCACAAAAGTCATTAATAGCTTTAGTTCGTTCTTTTAAACTTTGCGAACCCCAAATAATACAATTAGAATTTAATCTAGTAGATAATTCTTTGATAGTTTGAGTAAAATTAACAAATATAGCAATAGATTTACCTTGAGTCAAATATTTAAGTGTAAGTTCGCAAATTATATCAATTCTTAACAACTCAATTTCTTGTCTAATTTTTTGTATCTTCCCAATTCCTCCAGATTTTTTAGATTTATTGGTTGTATCTGTGTCTGTATCTGTTATATCCAAATCCTTCTTCCCATCATCATATTCATCAATTCCATTAATTCCATCAACTTTATCATTATCTGAATCATAATCATAATCAGAATCATAATCAGAATCAATATTTGATTTAGTTGATTTAGTTGATTTAGTTGATTTAGTTGATTTTATGTTTTTTGATTTGGATTTATTTTCTTTGTTAAATTCTAAAATTTTATTAATTTTATCATATTTTTGTTCAATCTCCCAATAATTTTTCATCTCAATACCTTCAAATATAATTTTGTTATTTTTAAATACTCCAATTGTATCATCAATTCTCATTCTACTTGCATACTCATTAAATAGAACTTTGTGCATAGGCAACATTGGATTTGATGATTTTTTTGTTTGTGTAGATATTATTTTTCCCATCCAATCAATTCCTTCTTGAATATTTTTATATAATCCCAATACAATACCAAATGGAATAAAATATAATGGTTTATCAATAATAGTTGCAGACAATAATAATATTTTAACTGGATATTTAGCTAAACTAACAAGAATTTTTGAATTTATAGTTTTTGTATTTTTACACTTATGTGCTTCATCAAAAATGAATAAAAATTTTTCTTTATTTTTACCTTTAAATATATCATTATATTCAAATTTCCAATCATATTCATCTGTATTTAGAGTTGTTTTTTTTTCTATTAAATCTGTTGATAACATAAGTTGTTCGTATGTTATAATGTAAAATTTTTTGATTCCTGCTTTTTTAATCACATTATTCCAAGATGAAACAACAGATTTAGGACAGATAACCCAAGGCATTAAACCTAAATCTTTACATAATTTTACAGACACAAATGTTTTTCCAGTTCCAGTATCAGAAGCATCAAGAGCTCTTGAATGTTTAATTAATGAATTTGATATAAGTGTATAATGAGTTTTTTGATGGTCTAATAATTTAATATCCTCATAATTATTATTTGGAATATATAGTACATTTTTTGTATCTTTCATTCTATATATACTATTCTATTGTATAATATATAATTTTTTATTAAAATCAATTTTTATTTTATACTAATAGAATAGATTATATTATATGTGAATCAGCATAAAATAAAAATTGAATATATATATATATATATATATAAATATTGAATATAAAATATTTTTGTAAATATATTATAGAATAGTATGATTTCAAATAGTGATTTTGACGAAAAAAAATTTCCCCATATGGAAAGTAATAAATTTGAATTTAAGGAATCAATTGGTATTAAATCATTTAACAAATATATTCAAACAATTTGTGCATTTTTAAATACAGATGGTGGAAATTTAATATTTGGAATCAAAGATGATCTTAGTTTAGTTGGTTTAAGTTATATGAAACAAAAAGAAATAGATAAATATATTTTAAAATTTGATTCAATTATACATAATAAACTAATTGTATGTATCGAAAATTTGAATAATTATTCAAATGGTACAAATAATAATAAATATGAAACAAATGAAATTGATAAAAATATTACGGGACAAACAACATACATAAAACCATTAAATATAAAAATTCATCAGATTAAATCAAAATTAAATAAATTTTTTTTGTGGATTGAAATAATACCTGAAATAAATATCAAATATCAATTAACAAATGGAAATATATATTATAGATTAGGAGCATCAAATTATTGTGAAAAAAAAACAAAGACCAAACTTGAAAATAAATCAAATATAGAATTATTAAATAAAAAAAATAAACAAATACAAACACAAACAAAATTAAAATTTAAAAATATCATGAATTTAAAAAAATCTTTTACAACTTTTAATAATAAAATTTCAAATAAAAAAAATAAACAAAATATTAAATTTATGAATAACATGAAAGATGAATTATATGAAAAAAATAAAATAATAGAATTGTTGAATAATAAAATAAAACAAATTGAACATAATAATAAAATTTTAAATGAAGAAAATAAACAAAATATTAAATTTATGAATAATATGAAAGATGAATTATACGAAAAAAATAAAATAATAGAATTG